>Ga0310342_100000557_pt1 | contig 21284 bp, 12 predicted proteins | sample S15DNA20500_MG_FD_206155 | JGI IMG/M metagenome (GOLD analysis project Ga0310342, IMG submission 206155) | Marine microbial communities from station ALOHA, North Pacific Subtropical Gyre - S1503-DNA-20-500_MG | ecosystem: Environmental > Aquatic > Marine > Oceanic | place: Pacific Ocean: North...
GCGGGCGTGACCACGATGGCAGAGGCGAAGGCCGGGACAATCGCGGAGATCGCGGGCGTGACCACGATGGCAGAGGCGAAGGCCGGGACAATCGCGGAGATCGCGGGCGTGACCGCGGCGGAAGAGAAGACGATCGTGGACGCGGTCGTGGCGGTAGACGCACCTCCCTTGAATCCGACACAACTCTGATCAGCCTGGTCGTCGAAGGTGAAGGAGAAGGCCAGGAAGAAAATCGCGAACGCGGCAAAAGGCCTGAAGGTCGAGGAAAGCCCGAAGGCGGCGATGACCGCCAGGAGCGCGGACGCAGGCCTGAAGGTCGTGGCGGACGCGAAGACGGCGACGACCGGGAAGAGCGCGGACGCAGGCCCGAGGGTCGCGGCGGTCGCGAAGGCGACAACGACCGGGAAGAGCGCGGACGCAGGCCTGAAGGTCGTGGCGGACGCGAAGACGGCGATGACCGGGAAGAGCGCGGACGCAGGCCTGAAGGTCGCGGCGGCCGTGAAGGCGACGACGACCGGGAAGAGCGCGGACGCAGGCCCGAGGGACGCGGCGGCCGTGAAGACGGCGACGACGGTGAAGAACGCGGTCGTGGACGTGGAAGAGGTCGCGGTCGCGAAGGCGGCGATGACAACGAAGAGCGCGGACGCAGGCCCGAAGGACGTGGCGAACGCGGTGATGACAACGAGCGCGAAGAGCGCGGACGAGGAAGAGGTCGTGGACGCGGACGCGAAGGCGGCGATGACAATGAAGAACGCGGACGCAGGCCCGAAGGACGTGGCGAACGCGGTGATGACAACGAGCGCGGACGAGGTCGTGGACGTGAAAGCGAAGAGCGCGGCCGTCCGGAAGGTGATGGCGGCGGAGCTGGCGAAGATCGCGAGGGACGCGGACGCGAAGGCAGTGAACGCGGTGAAGGCCGCGGCGGCCAGGGCTTCAATCGCGAAGAGATCATGAAGCGTTTCGACAAGAACGAGAACGGCAAGATTGACGAAGACGAGCGAGATGCCCTCAGAGACTACTTCCGCGAACGTTTCGGGCGCGGACGTGAAAGCGGCGGCGAGCGCGGTGAGCGATCCGAGGGACGCGGAAGACCCGAAGGCGGCGACCGCGGCGACAGGCCCGAGGGACGCGGAAGACCCGAAGGTGGCGACCGCGGCGACAGGCCCGAGGGACGCGGAAGACCCGAAGGCGGCGACCGCGGCGACAGGCCCGAGGGACGCGGAAGACCCGAAGGTGGCGACCGCGGCGACAGGCCCGAGGGACGCGGAAGACCCGAAGGTGGCGACCGCGGCGACAGGCCCGAGGGACGTGGAAGACCCGAAGGCGGCGACCGTGGCCGAGGCGGCCAGGGTATCGACCGCGAAGCGATCATGAAGCGCTTCGACAAGAACGAAAACGGCAAGATTGACGAAGACGAGCGAGATGCCCTCAGAGAGTACATCCGCGAGCGCTACAGCCGTGAACGTGGTGATGATGACGGCGAAAACCGCAGGCCCGAGGGGCGCGGAAGACCCGAAGGCGGCGACCGCGGCAACAGGCCCGAGGGGCGCGGAAGACCCGAAGGCGGCGACCGCGGCAACAGGCCCGAGGGACGCGGAAGACCCGAAGGTGGCGAGCGCGGCGACAGGCCCGAGGGACGTGGAAGACCCGAAGGCGGCGAGCGCGGCCGAGGCGGCCAGGGTATCGACCGCGAAGCGATCATGAAGCGTTTCGACAAGAACGAGAACGGCAAGATTGACGAAGACGAGCGAGATGCCCTCAGAGAGTACATCCGCGAGCGCTATAGCCGTGAACGTGGTGATGATGACGGCGAAAACCGCAGGCCCGAGGGACGCGGAAGACCTGAAGGCGGCGAGCGCGGCAACAGGCCCGAGGGACGCGGCGGAAGACCTGAAGGCGGCGAGCGCGGCAACAGGCCCGAGGGACGTGGAAGACCCGAAGGCGGTGACCGCGGCCGAGGCGGCCAGGGTATCGACCGCGAAGCGATCATGAAGCGCTTCGACAAGAACGAAAACGGCAAGATTGACGAAGACGAGCGAGATGCCCTCAGAGAGTACATCCGCGAGCGCTATAGCCGTGAACGTGGTGATGATGACGGCGAAAACCGCAGGCCCGAGGGACGCGGAAGACCCGAAGGTGGCGAGCGCAGCAACAGGCCCGAGGGACGCGGCGGAAGACCTGAAGGCGGCGAGCGCGGCAACAGGCCCGAGGGACGCGGAAGACCTGAAGACGGCGAGCGCGGCAACAGGCCCGAGGGTAGTGAGCGACGCGGCCGCCCCGAGCCGAAAGAAGACAAAGGCGAGGTGATCATCAACGGCCATTCGCCGCAGCAAGTCCTGGCCCTTTTCGGTTTCAAGGGAGTCAAGGGAGTCACCAAGACCCGGGAGGCGAGCTACCGGCGAACCTTCGGTTTTACGGATACAAACCGCGACGGAAAGCACTCCAGGAAGGAATACGTCGAGAATGGCCGCTATATGACTCCCCAGGCCCGCGCGGGCATCTTCCAGGCCTCGGACTCCAACAAGGATGATGTCGTCACCGAAGATGAGTACGTCGAAAACCGGATCATCACTGACGAGGCCAAGGAAATATTTTCGGCGATGGACACCAACAAGGACAGCAAGCTGACCGCGAAGGAGCTCCTCGCCAGCAAGAAGATTGCTGACGAAGCGCTTGCCGGAGCGGTCTTCAAGGCGCTCGACACCAACAGCGATGGCACCCTGGTCATCCCCGAGTACCTGCGCGTCTGGGGCCGCTGGGCGCGAAGCTGACTCGAGCCTGGTTGGACTGAATCAGAACCGATCAACGGGACCCTGGCGAAACAGGTCGCTGGAATCCCGGTTTTTTTACGCCGTTTTTTTTATTGGCCCTCGGCTGTCTTCAGCATGTCCTTGACATCCGGGCCTTTCGGTGTTTTTTTGAGGGATTGTATTCGGCTCCGGAAAGTCCGGATCATGGTAACAGCATTGAACTTACGCGCCCTTGAACAAGAGGGCGCTCCCAAGGAGCTATCGAGATGGGCATTGACGCAAAGAGCGTAAAAGAACTTCGTGAAAAAACCGGCCTCCCGATGATGGAGTGCAAACAGGCCCTTGAAAAGGCTGATGGGGACATCTCCCTGGCTATCGACGAGCTCCGCAAGTCAGGCGCCAAGGCGGAAGCCAAGCTCGCCGGGCGAAAGGCCGAGCAGGGTCTGATCGGCAGCTACGTATCCGAAGACGGCAAGCTGGGCGCGCTGGTCAGCGTCTGCTGTGAAACGGAACCCGTCGCCAACAATGAAGATTTCCAGAAATTCGTCCAGGACCTCGTCGAGGTGATCAGGGATGCGAAGCCCGCCGACAAAGAGGCGCTCCTCGCTGCCCCCATGGCGGCCGGCGGCAGCGTCAAGGATGGAGTAACCGAGCTGATCAACCGTCTGCGTGAAAACATAACGATTGGCAACTTCTCGCTCATCGAAGCCGACGCCGTAGTCCAATACGTTCATTTCGACAACCGGAAAGCGGCCATGGTCGGCCTCGCCGGCGGGAGCACTTCCGATGAACAGGTAGCCACCCTTGGCAAGGACCTCGGCATGCACGTCGTATTCTCGGTACCGCAATGTCTCTCGCGAGACAAGCTCGACCCGGAGATCATCGCCAAGGAAAAAGAAATCCGCCTGGCCGCGGCCCAGAACGACGAAAAGAACGCCAACAAGCCCGAAGAGATCCTGGAGAAGATCGTCGACGGGCAGATCAATAAGTTCATTGCCGGACAGTGTTTCCTCGAACAGGAGTTCATCCGCGATGAAGAAAAACGCTCGGTGGAAGCCTCGGTGGAAGCGAGCGGAACCGGCGTATCGGTAATCGATTACTGCTATATCGCCACCGATACCGGCGAGTAATCCGGCACCGGGCCCTGCACGCGGCCTCTGCGGAGGCTCCCGGCTATTCCTCGAGCTTTCTCCGCGAGCTGCGCTCGCGCTTGCGCTCTTCCCACCAGCGCTTGAGTTGCTTCGTCGCCGATCGTTTCGCCTCGGGATCGTTCAGCACGGAATATTCGAGCGCGATCCCGGTAAGCGAGGAGAGCGTCTCCATGGCATCCAGGGCGATGTCATCGGTTCCGGATTTGAACCGTCTGATGAGGAAGGGCGTCACATCCAGGAGCTGAAGATTGACGATGATGTCTCCAAGCTCACCCAGCTCGCTCAGGGTCCGCTCGCTGTCCTTGACGAACTGTACGAGAAGCTTCCTCTGCTCTTCGTCTCCTCCCTTGAGGTACGCCGCGGCAGCCCAGACCTGGTGCCGAAGCTCCTGCGACTCGAGAAACGAGGCCACCCGGCCCTCGCTGTCGGTCGCCGCATCGACGCCCACTCCGGCAAGCGCCTTCAGAGCCTCATCCCGCACCCCGAAATCTTCATCATCGACGAGCAACAGCAGGGTTTCAATACCCCGGGGACGACCCTCACAGAGCCCTGCGAGCATCGCGGCCACATGCCTGCGCTTCCTGGTAATCGGATGCCTGGCCAGCTCGAGCAGCTTTGAAAAACCATCCTCTCCGAGCCCGCCGAGAACACGGAGGCAGATCTCGGAGCCGAGCTCGAATTCCTCGGGGCGCTGAGAGAAGAAATCGCTGAGCGTGGCCCGCAAGGGCTCGGAGTCACTCTGCAGGAAGATTCTCTCCGCGTTGATCCAGGCGCTACTGCCCGAGAACTCGCCGCATTCCTCTATCGCGTAGAAAGCGCGAACCGCCTTTGTCGGCAAATCGTGTTCCCAATTGTACTGCTTCCTGATGAAGTTCAGAGCCTTCAGGTAATTCGGCCGCCAGGCATTGGGCGGCTGCTGCTTTTCGATACCCACCAGCGGCAGCGGCTCCCCCGAGCCGCCGATCCGAACGACGGGCTTCGGGCTGAACAGCCTGCCGCTCTCGACAATCTCGAGGCGGGTTCCGCCCTTGCGAACCGTGAATGGACCCTCACCCCGGGGTTCGGCTCCGGAGAAAAGAAAGTCCCAGCCCTTCCTGGTGTAGTAGGACCCCCACTGCCCGTTCGGATCATTGGCGATCTCCTGGTAGACCGCCCTGGGTGAAGCGAGAGAAGGAGCGAACCAATACCGCAGCTCCTCGACATCGAATTCGGGGATATACATCAACTCCAGCGTCAACTCATCGAGCATACGCTCCGGGGGGACCTTGTCCCCCGCCGTTTCGCTGGAATGCGCCTGGTCGTTCATCTCTCTGACACCAAGAACCGGTTCTCAGGAAAAAATCTACGAAGCCCCCGGACGGGGAGGATATCCTAAGAAGCGCGGTTTAGGGTTCAATAAAAAAACCCTCCGGATAGAATCCCTGTATAACTCCTCATGTACCGCTGGTGGATCGCCTACAAATATATCTGCTCCCGCTTCATCACGGTCGCGGCGCTTCTCGCCGTGACCCTGAGTGTCACGGTATTGATTATCGTCGTCGCCGTGATGGAAGGTTTCCGAAGTGAGATGCAGGACAGGATCCGGGGGACGACCAGCGACATCGTCGTCGAGAGCAAGATGTTCCTCGGGCTCGAGAGGCCCGGGGAACTGCGCAAGCAGATTGAGCAGGTGGACGGAGTCGAAAGCACCGCGGCGTTCGTACAGACCTTCGCGCTCTATACCCCTCCCTCGGGCCGCTCGGGCCGGGAGGCCGAAGACCGCCTGATTACCGCCGTGGACCTCGGCAACGAGACCTCCAGGACCGAGCTCGACAGGATCCTCGAGGCCCTGCCCCGAGAGCCGGATTTCGGTCATCTTGACTCTTATCTCAACCGTGGGAGCAACGGCTCGCGAGGAGCCAATTTCCTGGATCCCTACCTCGAGCTGGCACGGCGGCTCTTCAAGGCCCAGCCGCGGAAAGCCGAGGAGCTCTTCGCGAAGGAATGGATCGAGAAGGGCCTCTGGGAAGCCCTGGGAGCGGATCCGGAAAACGTGCCGGTGCCGAATTCGCGCGCGCTCCTGCCGCCAATCGTCATCGGCGCCGAGTGTTTCCGGCGCGTGAACCCTTTTCTTCTCGGTGAATCCCTCCTGCCCGGGTCCGCCATCCGCCTCACCTCCTTTACCGCTGACGGCGCCCGGCCGGCGGAACAGGACTTCCTCATCGTCGGCTATTTCAAGACCGGTCTCTACGAGCTGGACTCAAAGGGCATCTTCCTGCGGCTCGAAGACGCGAACCGGTTCCTGGAGCTCACGGATTCCGCCGGCGCCAGGAAGGTCTCCGGCATCCGGGTCTCGGTCAGGCCTGAGCACTCGGGACCGCAGGCCCTGCAGGCTCTCAAACAGAAGCTCGAGACCGAGCTCGAAAGAGCTGGAGTCCTCTTCGTCAAGATCCAGACCTGGCGAGAGGCGCGGGCCACCCTGCTCAACGCGGTCAGGGCGGAGAAGATCATCGTCAGCATCATCCTCGGGGTCATCATCCTCTTCGCCGGGTTCATGATCTTCATCATCCTCACGGTGCAGGTCGTCGAGAAAGGCCGCGATATCGGCATCCTCCAATCCGTTGGAGCCACCAGCCGGGGAATCGCCCAGCTCTTCTTCTTCGCCGGGACCAGCATCTGCCTGAGCGGCCTGGCGCTCGGAACGCTCTTCGGAGTTTCCTTCGGACTCGGGATCAACACCCTGCAACGCTGGATCCAGCTGCTCACCGGCCTGGAAGTTTTCCCAAAGGACGTGTACTACCTCGACCACATTCCCGTGAAGTTCCTGCCGGAGGACCTCGCCTTCATCATCCTCACGACCATCGTGGTCAGCCTCCTGGCAAGCATCATCCCGGCGCGACGAGCGGCGAAGAAGCTGCCGACCGAGGGCCTGCGCTACAGCTGATCGCACGCACCTCCCACCGACGCAGGCGAAAAACATCTTTCGATGCTTGGCACTTGTGGCAGGGCGGGGATGTAGTTTGTAATAGGTGTCCTGCCGTCAGCCCCCCAGGGGGCGCGGCGGTCTTCTTTTCCCTTCCACACCCATGTTCCACGACCAGGAGTTTGATCATGAAGTCACGTATCCTGCTTACCGTTACCCTGCTGGGCATTCTCTGCGGCGCGAGTCTCCTGCTGCAGTCCGACCCGGAAGCCACAGCCGCTGAGGGGCTCAAGGCCCGGGTATTCGAAATGCGCACCTACACCACGGCCGAAGGAAGGCTGGATGTCCTTCACAAGCGTTTTCGCGAGCACACCAACTACCTCTTCGTGAAGCACGGCATGACCCTGATCGGCTACTGGACCCCGACCGACACACCCGAGACCCTGGTCTACATCCTCGCCTACCCGAGCATGGAGGCCCGCGCGAAATCCTGGAAGGGCTTCATGGGAGACGAGGCCTGGAAGAAGGCCTGGGCCGATTCCAAGAAAGACGGCCCGGTCGTCACCAAGGTCGTGAATCAATTTCTCAATCCCACCGACTATTCGCCAATCCGCTAGGATTGCTCAACGCGATATGAAAAAACCGGCTGACAAGGAGACCGGGCGGCGGCGACCGGCCGCACGACCCCTGCTTCCCGGCCCCCTCGTCCTGCTGTTCATCGTCCTCGCCGGTCTTCCAGGCCGCGACGCCGATGCCGCGCCCCCCTACGTCCCCACAGCGAAAGAGACAGAGCAGATCCGCAGGAAGCTCGACAAGCTCCGGGAGCGCCTGGATAAGCTCTGGAAAAAGGCCGCGGTGATCCGGATACCGGAGGACCGCTTCCTCGACGCGGAGATCTACGCCAAGGCCACCGAGTGGCTACTGCGCTACCCCGAAGAGTTCTACGATAAGAGCTATGTCCAAAAGGCGCTGAAGGTGCTCGAGACCGGCCTCGCGCGCGCGGCCGCCCTCGAGGCGGGCAAGCCCGGCTGGCTGCGGACCACCGGACGCCTCGCGCGCGCCTACCGCTCGAGGATCGACGGGAGCGTCCAGCCCTACGGACTGGTCATACCGAAGGGCTACGACGGGAAAACCCCCCTGCGGCTCGACCTGGTCCTTCACGGGCGCAACGGCCGCCTCAGCGAGGTCAGCTTCCTGGCCAAGCACGACTCCCCGGCGGCACCGACGAGGAAACACTTCGAGCTGCACGTCTTCGGAAGAACCAACAACGCCTACCGCTGGGCGGGCGAGGTCGACATCTACGAAGCCCTCGCCTCGGTAGAGCGGCAGTACCGGATCGACCCCGCACGGATCGTCCTGCGCGGTTTTTCCATGGGCGGCGCGGGCGCGTGGCATATCGGGCTCCACAACCCCGGCAGATGGGCCGCCGTAGAGGCCGGCGCCGGCTTCAGCGACACCATCCGCTACGCCCGGCTCAAAGAGGTTCCCCCCTACCACAGGAAGGCCCTGCATATCTACGATGCGGTCGACTACTCCCTCAACGCATTCAACGTGCCGGTCGTCGGCTACGGTGGAGAGATCGACAAGCAATTGCAGGCCTCCGTCAATATCCGCGAGGCATTGCAATCCGGCGGCTTCCTTTTCAAAAAAGATGGCCTCAACTGGAAGCTGGACCGGATTCCTCCAGCGGGAGAGGCTGGACTGAGGGCTGTCTTCCTCGTCGGCCCGAAGACCGCGCACAGGTTCCATCCCGAGAGCAGGAAACGCTCGGCGGCCTTCATCAGGAAGCACCTCAGCGCCCGGCAGGCTGAGCCCGACGAGCTTCGCTTCGTCACCTATACGACACGCTACAACCGCTGCCGCTGGCTGCGGGTGGAGGGTCTCAAAAAGCACCTGGAGAGAGCCGAGGTCCATGCGATCTACAGAAAGGAAAAGGACCTTCTCGTCGTGACGACCACGAATGTTTCCCGGCTGAGCCTGGCCCCTCCATGGAAAATCTCCGGCGTAGAGATCGATGGGCAGCGACCGGCCCTGGAAAGAACCGGCGCTGAAAAACCGCTGAACTTCCAGCTTGTCGAGGGCCGCTGGCTGCCGGGACTCCTGAGCAACCCGGGGGGCAGATCACTGGAGAAGAAGCACGGGCTGCAGGGACCGATCGACGATGCCTTCATGAGCTCCTTCCTCTGTGTACGTCCAACGGGCAAGCCCATGCATCCGAAAGCGCACGCCGGAGCGCTGCAGGAACTCGAGAGACTGCAACGGGAGTTCCCCAAATGGCTGCGCGCAGACGTGCGGACCGTCGAAGACCGCAAGGCCCGGCTCGAGAATGCCGGAACCAATCTCATTCTCTTCGGTGACCCCGGGAGCAATTCGCTGATCGCCGAATTCATCGCGGAATTCCCGGCTGTCCTCGAATGGGACCGAGAGAGGCTCAAGGTCGCCGGAACAGGCCCCTTCGCGCCCGGCTCCCATCTACCCATGCTCATCTATCCGAACCCGAAAGATCCCGAACACTACGTGGTCATCAATAGCGGCCACAGCTTCGGGGCGCGGGAGTTCAGGGGCACGAACGCCTACCTCTTCCCCCGCCGCGGCGATTTCGCCGTGCTCGAACTCGGGGGAAAGCCCGGAGTAAAACAGAAGCTGCGCCTCGCCGGCTTCTTCGACGGCAGCTGGACTCCCTGAAAAAATCTCAGCGTACCGGAACGACCAGGTCCGCCCCCTTGAGCGGAATGGTGAACTGCCGGAGGAGGGAGCCTGTCTCGCCACGAATCGTGAACCGGTAAGAGCCCGGCAGCAGCAGGCCGAAGGAAATCCGCGAGGATTCTATGAGCTCTGAATCCTCCACGGCGCGAAAACGCCTGCCATCCCACTCCCAATGATCGAAGCTCAGCGTCGCGCCCGGGTTGCGCAGCAGCAGGTCCCTGTCGAGCTCGAGCCTGAGATCGTAGCCCGCACCGACGACCTCGAGGAAGCCTGAGCGCAGGGCGCTGCGGTAGTTCCTGACCTCAACGGGGAGCGCCTCGCCCCTGTAGATGTTCTGCTGCGCCTGGTCCTTTTCCTCGGGAATGACGGCCACCCACGCCCTCAGGACCTTCGGAGGATCGATGAGCTCAAACTCGCCGTCGACCACCCGCCCCACGCGAGCCCCTCCGTTCTCCCCCGGGTTGTGGGTCAGGATCACCCACCCCTTCTCGACCGGCAGCCCGTTCAGCTCCGCCCGCCCTCGAACAACGCTCCCCTCGATGACGAAATCCAGCCTCCCGCGGCCCCCCACGGGGAGGAAAATGTCCTGCCACACCGGGGGGACCGGCTCGTAGGCGTCCCGCAGCCCCCACTTCACCCGGTACTGCCCCGGGCGCACTCCCTCGAAACGGTGGAGGCCGAAGAACTCGGGCGGCAGCTCACCGAGGTCCACCCGTGAGCCGGGATCGGCCGGATCCGCCTGGAACTCCAATGAGAAGGCGTAGTGGTCCCCCTCCGGCTCGTTGAGATAACCGATGTTCACCTCGAGCACCGCCTCCGGCTCGAGAAAGAGCTCGCGCGAGGACAGCCCGAGCACAGGGTCTTCCTCGACGCTGTCGGAGAAACCGTCGAGATGGGCGATGAGAGCCCAGCGTGGAGGCAGGACCAGGGGAAGCTCCCCGAGCTCGAAGCCCCCCTTCTCGTCGGTCTTCGTTTTCCATTCCAGGCGCTGGAGGTCGACCGGGTCAACCCCGGGATAGCGGTAGGCATCGGCTATGGGCAGCAGCGCGACCACGGCTCCCGGCGCGGGGCTCCCATCGTCCAGGTAGACGAAGCCCTTGATCGCGCGCGTCTCCCCCAGACGCAGGACCCCGAGATCGACGAGCCTCCGCTCCTCGGGAAGCGCGAGCCGGCGGCGCAGAAAGCTGCTGGAATCCTTCGGACGGAAGATGAAATCCCTTGGCTGGGGCAGGAGACCGTCCGCCCGCAGGCGGCCATTCAGAACCTCCACCAGGAGCGGCTGTCCATGGCGCGTCACGGCCGGGGTCAGGGGGGTCCAGTCGATCTCCAGGATGCCGCTGAAGGGCTCTCCCCCGGTGTCGAGCACCCTGCCGACAACCCGGGTGATATCCCTGTAGAGCACGATATTGCGGGGAACAACCTCCCCCGGCGGAACCCTGACGAACGCAGGCAGGAAGCCCGGGGCCTCCACCGAGAAGCTCGTCTCCTGGCGGGTCGTAACGGTGACAAAGAGCCTGTTCTCGAGCGCTGGATGCCCCGACCCCAGGCCCGGCGGCAGGAGAGTATCTTCCTGCAGGACCCTCGCTCCCTCGACCCTGCCTCCCCGGCTGTCGACGACATCGATCTCGATGACCTCCAGGGGAAGAAGCCTCCTCTTGACCCTGCCGCGTATCTCACCGCCGAACTTATTGGGCACATCGAAGAGGTAGCTCTCCTCCTCTCCGGCGAGGCCTTTCCAGCGCAGGACATAGCGCCCCATCCGCAGATTGTCGATCACGAGGAGATGCCCGGAGAGCCGAAACCGCGAGGACACCTCGCTGCCGGACTCACCCTCGAGGCCCGGGTTCAGAGGCGGCCAGACCGCCGGGTAGCCCGGGGTGTAAAATTCGAGTACCGCCTTCGGCGGACGGCGGAGACGAAGCTCTCCGAACTCGAATTTCGGCGGCCCCTCACCTCTGGACAACAGCGCCTGCTCCCCCCTGTCGCCTGTCGTGGAAATGCTCACCTCGACCGCCTCGACACCGCTGAGCTTCCTGATGCTCCCGAACACCCCCTCCCGGGAGAGCGGATACGGAGGCATCGCCAACGCCTCCTCCCGACCGGAGATGAAATACCGCTCCACCACCGTGACACCGCGTGTTTCAAACGGCCCCAGCCCGGCGACCAGGCCCGAAACCTTGACCAGCTCTTCGCCGCTGAATTGCAGGGGCATCACGATGGGCTCATCCAGGTTCTCCTCGAAGATCGTGACGCGCCGCGCCAGGGAACCCAGCAGCGGCCCATCGACCGACAGCAGGTACTCACCATGCTGAAGCCCTCCGATCCGTACACGCCCATCCGCCCCGGATTCGTAGCGATGAACCTCCAGTCCATCGAAGCCGGCAGGGACTCCATCGATGCTGCTGACCGACAGGCTGGCGCTCGCCAGGCTCTCGGGGCTCACCCCCTCGAGATGGACCTCCCGGGTCCATCCCCTGATGAGTGAGAGCTCCCCCAGGTCGATATCGCGGCTGAGAAACCGCTGGGGGCTCTCGGGCCACCACACCGACACCGGCAGGTAGCCGCTCTGCAGGACCCCCATCTTGCTCCCGTCAGGAGGCAGGATGCCGCAATAGGAGACCTCTCCATTGGCGCCGAGGCGCATCAGCGTCATGTCCAGCGTGGTTCTCAAGGCGTCCGGCGCCACCGCCGGGGCGCCCTCGTCTTCGCGGGAGACCAGGCGGAAGTCCAGGAAGCTCGCGGCCCGCGCCTCCAGGAGGAGCTCCGGCTCATCGATCGGCAGGGCGATATCCATGGAGCGGTTCCAATACCGGGGAGAGAGCACCGTCAGGCGGCCCGCACGCCGATTCGCGAAGCTGATCAGCGGGCTCGGCTGTGGAAAAGGGTGGATACCCAGCTCGAACCATCCGCTCGGATCGGTCCGGGTTCGCAGAGGGGGCATACCCTCGAGCTCGACCTCGATCTCGCACTCCGCAAGCGGCCGGCCATCAAGGTCCACCAGCCGATGGCCTGTAAGATGGCCCTGTTCGGCCTCGAGAACGAACTCCCGGGCATCCTGCAGCAGGATTCGCTGTCTGCCGATCGCCTCGGGAAAACCCGGCCGGGGGCGACCATGCAGGAAGTAGAGGGGATGGAGAAGCTCCAGTTCCCAGGGCGCGTCGGAAAAAGGCAGCCTGAGAGACCCGTGCTCGTCGGTATAGAGAACCCGCCAGGGTCCGGGCCGTACGAGCCGCCCGCTCCAGGCAAACTCGACCTCGGCTTCATCCAGGAAGGAATGGTCATCGACCCAGGGCCTGACCGCCAGCGGCACGTTGGCAAGCCCGCCCCCATCGGGGCCGAGAACGGTCAGCGGAACGGTCAGCGTACGCCGGACGTAGAATTCGATACGGCTGCCGGTTCCCGGGCCTCCCGTTCGGCCGCCGAGAACCACCAGGTCGGGCGTATCCCCGGCAGCCTCCACCTTCGTCCACCGGCCGCGGGAATCCATGCGGCCATGCAGCACACAGACCTCTGGAGAATAGTCCGGATGGTTGATCTGGACATGGGCGCAAAGGCGCGGATCCTCCGGCAGCACGATGGGAAAGCCGAAGCCGCCATCCTCGCCGCTGTGGCGAACCACCGCGGCCAACGGAGAGAGACCCGCTCTCGAGAGATCCGTCGAGCCGTGGAACCATGTCAGCCGAACGCTCGCGCCCACGACCGCCGCGCCGCTGACCGCGTCAAAGACGAAGCCGCGGCTCGCAGCCGACTCGGAACCGTCGCTGCGAACCATGGTATCGCTCGCCGGAAGCGCCGACTTGCCGGGGCCGGCGGCAGGCTCCTCCCCCGCGCTCGCCTTGCCCTCTTCCCGGCCCTGTCCGCGCGCGCCGCCCGCGAACAGTCCGGCTCCAGGCGCCGAGCCCGGGACTCTCTCTGAATCCACACCACCGCCGCCCTCCACGATGGCCGACCCCCGCCCCGGATGAGCATCATCGGGATCGCCTGTGCCAAAGCCCAGGAAGGATGAGCCCGCGGCCAGGGCCAGGAGCATCAGAGACGCGAACAACAGGCCCTTCAGCCAGCCTCGCCGGGCAGGCCGCCGCGTAGACCCTTGCAGTTCTTCGTCTTCCATCCCTGTTCTCCTGGAGCTGAAAACGCTGGTATGAGAGTACCACCGTTCTAACCTCTCGAGTCGAGCATCTCTACCCTGTGAGACGCAGGAGGGGGGCTGGGTTATTCAGCCATCCTGGCGAATGGCGGAAAAAACAAGCTCAGGAATCTCCGTCCGCGATAGCGTTCGGCCCCGGCCCTGCGGTCTTCTCGTAATACCCCTTACCCATTCGCTTGTACTGGGTAAAACCTTTTGAGTCGAGATTGGAGGGGCGAAGGGGATCGCCCTTGCCGACCATGAAACCGGAGAGCAGCTTACGAACCGGCTCATCGCAGCAGGGGCAGGTTTCGAGAGCCTCGTCGTTGATCGCCTGGAAGATTTCGAAGGAGGCGGCGCAATAATCGCAGCCTTCATCCAGGGTGACATATTCGTAAATCGGCATATCTTCAGCCTACAATAAAAACACGGTCATCCAAATTTTAATGCCTGTTGGCGACGAAATCGGCCCGGCAAGAAAGCACAGGCGCCTCTTCTTGCCAAGAATCGGCCCCGTGTTAGGATAATCGGCCAATCGGGGGCATCTTTTTAGTCCAACTGGAACGCTCCCGCAGAATCGCGTTGAAAAGGCTCCCGAGGCGGAGTCTGTGGACCGTATCTTCCGGATAAAATCGGCATGGGCGAAGCAGAACAGACGGAAACCGGCAACGAATACCCGCATCGCTACAACGCCCTCATGGCGCAGGAGCTCGAGGCGAAGTGGCAGGATCGGTGGGAAAGTGAAGAGACCTTCCACGTGCCCAATCCCGGCGAGGAGGGCTTCGATCCCGGCCGGCCGAAGAAGTTCATCATGGACATGTTCCCCTACCCATCCGGAATCGGGCTGCATGTCGGACATCCCCTGGGCTATATAGCGACCGACATCTACGCTCGCTACCAGAGGATGCTGGGCTGCAATGTTCTGCATCCCATGGGCTACGACGCCTTCGGCCTTCCCGCCGAGCAATACGCCATCCAGACGGGACAGCATCCCAGGATCACGACAGAGGCCAACATCTCCACCATGAAGGCGCAGATGCGCCGTCTCGGGCTCGCACACGATCCGGAACGAACGCTGGCAACCACCGACGTACCTTTCTACCGCTGGACCCAGTGGATCTTTCTCCAGATCTTCAACTCCTGGTACGACGAAGAACGGGATCGGGCAAGGCCCATCACCGAGCTGATCGAGGAGCTCGAGGCCGGCCGCCTCGAACCCGGCGACGAGGAAACGAATCCCGGGAGCAGGAAGTGGGCGGAGCTCAGCGAACGCGAACGAAGACAGGTCGTCGATGGCCGCCGCATGGCCTACGTGGCGGAGATCCCGGTGAACTGGTGCCCGGGACTCGGAACCGTCCTCGCCAACGAAGAGGTCACCGCCGAGGGGCGCAGCGAGAGAGGCAACCTGCCGGTCTACAAACGTCCGCTGCGCCAGTGGATGATGCGCATCACCTCCTATTGCGAGCGGCTTCTCGATGATCTCGAGCAGCTCGACTGGCCTGAACCCATCAAGCTCATGCAGCGCAACTGGATCGGCCGCAGCGAGGGCGCCGAGGTCGACTTTCTCGGGATCGACCAGACCGACGACGATGCCGCCGCGACGACCGAAGGCTGGATCGGATCGCGCGCCGCCGCGGGCTGGCAGGGAGGCTCTCCACCTGAGGAGCTGGCGATCAGGGTCTTCACCACCCGCCCCGACACCCTCTACGGAGCGACCTACATGGTGCTGGCCCCCGAGCATCCTCTCGTGGAGCGGCTCTCCGCGGAAAAATATGACGACTCGGTCCCCCAGGCCCGGCGCGGGCAGTTCCCGGACAGGCCAGGGGAAGACTCCACGCCGGCCGAGCTGGTGGCGGCCTACAAGGCCTATGCCGACTCAAAGACCGATATCGAACGACAGATGGAAGAAAAGGAAAAGACCGGGGTCTTCATCGGCTCCTGGGCGGTGAACCCGGTTACCTCTCAGCAGGTGCCGATCTTCATCGCCGACTACGTGCTCATGGGCTACGGAACCGGGGCCATCATGGCGGTGCCAGCCCACGACAGCCGCGATTTCGAATTCGCCACGCAATTCGAGGTTCCGATCATCGAGGTGGTAAAAGCGCCCGCCGACGCCGAGATCGAGGCTGGGACCGCCTTTACCGGCCACGGAACCGCGGTCAACTCCGGCATCATCGATGGTCTCGAGACCCCGGAGGCAAAGGACAAGATCACGCGATGGCTCGAAGAAAACGGCCTCGGCTGCGGAACGATCAACTACAAGCTGCGCGACTGGCTCTTCAGCCGCCAGCGCTATTGGGGTGAGCCCTTCCCCATCGTCTACGACAGCGATGGAATGCCCATCGCCCTGGCGGACTCCGACCTGCCGCTCGAGCTTCCCGAGATGGACGACTACAAGCCCGAGGTCGATGAAGACCCTGACTCGATGCCCCGGCCGCCGCTGGCACGGGCGAAAGACTGGGCTGTGGTCACGATCGATGGAAAGGAGCGCCAGCGCGAGCTGAACACCATGCCGAACTGGGCCGGCTCCTGCTGGTACTACCTCAGGTACCTGGACCCGGACAACCACGATCGCTACGCCGCACAGGAGACCGAGAGCTACTGGATGCACAGCGACAGTGACGGCGGCTCTCCCTCCGGCAGCTACGATGCCGGGACCTCCAGGATCGGCGGAGTGGATCTCTACGTCGGCGGGGCGGAGCATGCCGTGCTGCATCTCCTCTACTCACGCTTCTGGCATAAGCTGCTCTACGATCTCGGACACGTCTCCACCCCCGAGCCCTTTCACAAGCTCTTCAACCAGGGATATGTCCAGGCGGCGGCCTATACCGACGAGCGCGGGATCTACGTCGAGGCAAGCGAGGTCGAGGAAAAGGATGGCGCCTTCTTCCACGACGGCAAGCCGGTAAACCGGGAGTTCGGCAAGATGGGCAAGAGCCTCAAGAACGCCGTCACTCCCGATGAGATCTGCAGCGACTTCGGGGCCGACACCCTGCGCCTCTACGAGATGTACATGGGACCGCTCGAGGCATCGAAACCCTGGAATACTCGCGACATCATCGGATCGCATCGATTCCTCCAGCGCTTCTGGAGAAACCTCGTCGATGAAGAGAGCGGCGAGCTCCGGGTCTCGGCCAATCCTCCTGGTGACGATCTCAGAAAGAGCCTCCACAAGACGATCGCCGGCGTTCGCGAAGACATGGACACCCTGGGGTTCAATACCGCCATCGCGAAGATGATCGAGCTCAACAACAGCCTCACGAGCCTCGACAGCATTCCCGCCGAGATCGCCGAAAGCCTGGTCAGGATGATTGCCCCCTTCGCGCCCCACCTGGCTGAAGAGCTCTGGGAAAAGCTCGGCCATGCCGGGGGCATCACCTACGAGTCCTTTCCCGAGGCCGATACGAGCTTCCTGGTCGAGGACCAGGTCGAGATCGCGATCCAGGTGATGGGCAAGATCCGAGCCCGCATCAACGCTCCGGCCGGCCTCGACGCCGCGGGACTCGAAGAATTCGCCCGCGACGACCCGGCGGTCATCGAGGCTCTCGATGGGCTGACGGTACGCAAGGTGATCGCCGTACCCGAGAGCCTGGTGAATTTCGTCGCGAATTAGGAGCCGGAGCGGTTATTCGGAACATGACGCGGCAAAACAACGAACTCCACGCCGGAGATTCTCCCGGCGGTTTTGACAACAGGGCGTTGCATCGAGGTGCCCGGGGCATTATGCTCTTCTGTTTGAATCAAGCCCCGGGAGACCGAGATGGCCAAGAAGAAAGAACGTGTTGAACAGGTCTGGCTGACCTGCGAGGAAAGCGGACAACGCAATTACCTCGTCAGCCGCCGCCGCGGGCTTAAGCTTCGCCTGAAGAAATACTGCCCCAAGCTGCGAAAGCACACCTGGCACGCCGAAAAGCGCAAGTAGCGGCCCACCGCCGCGCATTTGCCTGCACCGGCACCTTCAGCCGCCGCCCTCATCGCTCTTAACGCCCGGGAGAACCCCGCAGTGTATCAGCGTGGGCGTCAGCTCTCCGGGTACGAGCCCCGCCTCCTCCATCCAGGAGCGGTACTCAGCCGCGCTATAGGCGCGGCCCTCCGTCAGCGAGAAGAGCGCCGCTGAGTACAGGGCGATCGGCAGCGGCCCATCGAGCTCATCGTTGAGAAAAACATCGTGCACCAGCAGCTTTCCTCCCGCAGGCAGGGCCCGCGCCAGGCGCGCCACCAGCTCGCGGCACTCCGGGACATCCCAATCATGCAGGACATTCGACAGGAGGATCGTATCGACTCCCTCGGGAACATCATCCGTGAACATATCCGCGGCGACGCATTCCAGGCGCTCACCCAGGCCGTATTCCCCGGCCAGGTCGAGGGCCACCTTGACGACCTCCGGACGCTCCCAGGCGATAGCGCGCAGGCCGGGGTTGGCCTGTAATAAGGCAGCGCTGTAGATCCCGCTGCCGGCAGCGACATCCAGGAGGAGAGCACTGCCCTCCAGTGGCGCCGCGCGCGCCAGGAGCGGAGCGACATTCGACGCCCTGCCTGCCAGGGCCATGGTCAGGAACCGCGCCGCCTCCTCATCCTCCATCGCCGATTTGATCCCATCACGGTAGATATAGGCCGCCCCGCCCTCATCGGGCTCACTGCCCCGGGGGCGGTCGGTTCGAAGGCGCTCAACCATCTCGAGCACGGAGGGACTGTCGGCGGCCAGCCGGACATAGTCTCCAACGTAAAACTCCCCACCCTCGAGAAGATGCTCCCGCGCCAGGGGTGCCAGATCCAGCTTGCCGGCAGGACCCGCGACCAGGAGCCCCATGGCCTTCAGGGCGGTCGTGAGAACGACAAAGGGCCGCTCGGCGAGGCCGAGCACCTCCCGCAACGTCCCGGGCTCGAGGGCGCCGCCCTCGAGCTTTGCGAAGACTTCGAAGTGGGCCACCGCCGCCGTCAGCAGCTCGGTCGAGTGGCAGCCGCGAAACGCCTCAAAGATTGAGGTCGGATCGGTCGGCGGCGCATCGAGCGCCGAGCGCGGCAAGCCGCCAGGTTGAATGTCGCCGCGGGTCAAGGATCAACCGCCACCCGCCGGTAGAACCAGCTGGAAATCATCCCTGCTGCGATCAAGGGTGATCACCTGTACCTCGGAGCGGGCTCCTCCGCCGCGGACGGTGGCAAGAACCCTGTAGCGCCCGGCAGCTATTCCCTCGATCCGGAAGCGCCCATCCACATCGGTGGTATCCGCCTTGCGCACAAGCCTGTTGCCCGCCACGGCGCCGCGGAGGAACACGACGATCCCTGCCCTGGCCTCGCCGGACTCATCCACCACCTCACCGGCAATATGCATCCCCGGCGAAAGCGCGAACTCCATCTCCGCCGCATCGCCGAGAGGAATGTCGATGGCGCCACGCTCGAATTGGACATAGTCAGGATGGCTGACCAGCACACGCTGCGGTCCCGCGGGAACCGTGTCGATCAGGAAGCTACCGTCCTCGGCCGTCTTCTCAGCTCCGCCAAGGTTCGTGTTGCGGTAATAATCGAACATCGCGCGCCTGTCCTCCTCGCGCTCCTTACCCTCGTCGACCACCTCCTCCTGTGCAGGCTCCCCAACCCGCGGAACGCCCTTGCCCTTCCCTGGCTGAGCCTCGGTCACAGGTCTCCGGGTGTCGGGAACCAGCTTCACGAAGGCTCCCTTCAGTGGAGCGCGGGTGGCCTGGTCGACCACCACCCCGGCGAGGCGGCCGGCGCGAACCAGGGTAAAATTCTGCTCGAGACGTTCGCCCTGGGCGATGTCGAGCCTGGTGGTAAAGGGGACGTAACCCGCGGCCCGCAGCTTGACCTCGTAGCGACCGGGGTCGAGATCCTCGCGCTTGAAGCGTCCATCGGGATCGTTGATCTCCCGCGACCCCCCCCAGGGGAACCGGCTGGATGAATCTTCTTCGTTCTTCAGGGAGAGTCGGTAGCTGGTCAACGGAGCGCCGGTGGCCTGATCCGTCACCCTGCCTATGAGCGCGGCGGAGAGAACGAGAACGATCCGGATTCCATCATCGCCCGGGCTCACGCCCTCGAGCTCTTCCTTGCGATAGCCGCCCTTCTCCCCGACAACCGAATAGGCCCCCTCGGGAAGACCATCGATGCTGAAGCTGCCGTCATCCTCGGTGGCCGTCGACTTGTAGGAACCTCCGAAGTATTTCTGGGCGTTCCTGAAATCTTCCGACTGGTTGTCCATCTTCAGGAGGCGCACCCGGGCGCCTGCGACAGCTGTGCCGGCGGCATCGACCACCATGCCGGCGATGCTGCCGCCCGGATCAAGATCGAAATCCACCTCCTTGCTGTCGCCACCCTCTATCACCACGTTCTCCTCGGAGGATTCCTTGAAGCCCGCGACCTCGGCGGTCATGGTGTACTGCCCGATCCTGACATTCCTGTAGACATACTCGCCCCTGGAGTTGGTCCGGACCTCCTCGCCGCCCTTGGGGAGGCCGAGCATGCCTATGAACATCTTCTCCTGCGGGGACTGTTCCCTTGCGCTGAAGCGGCGAAGGCGAAGGGTCGCACCGACCACCGGCTCTCCGCCGCTGATGACCACACCCTCGATCGTTCCCCCCGCCTCCAGCGTAACCTCGATGAGATTGTCGGGATCAAAATCGGCGGTATAGGTGAAGGTCTCAGACTGGCCTCGGGCGTAGGACACGTTGTCGGCGATCACCCGGAACTCGCTCTCGCCACCCCTGGAGGGATTGCTGAAATCGCTGAAGCTGAAGCGCCCGTTGCGGTCGGTTACGGAGACCGCGAGGAAGATCATGCTGGTATCGAAGAAGCCCAGGCTCTCCATCTCCGGGGGAAAGGGGAAGGTCAGCCGCACCAGGGAAGCCGGAGCCGGCTTTCCCTCCGGATCGTAGACGACCCCGGTTATCGTGGGCGCCTTTCGAAGCTCTAGCTCAACCAGGTCAGGCACATCATCGAAGAGAATCTCGACCCGGCTCCCCGCGTAGCCCTTGTGGCTGGCCATGACGCTGAAATCCCTGTCGATACGGTCCTCTTCTTCCTGCCCGTTTTCATCCCCGGCTTCATTTCCCTCATCTTCACCCCGGGGCCGGCGACGGGATCCGCCGCGCCGCTCACCGTCGCCCCCGAAGGAAAAGGGATTGCCTCCTCCTCCATCGGGATCTCTCTGAACGATCCCCTCGAGGAGAAAATAGCCATCCTTGTCGGTGCTCCCTCTCACTCCTCTCGCCTCGACACTGGCGCCGGCCAGCGGCTGGTCCTCCTCACCGGCAAGCAGCACCCGGCCCTTAACGGTAAGTCCCCGCTTGAGGGCAAACTCGATAGGCTCCTCGGAACCGCCGAGAATATTTTTTTCGCTGGCAGGGGCAAATCCCATCTTGGTGACGCTCACCTTGTAGCGCTTGCGGCGCAGGCCCTTGATCGAGAAGGTCCCATCCGCCGCGGAATCCGCCTGCAGACGCGCGGTAGCGAAATCGTTGATCATCGTGCCCATGGTCAGAAAGTTCGAGCTCTCGGGAGTGGCGATGATGGTCGCGCCCTCGAGGGGAGAGCCATCCTCCGACCTGACGATGCCCGAGATAGTCTTACCCCGATTGACCCTGACGAGCCCGATGGAGACGTTCTGCTCCCAATCAACCACCGCCTCCTTAACAGTC
>Ga0310342_100000559_pt1 | contig 21268 bp, 19 predicted proteins | sample S15DNA20500_MG_FD_206155 | JGI IMG/M metagenome (GOLD analysis project Ga0310342, IMG submission 206155) | Marine microbial communities from station ALOHA, North Pacific Subtropical Gyre - S1503-DNA-20-500_MG | ecosystem: Environmental > Aquatic > Marine > Oceanic | place: Pacific Ocean: North...
ATCTCCAAGTTCACCGTCGCATCTGGCTGTGTGACCATCACCGCGTGCACCCTTTCACCAAACTGTTCGTCAGGAACTCCAATCACAGCGACATCCGCAACTCCAGGAACCTCGTACAGCACCGCTTCAACCTCAGCGGGGTAAACGTTCTCACCACCCGTCACCACCATGTCTTTAGCTCGGTCCATGATCGTCAGGTAACCCTCAGAGCGCACCGCTATGTCCCCGGTCCGGAACCAACCGTCCACTATGGCCTCATTGGTCGCGTCGGAATCTTCCCAATAGTTTTGCAAAACCGATGGTCCTTTGGCGAGTATTTCACCCGGCTGACCATCGCCTACATCTTTCCCTTGCTGATCAACCAAACGGACTTCGAATCCAGGGTTGACACGCCCCGCGGATTGACGATGAGGGCTAGAGGGCTCGTGATCGGCCGGAGTGAGGGTGGTAAGCGCACCGGCCACTTCCGTCATCCCGTAAAACTGTCGAAGTCGGACCCCCGGAAAGAGATCTTCGACTTCTCGCAAGAGCTCAGGGGCGATAGGAGATGCTCCGTAGGACATCTCGAGCATCGACGACAGATCGGGTACGTCAACTCGCTTTCGGACAGCTTCAACCATGGCATGAAACATCGCAGGGACCGCAGTCAGGTACACGGCTCCCACCTGTTCAATATCTTCGAGAATCGATTGTGCATTAAATCCAGCTCGAAGATGGAGTTCGGCACCGTTTACAAGGCCCATCAAACTGTTTGACAACCCCGCAAGGTGAAACATGGGTGCCGCCATGATGTGTCGAGCACCGACGAACATTCCGACGTTCTCAGCGCTATCAATCAAGGCTGACCGAGCGAGAGCCTCATGTCGGAGGGGGATGCCTTTGGCGCGGCCAGTAGTGCCACTAGAAAACCCGATAGCGAACACGTCACTGGGTTGAGGCGAGGGTGGGAGGTTGCCATCAACGAATTCCGTTACATCCGGCACCCAAGTCGGCGGGCACTCCTGGTCCGTGTGTAGAGCGATGCGAATCGAAGGGAGGTTTGACGGGAGTTGATCAATTAGTTTCTGGCCCGAAACGATAGCCACCGGTTGGATAAGGTCGAATAGAGGCCCATGTTCAGCCGGCGTGAGCCGCCAATTCAGCAACGCTGGAATAGCTTGTAGTCGAGCGAGGCCGAATACGTGGACTACAAACGATGTCGAGTTGGTGTCCAAAACGCCCACTACGTCACCTCGAGTAACCCCAACAGCGCTCCACCTCAGCGCACAACGTTCGATCTGGAGCTGTAGCTCCGCGTAGGTGAGCTGGTCTCCATACTCATCAACTAGCGCCACCGCGTCGGGATGCAGTTCGGATCTCCAGCGCAGCAGTTCATTCAAAGACAGCACAACTTCACTCCGCCGGATCTTGACGTGCTAGTAGTTCTTGGCCATACGTGTCGTAGGCGACATTTGAGGCCACATGATGCATAGCTGAACCGTGAGCGTCTCGAAAACAGCGTTGAAGAACGCTGCTATTAAAGATCGCCTCCGCGCCTGCGAAGTGATACAGCCTGCTTACGGCGTTGACGGAACTCTCCGTGCAAAAAGCGAGCATCGCAACGACCTTCTGTTCTTCTGAAGAACTCAACCCGTTGTTTCTCGCACATTGATCATCAGCCGCTGTTAGTTCACCCAAGCCAAATGCCTTGGCCGCTTCTACCTCAAGCTGCGTTTTACCCAACTCGTATTGGAAAGCACCCCTGTCCGCCAAGCGGCCATCTTTACCTCGGGATTTAGTCGTTGCGTATCTGGCGGTCTCGTCGATCAGTCGCTGACAAACTCCGAGTGAAAACCCAAGATTTTCACCCGCTACATAAGCCTGATAACCCAGCGTGTACATAGGGCCGCCTCGGAGCGGACTCGCAGAAGGGTCGGCTAGTAGGTGGTCTGGTACGAACACCTTGTCGAGGGTGACATCCACACTGCCTGTCCCCTTGAGAGCCATCACATCCCAGTTGTCGCTGAGGGACACGTCATCAACGCTGACAGCAGCGAGCCGCGCCGAGGGGTGCTCCTTCGTCTCGACTCCCGCCAGAAAAAACCATTCAGCATGGGTGGCGCCACTGGCGTACCGATAATGCCCACTCAGTTCGATACCACCGTCGACGACGCTGAAGGTGCCAGAAGGCGCCGCAACTGCGCCGAGAAATGGCACGGCACCGGATCCAAAGATGGTTTCGATTCCTGCGTCGCTCAGCTTTGCTCCACAGATGCCCGCTGCGCCTGCATGGTTAAAGCCTGTCCATCCCGCAGTGGGGTTTGCGTAACTAAGAGCCTCGAAGTAGCGCAGTTGCGATGCCATCAGCAATTCATCGCCACCAATCTCTGATGGCACCTTCACTAGCGGCACCCGAAGTTCTCGCATCACGTCAACAAGAGCTAGCGGCGCCATATTGAGTATTTCCGCCTCTTCAGCAGTCCCATCGAGTTCGCGGTGACGAGCGCTGATCTCCGCCAATAGAACTTCAATGTCTCTCATCGCCAACTCCGCCTCAAAGGCTGTCCCCCCACAACCTCTCTCATTTTCAGATCAGCATTCGGGATTCTTTGGAGTTTTACCCAATGGGCTAACAAACTCAACATGGTGTGGCTGGGCCGAGTTCACTAGAGGAGGTTCAACGGAGCACCGCAAACAGATGTTTTAGGTCAGCCACTCGATAAGGGCGGCAACAACGTCTTCACCGCGATCGTCTTGTAAGAAATGACCACCCGGCTGAAACTCCTGGTGCGGTTGTCCGCGGGCACCGGGAACTCGGTCAACGAATTCATTATGAAGGTGACCTAGGACGCGGTCGTCAGGACACCACAAGGTCAAAAATGGCTTCTCCCATCGGTCAAGTACTTCCCAAGCCGCGAGGTTTTCGTTCACGCCGCCATGGCTGGGGGTGATCGGCACCAACGTCGGAAACTGGCGAGCCCCAGCCATGTGCGACTCGTCAGGAAACGGAGCACGGTACCCGTCCATCTCCGCTTCAGTGAGCTCTCGCGCAGCAGTTGCATGTTGGAGCATCCCCCCGGCGTCCATGAACTGCATACTCTGCGACTGCTGGAGCCATTTGTCGAAACCAGCGCCAATCGATTCTCCGATAGGAAGTCCCGTATTGCCGATAGCGATCCGTCCGAATCGATCTTGCTCTTCCGCTGCCACTCGTAAGCCAATCAAACCCCCCCAGTCTTGTGCGAACAAGATCGATTCACGGAGGCCGATCACGTCGAGGAATTCCTTTAGCCAAGCCACGTGTTGCGCATACGAATAAGCAGATCGATCGATTGGTTTGTCAGAGCGACCAAAGCCGATCAGATCGGGAACCACGCAACGGAACCCTGCTTCTACAAGCGGGGGGATCATCCTCCGATACAAATATCCCCACGTTGGCTCCCCGTGGAGCAGCAAAATGGGCATGCTGGCATCAGATCCAACGTCTACATAGGCCATCCGAAGTCCGTCAACTTCAACGTAGTGCGGCTCGTAGTCGAAGTCAGCCAGCGACGCGAATCGCTCTTCCGGAGTGCGGACAAACTTCAATCCCGTGCTTGAGGTCATGGTCTGAGACATGCAACCGACATTAACCCTGGACGCGGCCTAGCTTTCCCAGGCAACCACAAAAGCGGCAACATTCACTCCGCGTAGTTGTCACGTAAACGATTCTTGAGGATTTTGCCAAGTTCGTTTTTGGGCATCGTCTCGACGAACTCGATGCGCCGAGGGATCTTGTATCCCCCGATCAGCTCTCGACAGTGGTCGATGATCGCCTTGCTATTCAATGAGGTTTCGGGCTTGGGCACGATCACCGCCGTGACTACTTGGCCGAGGCGTTCGTCAACTGTTCCGATAACTGCGCATTCATGAATGTCTGGATGTTGGTAGAGCGCTGTCTCAACTTCGGAGGAGTAGACATTTTCGCCCCCACTAATAATCAGATCCTTTTCTCGGTCGATGAGATAGACGTATCCCTCGTCGTCTATCCGAGCGATGTCTCCGGTACGTAACCAACCGTTGCTCAATGCCGCTGCTGTTTCGTCGGGCATGTTGAGGTAGCCCTTAGTGATGTTGGGGCCGCGCGCATGGAGGACACCCGTCTCCCCCGGTGCCAAGTCGTCTCCTTCGGAATTGGTCACCTTGAGATCGACAAGGCAATTTGGTTTGCCAACTGAGGCAAGCGTAGGTGAATCGTTTTCGATAGCTCGTCGGAATTCGTTGGGATCGAACACTGTTAAGTCGGGTGAGGTTTCGGTGAGGCCATAACAGTTGAAAAGTTGCGTGTGCGGGAAGCCTTGGGCTGTGCGCCTAATCCACGCTGGATCCATGGGAGATGCCCCAAAGCCCATGAGTCTGAGCGACCTTGTGTTCGCGGACTCCAATACTGGATCGGTGAGGGTCATCATTAGCATCGTTGGAACTGCGATTGTCATCGTGACGTGATGTTCCAACACTGCATCCAGAAAAGCTGCTGGTGAAAATGCTGGCACATAAACATGTGTCGCCCCCATCAGCATCCAACCGGTCCCTAACAGGTCAGCGGAGTGAAACATTGGCGCCAAATGCAAGTAGGTGTCATCAGGCTCGCCGCGCGTCGCCAGTGTGAAGGCTGCGGCGCACGACAGAATGTTGGTGTGACTTAAACGGACGCCTTTGCTGCGCCCAGTAGTGCCGCCGGTATAAAGAATGAGAGCGTCATCATCAGGTGTTACGTCAGCTGGGCCGACGCCCGGTGCCGTTTCAAACAACTTCTCGTAGTCCCATATGTCGGCGGTACCTTCACCGGCAAGGCAAACCAACTTGTCGCGCCACGGCGCTAACTCAGTCACGTCGAAAATCGGCAGAAAATCGGCTTCAACGAAGACCAGTTCGCAAGCCGAGTCCTCAAGGATGTGCGCAATCTCTACCGGGGCTAGCCGCCAGTTAACAGGAACGGCGACGACACCCGCATGAAAGGCTCCCCATTTCAGTTCATCAAAACGAATTGAGTTGCGGGCATAGATTGCTACACGTTCACCAGATTTAATTCCCAGTCCACGAAGCAAGCCTGCAGCAACGGTGATTCGCTCACCGAAATCTCGCCAGTTGGTGTCGCCTTGACTGTCGCGCATGGCTGGCCGCTTACCAAAGTGACGTCCGACACGGGTCATCGCTTCACCCAGCGTTGGCATCATGAGTGTGTCCTCGAAATTTGTCCCGGGTCCGGACCAGGCTTCATCGCTTCGTCGGTGGCGGATCGCCCTTGTAGAGATTCTTCACTCCACCCTCTAGGTACGAGGCTGCTGCAGCATCCTTGAAACGAGCCGATGCCTCATATTCCTCTATGGGATATTCATCATGTTCGGCCACCACTCGGATCTCGGTCACGTCCCGGATGTCAAGCCCCAAACGGTCCGCTATTTCAGCGTCCGACAAACCGCGTTTTCTGGTGCCATCGTTTGGCAAAAACTCGTTGATATCAACTTGGTAAGAATTGGTAAGAGCCAACACCTCAGCTCTGTAGCGGTCGTACAGGTCTGGATCGACGACGTGAAAACCGTTGAGTTCTCCTCGCTCTATCGGGCTGCTCATATAAGCACCCGCTGTTCCGTGCCCACGGGGCATGCACGAATACATTCGAAGCACTGCCCTTGGCTGACTCCTGAGTATGTGATCGACCACATCGTCCGGGTAAAGAAACTGCCATACAGGATCATCTTCCGTTTTCTGGCGTCAGGCTCGCCCAGAGCTCGTTCCAGAGCGGCCTGATAGCCGGGAGTCCAGTAGTGATAAACCCGGTCGCGGCATCTGTCTTCGTCATAGCGCCGCTTGATCACCAACCCTTCTTGGATTTCACCTCCCAAGCAGCCACCATCGTCGATTGGGCAAACCGCCATGCACGGAGTCGTCCCTTTTTCATCCCACATCTCCACGCACTGTGGCGCGGGACAAGCAGCCTCTTGTAGTGGTCCGTCGACTGGAAGGGGAAGCGTGGTCAAAATCACGGTTAAGTAGAGAAACCCATAGGTAGGGTCAAGAACCGGCCCAGCCAAACTTGGGCTGCCTGCCCCTGCGGCGATGGCGGCAGCTTTAAAATCAAGGAACGCCTTGTCGTCTTGATCTGTGGCCGTCGGAACGTTAAGCGCGTAGTACCCGTATGTGTCTTCGATGTGTCGGGCGACAGAACTACCCAAGGCAACCATGCGGTCCGCTGTGCCGACGGTTTCCATCACTTCAACCCGAGGGCTTTGCCATTCGGCGGCGCGAGGGGCAGCTCCTCCCAGCACGATCATCGACTTAACGCCTGTCAATAGGTCTGATGGGCGAAGACCGGGTTCAGCATCTTCGAGAAGAGCTGGGTCGCCTACTCGTGCGACTTCGGCACCCCTTTTGCGGGCCATTTCAAGTATTCCAGACTTGATCGATACCCAATCCAGTTCATCCATCATTTCAACTTTCGTCGGTAACGACCTACGGGACAGACACGCATGCACTCAAAGCACTGAGAGACACTCTCCTTATACCTACCGATCGATGACATGTTTCTTCGAAAATCGTCCGAGTAGATCAGTTCTCGTCGTTCGTCAGCGTCATCGATTCCGGTCAAGATATCGACCTGCTTGATGTGACCCCGTATTCCAAAGTTCATGGCGCGGGTAGAGCAACGTTCTCGATCGAAGAAACTGCTCGTGATCTCACCGTCTTCGATCGTGGCGTCAATGCAGCCACCTTCATCGGCCGGGCACACCGCCATGCAAGGCGTCTTCCCTTCCATCTCGTACATGCGCACACATGATCGAGCAGGGCACACATTCTCTTCGAGTTGGTGATCCGGCGTTAGCCGCATAGTGGTGATAGCAGCCGCGAAAAACATGATCCCATAGGTCGGGTTAAGAATGATGTTTGCAGCTATGGACCTGGTGCCTAGCCCGGCTAACACGGCTGAAAGCATCATGCTGAGCGGCGGTTGTTGGCCAGAAGTAGGCAATGCTGGGGCGTGCATAGCTAAATAGCCATGAGTTCGTTCTATATGTTCAGCAATAACGATCGATGCGACGTTTTCGCGAAAGTCATAGCCGGTGATCTCCATCAGCCGCCGATTGGGGCTTTGCCAGGCCGCATTTGTTGGGCCGAGGGACGCTGACACAACGACGCTTTGGGCACCTGGAAGAAAATCCTCCGGCCTGTGACCTACCGGGACATACTCGTTGAACGCATCTGCCGAAGCGACACCCACGAGCGTTGCGCCCGCTGTTATCCCAACTTGTTTGATGGCGTTTGTTACGACCTCTAGGTCCCTGGGATCAGTCGCTTCGACTTCACCCTCAACTGTCGTCATAAGTCCCCTAATGTTGGGCTCCCCACGAGCACCTCGCTGTACCTCTATTTTAATGCAAATGTGCGATGCGCGGGTAGCTGCGACGCGTTGCCGAAACTGACCCGTGAGATGCCTAGGGGCAAGTGCTTACATCGGGGCGTTAGTTCGTTCTTCCATAGAAGGTTTCAAGTGCCGACCTCGATAGCCCGACACCGGGCTCATCGTTGTACGCAAACACTGCAAGGACACGGGTGACTGAACCTTCCGTCGGCGTCACCCGATGCAAGGCATTCCGACCTCTAAATAGCACTAGGTCACCCGGATCAAAGTTGAGTTGGGAGATATTCTCAGCACCGTTAAGAACAGCATCAACTCGGTCGAAAGCCATTTCCCCAGTATCTGAGTCACGGACTTCTGGCACGTACTCAAAAATTCCGCCCCTTTTGGGCTGTTGAAGCAACGTAGTCACCGCGAATGATGAGTTGTCGAAATGCCATCCAAGCTCGCGTCCTCTCGGCGCGTAGTGAACGTTGATGGATGAAAAGCTATCCGCATAGGGATACACAGCTTCCACGCCAAGTAACGCGCAAAGGAATGCTCGAAATCGATCATCTTCATACACATCGCGTAACGGAGAGTTCACAGCTATTTGATCATCAGCGATAAGACCCTTGCTGCTCACGAGTTGGCGATTAAACGCATGATCATCGGAAAATTGTGGGTCTTGGGGGGTGAGATAGACGTTGTGCGTCGAGTTCGCATAGAAAGCTTCCCCTTGGCGAGCCACAGATTCAGCAACGACACGACTTATGAATTCGGAACTGAAAAACCCTCGGAGAACTAAAGCGCCAGAATTATTGAACTCCGACAGTGCCTGATTTCTATAGTCCAGCTCGCTGATCGGGTGTCGCTTCCAGTCAATCCAGGCATCAGCCAGCGGTCCGGAAATCATCGCCCCACGACGCTACTGCCAAACGGTAACGATCGTTGACCTCGTTAATTCGAGTCACCATCAGGGCAACGATCGAGGCCTTCGAAGCGATCCGCCAACATGTTGTAGAAGCGATGCAAAGGTGCCTCATAACGCGGAGACAGACGCCCACCGCCAAATCGACCCCTGTCAATTCCCCTTTGAGCTTTCTGACAGATCTCAATGTCCTGATCGTTCACTAAAGCCCAAAAGTTGACCAATCGATCTAGATCTAGGGGACTCGGATCGTGAGGTGTTGACCAACTTATGTGTTCGCGACTCCTGCCTACTCCGAGAGGCTCAAGCAGAAATGTGCATGTGTGATTTGGTAGAACCGTCAGCATCACGTTGGGGAATAGGGCAATGTGACGGCCGCTCTCAGCATCAGAGGCCGACAGACCAGTCGCGTTGAGTAACGTCGTCCACTCGCCGTTCTCACCCGCCGAAACCGGGGTTGTAGTTTGGCCGCAGTATCGGCCCGGTCCCTGAAATCGATAATGGTCATCGACCCGGCTGACCTTAGCCAGCTCGGGATGAACCCACGCTAGGTGGTAGTACTCTTGAAAATTTTCTGTAAGCAGTTTCCAATCTGCTTCGACCGTGTACGCGGCGGTTTTGCGAACCGCGTATCGTTCGAGTCCATAGCCAGCAAGTCGCTCTTCCAGATCCCCAAACCAACTCGTGAGGTCCGGAACGTCGGAGTTCAGGCTGACCCAAACGACGTTTACGAACTCGCCAACGCACACCGAACGAAGACCAAAATCATCTAATTCGAAGTTCTCCACCAGGTCTTTCTCGAAAAGAGGGGTGGCAATAAGCCTGCCCTCGAGATCAAACGCCCAACGGTGATACGGGCATCGCAAAACGGTTCCGATCTCTCCGTCTTGCTCGACGAGTTCAGTCCCTCTATGTGAGCACGAATTGAAGTAGGCGCGAAGTTCACCTTGATCGTTGCGGGTAATGATGATCGAGGTGCCGGCGATTTCGCGAACAACGACGCGCCCTACAGGAACCTCGTCAACCATAGCCACACCGCACCAACCTTTACCGAAGATCGCGCCTCGTTCTTGCGCGTGGTAATCGGGGTCCGTGTACGCCTCTGGAGGCAACGTGGTCGAATTGGCCACATCTTCGCGAATGCTTGCCCAGGCCTCCGGCCGGCTCCAGTCTTTCACCGAAGACAAATCTTAGATCTCTGGCTGCGTTCGTGTTACCAGTTGTGGCTGAATCTACAAGCTTCGCAGCAAAACGACCGTCACGTTTAACTGCGATGACAATGCCGTTCCACCCGTCCTTAATAAGACTTCAGCCGCTAGCGATGTCGTTGGCTTGCTACCGTTTGACCATGAGTGAAATACGGGTTGAGGAAATTCACATTCACCCAGTGAAGTCGTGCCGTCGCATCGAAGTAGACGAAATGGAAATTTTGGCGACTGGGTTAGCTCACGATCGTGAGTGGCAGATAGTTGATGCTGAGGGTGCCTGCGTGACTCAGCGCAAATACCCATCCCTAGCAACAATTGAGACGGCTTTGGATGGTGACACAGTCGTTTTGTCAGCATCAGGGCGCGATTCAACGACCTTGAGTCGGGATGGAGCGTTACCAGTAACGGTGTTACCGCTGGTAGGGAGACGACCCGTCAATGGTGTCGATGCGGGGGACGAAGCTGCAGCATGGATCTCAGATTTTCTCGGCGATGAACACCGTTTCGCGGCTGTTACCGATGATTCAAACCACCACGCGCCTTCTTCTATTGACCTCTTTGAGCAGCCGCTGAGTTTCGTTGACCTTGCGCCTGTTCTTCTGACCAACTCTGCATCGCTGCGGTGGCTCCAGGATCGGGCGGTCGAACCGTTCGGCATGGACCGGTTCCGTGCCAATGTGATTGTTGATGCAGGTGATCCGTGGGTCGAAGACACTTGGCGCGATATGAGCATCGGCTCAGCCACCATGACTGCCGAGCTTCCATGGCCGCGTTGCGCTATTCCTCAAATCGATCAAGACTCCGGCGAACGGCATCGCGAGCCCGCTGTGGCGCTCCGCGCTTATCGTTGGTGCAGTGAAGCTCCCACCCTTGAGGGAAACGTGCGTTCAATGATGGAAGGTAACGGCCTGTTCGGCATGGGCTGTCGGATTGGTCCCGTCGGCGCGAATCTGGCGGTGGGCGATGTCTTGACCGTGCAATCGTGGCAAGAGCCAATAATGGAGCCCCCGACCTGACAATCGGGACGAATAAACTCAATCAGGGCCTTTCGAATGGTCGTCTAGGAACTAAGAGTCCGCGCCCTGGGGTACCTTCCACTGATGATCCTTCAGCAACGACTTCTCCCCTGCTGATGGTGAATTTGGGCCAACCTGTAATTTCCCAGCCGTCGTATGGGGAGTACCCCGAAGCCGAATGCATGTTGGCCCCGTCGATGACGCGTGTTTCGGTGGGGTCCAAAACGACCACATCAGCGTCGGAGCCTGGTGCTATGCATCCTTTTTGTGGGTACATGCCAAACAGCTTGGCGGGGTTGCTGCTAGTCACTTCCACGAATCTGGCGAGCGAAATTCGATTACGAGCTACGCCCAAAGACCAGAGCATTGGCATGCTGGTTTCTAGCTCAGCCATACCCTGACGCAATTCTGATGGACCCAGATTCGGATCGAGCTTTTGCTCCAAGGTCCATGGGGCGTGATCAGTAGCGACCGTGCTTACCGTCCCGTCGGCAACTCCTGCCCACAAAGCATCGCGGTCTTGTTCTTCTCTCAGTGGTGGTGCGCCTGCGTATTTCGCGCCGTCAGGCTCATCGAAACGAGACCGTTCAAGGTGGAGGTAGATCGGTCGTGTCTCGACGTAGAGGGGAAGTCCCCGTGCCCGGGCGCCTCGGCAGGTATCGAGCGCTGCTTGGCTTGATAGGTGAACGATGTAGGTGGCTGCTCCACTGATTTCACAAAATCCGACCGCGCGTTCAGTTGCGATTCGTTCCGCTACCACTGGCCGCGTCTCGGGATAATGCCGATGTTCGGTTAGGCCCGCTTCGCGCACTAATTCTCCGCAACAACCCATGAGGGCCGCGTCCTCGCAATGTAAGAGCACTACTGATCCCACTGCTGCAGCTACGCGCATCGCCCGAAGGAATTCTTCGACGTTGCGATCGAAGCGTTTAAAGGAGAGAAAAATTTTGATACTGGGATGCCCGGATGCGGCTAGCTCGGGGATCTGAGCCATTGCCGTTTCGTCAGGGTCCAACAGAACCGGGTGTTGGAAGAAGTCCGCTAGGGAGTTGGCTTGCGCGTCGTCGATGTCACGGCGTAGGCCTTCAGCCATTTGTTCGCCCTTACGGGGAAAGGACATGTTCCCCACCGTTGTTATGCCACCTGCCAACGCTGCCCGGCTACCGATCTCAAAATCGTCAGTCCAACTGTGGATACCTGGGCCCGTTCGGGGTGGGGAAAGATGGACATGGGCATCGACCCCGCCTGGCAGAACGAACATTCCTTCGGCATCGATCTCTCGCTTACCAGACATGATCCCGCCGAGTTGCACGATTCGACCACCATCGATGCCTATATCTGTGACAGAAGCACCACTTGCGGTTGCGGCGATGCCGTGCTTGATGACTAGATCCATGTGTTCCATTATCGCCCATCTATCGACAATGAATCAGTGTGAACGTCAATCAAGCGAGTTCAGGTCGTAGTCGTAACTAATCTGGCGACATGATGATGCTTGAGGGACGAGTCGCGTTGGTCACGGGTGCACAGCAAGGAATCGGCAAGGCCGCTGCTGAAGCGATGGGGCGTGAAGGTGCGTCGGTGGTGGTGCAATATTTTGACGATACCGACGCTGCCAATGAGGTCGCTGCGTTAGTTCGTTCTTACGGGCCAGACGCTGTCGTTGTGCAGGGCGATGTTGGGGTCCGAGGGGACTGCGAGGCTGCTCTGCATGCAGGAAGAGAACTGGGCGGCGTCAATTTACTCGTCAACAATGCTGGGATCTTTCCACGCCGCTCGTTTGTAGATATGACTGACGATGATTGGAACAACGTTCAGAACGTGAACGTCGTGGGGGGATTTCGTTGTTTGCAGTTAATGGCGCGCGACCTAATCACAGACGGACGCCACGGAACGGCTGTCAACCTTTCGTCTGTCGCCTTTTTCCGTAATTCAGCTCGAGGCGCTCACTACGCGGCAAGCAAAGGAGCAATTATCGGATTTACCCGAGCAGTATCCACTGAACTTGCGCCTTATGGCATCAGGGTGAACGCGATCGCTCCTGGAATTGTCGACACAGCCCAACCTCGTGACGGGATGACCGAGCAACAAATTGCCGCAGCGAGCGCTCTTGTACCGCTCGGTGCGATGGCCACCCCAGATGAGGTCGCCGACGTCGCTGTATTCCTTAGCTCCGATCTATCTCGGCACATCACCGGCCAGACCCTTCAAGTCAATGGCGGCACGAACTTCAGTTGATCGCGTCGACGCGATACTGCCTCTCGTTTGTTAATGAGCAGTGACGCGTCAGAGTGAGCCATGATGAGGAGGTGAGCACTCATCGTCACGTAAAACAACAACTAGATCGCATATCCGAGCGAGACGGGACCGTAAGGGCTTGGGTTCATCGCCATGACGACGACGCAATATTGGGTGCGCTAGCAACCGCTCCGAGGGGACCGCTCTCGGGCTGGACGCTCGGAGTGAAAGATGTCATTGATACTTTTGATCTGCCCACTGAACGCGGCTCTCCTATTTACGCCGGTCGCACCACGTTGAATGATGCTGCCTGTGTGGCTTTAGCCCGCGAGGCCGGCGCTGTTGTCATGGGCAAGACGGTGACTACGGAGTTCGCCCTATTCACACCCAACGTCACGACGAATCCTCACAATTTCGCACACACTCCGGGTGGCAGCTCAAGTGGATCGGCCGCAGCGGTAGCCGACGGACAAGTTCGTGCGGCGTTTGGGACCCAGACGGTGGGATCGGTGGTTCGACCAGCTGCCTATTGCGGCGTGGTGGGTTTCAAACCCACGCATCAGTTGGTACCACTGACTGGCGTTGCAACTTTGTCTCACGCATTCGACACGGTTGGGTGGTTCACCCAAGGTGTGGACGATGCCGCCACAATGTTTTCAGCACTCACTGGTACAGCAGTATTAACGACCGAACAGCCGCTGCGAATCGGCCGCTACCGCTCACACCAATGGGATGCTGCGACCTCTGAAACGGTCGCTGTGATGGATTCGGCATGTGATGCCCTGTGCCAGCGATCCACGGAAGTAGTCGAACTCGACCCCCTCCCACATCTCGAATCAGTTTTTGAGGCGGCTAACACGATTCTTCATTATGAGATCGTGAGGGTGTTCGCCTGGGAGCAAACCCACCATTACGAACTGATCAGCGATCTTGCGCGCAAGATGTTAGTTAGGGCCAAAGACGTGACTCACGAACAATATACAGCGGCTCATTTGACACTCATTGCGGCAAGACGCGAACACGACGAGTTCATGGCTGTCAACGCTTTTGATGCCCTTTTGACACCAAGCACACCTGGTGAAGCACCACTCATCAAGACCACAGGTGATTCGGTCTTTAATAGAGTTTGGACAGCACTCGGCGTGCCGGCTGTTCACCTTCCGCTAGCGATGGGTCCGACAGGACTTCCCTTGGGCGTCCAATTGACAGGGCGGTCATGGAGAGATGGTGACCTTCTCGCTTCCGCCGCACTAAGTGAAGCAGCGTTCAATGGTGACACATGAGTAAGTTGGCGCCGCTAGCGGGGATTCGCGTACTCGATGTTTCTAGTGTGTTGTCAGGACCATTGGCATCGATGTTGCTCGCTGACCTGGGTGCTGATGTCATCAAAGTGGAGCCGCCATCGGCCCCGGATTTCACTCGAGGCACCGGTGACGCCCACAATGCGATGACTGCCTACTTTTACAACACCAATCGAGGGAAAAGAGCAATCGCTGTCGACGGGCGGCGGCCGGCGGGTCAACGAATCTTGCAAGAGCTTGCAGATCAAGCCGATGTTTTGGTGCAGAACATGCGCCCGGGGAAGGCTGCGGGTATCGGGCTTGACCCCGATGAGTGCCTACTTCGCAACCAGTCATTGATCTACGCCTCAATCAGTGGTTACGGCAGTGACGGCCCCAGCGCTTCAGAACCGGTGTATGACTACGTGATTCAAGCCGTGACTGGCATGGTCGACGTGCAACGCGATCCAACCACCGGCCTTACCGAACTCACGCGTCACTTTGTGGCGGACAAGGTCACCTCGCACGCTACGTTCGAAGCAATTCTTGCTGCTTTGTTCGCCCGGGAACGCGATCCACAACGCCGAGGTCAACATGTCGAGGTCAGCATGCATGAGGCGAGCCTGGCCTTTATCTGGCCGGATTCGATGATGCAGCACAGTCTGATTGAAGAGCCCGACGCTCCTTCCGTCTATCCCGGTGATTACTACCGGGTATATCCCACTAGCGACGGAGCAATAGTGATGATGCCGCTCATGGGGCCGCTAGATGGTATCTGCGCAGCGATCGGCAGCCCTGAACTCGCGACAGATCCTCGATTTGCTGTCTTAGGGTCCGAGAACTTGCACCAATTTCAAGACCTACTCGCCGAACAAATCGGTGATTGGACCACTGAGGAAGCCCTAGCCGTCTTCAGCAGCCACGATGTGGCCGCCGGTCCGGTGATCCCCCGTTCCGAGGTTCACCGACATCCTCAGGCCGTCGCGCGCGACTCAGTTGCGGAGCACCACGACCCTGTCATCGGCCGAATCCGTAGCGCCCGCCCCGCTTGGCGTATGGGAGGCACCCCCGAGGTCTTGAATGAAGGAGCACCAAAATTCGGGGAACACACTGACGTCGTCCTCGCCGAACTCGGCTACAACTCAAAAGAAATTGAGAATCTGCGTCAAGAGGGCTCAGTCGCGTAACTCGAACATCTAGTTCGTGTTGTCGAGGGAAGCAAGCCGATCAGCTTGCGGGTATGTAAACGTCACATCCTTGGATCTCAGGTCCGAGCACGAACGCTGTACTGCTCCAGCGAACAAGAGGAACCTGAAAAGGAATACTCTATTGGCAATGAACAATTCATCTGATGACCCGAAGCCAGACACCCTTAACGACATCGGTGTGCTGAAAAGGCGCGAAGTGGAAGCGCGAATTGTAGCGCCGCTTATCGAACGTTTCGCTGAAGAATTTGGACAAGAACGAGTGATGGATCTTGCCCGAGAAATCGTGATTGGTGTCGCCCAAGATCAGGGCGCCGTTTTAGCTGAAGCGATGGGTGGTAACGGCCTTGCAGAGTTCGCGAATACTTTGACTAACTGGACCAAAGGTGACGCTCTTGAAATAGAAATGCGTGAGCAAACCGAAACCACCTACGCTTTCGATGTAGTGCGATGTCGTTACGCTGATATGTATCGCGAGCTAGGCATCCAAGAGTTAGGGGCTCTACTCTCTTGTAATCGCGACGGAACATTGGTCCAAGGATTTAACCCCGACATTAAGTTCGAACGGACTCAAACAATCATGGGAGGAGCCGACCACTGCGACTTCCGCTATTCACTAAGTTCAAGCGAAACCCCAGTGGAGATCAGTGATCAATAGCGTCTCATGTCATCACCAGCACCTGCGAGATCGACAGGTGAGTACTTTGTCGTACTGTTCGGGATTAGATCGCCCTAGCTGCCAGTCGATCCCGTGGGCGCCGCCGCTAATAAATACCAGTCCCGTCTAGCCGCTTCGGTCTGTCGGTCATGTCAAAAAGTTTAGTTTCAATATTTCACTCCCCTTCCTGCGCAATAGATGCATCCGCCTCGTCCTTGTTTTATTGACGAATGTCGCGGTGTTACTTCGCGTCCGCAGGCGTCACATCTACATCGCCAGGGGATCTTCGATCCTGGATAGGGCTCTAACGGTGTCACGCCAGCCGCGGCCATTAACTCTCTCGCGTCCTTTTCGTTGACTTTTCGAGACACTGAACGTTTCTTGTTGGCGCAAGTTCGACAACCGCCACCGTTACTTTTCACATTGTGGAACGAGGGCGAACACCTGGTTCCACAGGTCGTGCATTTACACAGCCACGCGGCCTTAGCCCCTGGATAAGGTTCCAGCGGTAGGAGCCCAGCTACTCGCATCACCGGCACCGTTTCAAGGTCAGTGAAGCGACGAGAAGATGACCTTTGTTCTACGCCACAGAAGCGGCATCCACTTCCTCTCTTCACGGACGTGTAAAGCGGCGTAACTTCGTGGCCGCAGCTGTCACATTTGCATTTCCATGGGGTATCGGCGCCTGGGTACGGCTCAAGAGGCGTGAGTCCAGCCCTTTGCATGACGAGCGAAGTTTCGGCGTCGGTTAAACGGCGGCGCATAATGCCGTTTTCAGGTCGGTTTCACTTCGACGCACGTTGCCTTTCATCAGCTGGATACCACCACATGACGATCGCTGAGATCAAATAGGCCCCCGCAGCAAAGGCCCACGCCCACCGAAATGCTGTGACGCTAGATGCGTCCCGGTTACCAAGGATGGCGAGCGCAGTGGCCGCTCCAAGGCCTTGCACGAGTCGGCGGTTGGTCTGTAAAGCGGCATTGCCTTCTGCAAGAAGGTCATCGCTTAATGAGTTAAGAGCGGCGCCCATGCCAATGACTCCGACCTGGCCACCTCCCCAGCCAAAGACGACAAGACCAACCGCTAAAGCTAGGAATGAGGGCTCGTTGTCAAGAGTGATCATCCACCAACCGATTCCAGCCGCTGCGATTAACCCACCTGTGCTGAGCACCATTCGGTAGCCGTGACGGTCTGCGTAACGGCCGGCTAGCACCGAATTAAACGAGAGAAGCATGGGAACAGCCATCGCTAAGCCACTTTCGATGGTCGACCACCCCCAGACATTGACAAGAAAGAGTGGCATCGAGAAAAACCAGGCAAAAATGGCAGCCTGGGTTGCAGTTTGGCTGATCAACGCCCACACGTACCGGCGATCGGCGAACAGTTCTGGACGAATAAGCGGATACCGATGTCGCGTTACTCGAACACCGAACAAAAGCAACAACACCAACGCCGCAGGGGTTACAAGCCACCAACGCTGCAGAATCACTAACGCCAACGCAGATGCTCCTGAGCCGCCAAGCAGGAAACCGAGGAAATCGATAGGACGTTTTTCACCTTTGCGTTCGTCAAATACTTTGGGGGCAAAAGCTGCCGCGAGTACACAAAGTGGGATCGGAAGCAGTAACCCGGCTCGCCAACTAGTAAGGGTGACAAGTGTGGCCCCGACTACAGGCCCCAGGAGCGCTGCCGTGGCTCCGCCAACTCCCACCCACCCCATCGCTGTTCCTCGACGATTAAGCGGGAAGGCGGGCAGAGCAAGCGGAAACGCGGTGACCGTGAACAAGGCGGCGCAGACGCCCTGCGCTACACGTGCCCCGATCAGCACACTTATGTTTGGCGCGCTCGCACCAATGAGAGCGAAACAAGCGAAGGCTCCCATCCCGGTCATGAACGTACGTCTCCAGCCGATTCGATCGGCGAGTTGCCCTACGAGCAACATGACAGCAGCAATAGCGATGGTGAAACCAGTCGTGATCCAGGCCAGCGTGGTCCGAGCGCTATAGGGGAAGGCCTCTTCTATTTCTGGAAATGCAACAGCGACAGCAAGCGCATCGAGGACCAGGACATAACACATCGACGCGACGAGTAACCCCAACCAGGCCCGGGTCGTCGATCGCTCCGACATATCCACAGCTGGTAGAGGCCCGGGGGTCGGGGTGATCGCAAAGACGGTCGCCTGAAGCGATTTTTCGGTCGATCGAAGCTGGTCCACGGGGCTTAAGTCGTTCGGTACAGGTGAGTTAAGTGCGCGGTGAACTAACGGCGGCGTGTTGGTCTAGCAACGGACCGAGGCTCTCGAGGGGTCGACGCCCAAGGCCGCACTCGGTGGCCACACCAAATCGCGTCAAAACCTGAGAGGCGGCGTCAATACGGCGACGGGTACCCTCCTCTCCTCCGGTCTCGTGAACAAGGCCCAGATAGAGCTCGGTGGTGTCGGGAACATTGAGGTCCGCTAGCGGTTGAAAGTATTCGACGTCGTCGCGAGTGCGTGGTACCGGCAGATGGATCCACTCCACCGGGCGGTCAAGGCTCTCGAACACGGTGCCTGCCGCCCAAGCAAGATGGCTGGCGTCGGAAGGCTCCGTAAAGTGCTGGTGACCAGCGTCCCCGTAACAGAAGTGGTAGCCAAGCTCCACCGAATCGGGGATCAGACCCCCTAAGTGCAACACATGCTGGGCGATCTCGGAACGAGTGGCGATGCCGCTCTCCCCCGAGTCGAGGTAGGTCCATATGCCCTCAAGGATCCCAAACTCAATAACGACTTCCCACTGGATCGCCAACGAACCATTCGGGATGTTGTCAACAATGCGGGAGACCTCCTGCTCCATCGCAACCACCCAAGCTTCGAAAACAGCTGGTCGGGAAGCTGGAGCGACGTACATCGTCGTGACGCTGAGTGGCGAGGGCAGGCCCACCATGAAGCGTTGATGGGGGGCGAGGGTCCCTTCCTCGCGTGCACGTTTGAATAGCTCCCACGAAACCAATGCAGCATCCGCGTACCCAAGATCGACTAGGTCAACAGACTGCGCATCATCGGCTATCACAAACTGTTGAAGTTCGCGCCCGAGGTAACTTGAGTCGGGAGTTTGCGCCACGACCTGTGGGCATTGGGCAAGTTTGGCGTGCTGCCAACGGATCCATGCGTCGCGTTCTCCGACTTCTCCGTCAGGCACCCGTCGGAGGTGATCACTTAGGTGGTCATGGACAAGCCGGAATAATTGGTTTGGGCCAGTGACAGGCGCGCTACCCACCAGGTGGGCGCCGACAATTTCAGTCATAACCAGTCAAGATCTCCTTTGGTCTCTACGCGTGAGAACCCATCGCCGGGGATACCTCTTCCCGGCATCCTGTAGCGGCGGCAGAACCCTCACCCTACAAAGACCATATTAAGCGAGGCATTGCTAACACGATACGAACCAGACAATCTCAACTGGCGGCCCGCGTGCGGTGGCGATGGGCCGCGGTTTCACCAACGCCGCAGCTACTTAAGACTCCGCTCAGCGCCCGGGAGGGGAGGTACTTTTCTTTTTCCTATCGCCAAAGAGATCTCGCAAACCGAGAATCAGTCCAACAGTAAGGATTGTTGCCGCGATTTTGCCAAGGCGCTTCAAGGTCCGCTTAGCCGCCATCATTGCCTCACTTCATACGACAGACCGAAGAGCAGTACTTTCTGTCAGACCCGACTGTAGGCGGAAATTTCATCCCATAAACGGCATACCTAAGAGGCGACTCCATCCTTGCTCAGGAGCACTCGTCTCCAATTTTTTTATTTCGCGCATCTCCGTGAATATTGTTTTTGGTTCTTTGAGGAGTTGCTCAGTTTCAGATGCAGCTCAAATACTCCTAGGACACCTTCGAAACACAAATTAGGATCGCTTTATGAGCGACTCCCCTACGAGGGCACCAAATAAAAAGTTAGGAATCGCCCTTCGAATGCGAGTCTTCTCGGGCGACGGGTTCAGCCATGGCTGATTCCGGTAACTCTGAGGGCACTCACCTTGATGCCTTTAACATTTTTGACCCAGAAATACAGCAATGCCCTCACATGTATTACGCCCTAATGCGAGAAGAAACAGCCGCATATGAGACCCAGGCGATGGGCGGCTCGCTCTTTTTAATCACGCGACAAGACGATGTTGTCGAAGCCGCCCTAAACCACGCCCACTTTTCATCGCGATTTGACATCGGGTCTATGGACGGAGACTCCGAATACTCGCGGCGTCTCAAGAAACTTTATGAGGATGAGGGCGGGTATGAGCCAGTAGGAACAATGCTGACTGTCGACCCGCCTGTCCATACGCGCTATCGCCGCTTGGTAGCTCAAGCCTTCACGCCGAGGGCGATCGCCAACATGGAGCCAGTGGTTCGCGAACTCGCTTCAGAGCTAATGGACAACCTCATCGAAACAACGTCAGATGGCGTTTCAGTCGATTTCGTCGAAGCTTTTGCTATACCCCTACCGGTTCGAGTAATAGCAAAAGCACTCAACGTTCCTGACGATCGGCTAGGGGACTTTAAGAGATGGAGCAATGCGTCCGTAGCTGGGATCGGCACAAATATCTCGATCGAAGAACGATTGGAGGCTCAACGCGAGGTGATCGAATTTCAGAAGTATTTCGCGGATCAGCTCGAAGAACGACGCTTCGAACCACAAGATGACATCTTGACAGCGTTGGTGAACGCCACCGTTGAAAAAGACCCTTCCGACGCCGATAGCCAGTTTGAAGGGGTGCCTCTCAACGTCAGCGAAATGTTGAGCATCATCCAACAGTTACTTGTCGCTGGTAATCAGACAACAACTCACTTACTCGGAGAAATGTTTCGCCTGCTTGCCGAAAACCAAACCGAATGGGAATCCCTAAGATCTCACCCGGAGCGCAGCGGCGACGTCGCCGAAGAGGCATTGCGTCTTGCTGCACCTACACAAGGCATGTTCCGTATTGCTACTGAGGACATGACTATGGGCGCGAAGTTCATCCCAGCGGGTTCGCGGATGGTGCTGATGTACGCGGCGGCCAATCGCGATCCGGATGTTTGGACAAACCCTGATGCCTTCCAACCCGGCCGTGAGAACAAGGCGGCCCACCTCAGCTTTGGTCGTGGTCCGCACTTTTGTGTCGGTGCTGGACTCGCGAGACTCGAAACGCGAATTGTGGCTGAAGAGATGAGTCTCAAACTTCAAACTATCGAGGTCACGAACGCCGAACACCTTCGTTATCAACCCAGCTTCGTACTCCGGGGACTCGAGCGCTTAGATGTGACTGTTACCCCCAAGGAGGTGGTGGGTCGTGGTTGAGACCGTGACGGGAACGAACCGATCTAATGGAATCAGTTACACAGAACTTCTTAGCTTGGACTCTCGACCTGTACCCAC
>Ga0310342_100000560_pt1 | contig 21264 bp, 15 predicted proteins | sample S15DNA20500_MG_FD_206155 | JGI IMG/M metagenome (GOLD analysis project Ga0310342, IMG submission 206155) | Marine microbial communities from station ALOHA, North Pacific Subtropical Gyre - S1503-DNA-20-500_MG | ecosystem: Environmental > Aquatic > Marine > Oceanic | place: Pacific Ocean: North...
CGTTGCCGAGGCATTGGATTGTGTTATCCAGGCGGCCCGTGGTCTCCAGTTTGCCCATGAATCTGGTGTGATCCACCGGGATATTAAGCCACAGAATATGCTGCTCGACTCGAATGGCTGTATCAAGATCTTGGACATGGGCCTGATCTCATTGGAAGGCGCCGACGATCAAGATAGTAGTGAGGATCTGACGGAACACAACCAAATCATGGGCAGCATTGATTACATGTCACCGGAGCAGGCAGAGGACATTAAGAATGTTGATAGTCGGACTGATATCTATAGCCTCGGTTGCACCTTGTTTCGTTTATTGACCGGGGAAATGCCATACAAGGGTGCTAAGCTGGTTCACAAACTGCTCGCTCACCGGCAGCATCCGATTCCATCGCTACTGGACTTTCGTGATGATGTTCCCCAGCAGTTGGATCAGGTATTTCAACAGATGTTGGCAAAGGATCGCGAAGCTCGCCAGCCCTCGATGGTTGTAGTGATCAAGGATCTGGAAGCGTGTCAAAAGTTATCAAGTCGCAAAGCTCAAAACCAGGAACGCACGTTGGGTAGTGAAGACGTGCTGGAAGTCGTTGGTGCTACTGCACATGCCCAGGGAGAAAATCTTGATGCCGATAGTGCCATGCTTCGGTTTGTCCAGTCCATGGAAATTGAGACCACGGATGAATCGAAGCTAGATGACGACGGTTCCATTGCCGAGGAGCCAATCGACGACGTGGTGACTACTGGAACATCGTCGCAAGAGAGCAGGGTAGGTGGAGCGGTAGAAGGAACCGTGCAACGCCTTGGCGATTCGGAAACGATGCCGGAATTACAGGTTCGACAGGATCGTCCTTCGGAACTGAGTCGACAGTGGAAGGGTGATAAACGGATCCTGCTGCTGCAAGTGTTGGCAGGATTGTTCATCGTTGCTCTCACTATTTTTGCCTGGTTCTTGACTCGTCAGCCGCAGTTAGTGATTCACTGGCCAGTTGCAGAACGTTCCGGTGTGATGGTGTTACTCAACGATAAAATATTGGACAAGATTCCTGGAACCGACCCGGTTCGTATTAGTGTTCCTCAGGGTACTCATCGGTTGGAATTAAGGCGGCATGGCTATGAATGGATTGAACGGACCATCGAGGTTGGCAGAGGGCAGCGGGTCGTTGTGGAGCTGAACTGGATTTCGGAGACATTGCCAAAAGGTGGGTTTTCTCCAGTTGATTCGCCTCCTGAAGAGACGACCACCCCGCCGTAAGGCAGCGTTCGGGCCTGGACCGTCTTTAACCGTTCCGGTGATGTTAGGCCAGCATGCGATGAGCGCGGCTCAATTTGCCCAGGCTTGCCCGGTCGGATATTCGAATTCATCCAGAGACTCTTCTCGCATGCTGATACTGTAGCCGGCACTGACCGGTGGCATGTAACGCCCGTCTTTCATGACCACCGGATGGTAGAAGTGTTCATGCAGATGGTCGACATATTCGACCAGGCGATTTTCGAATGAGCCGGTGACGCAAATGTAATCAAACATGGCGAAATGCTGTACGTACTCACAAAGCCCAACACCCCCCGCGTGTGGGCAGACTGGCACGCCGAATTTTGCCGCCATCAGGATGACTGCCAGGACTTCGTTAACTCCTCCCAGGCGACAACTGTCGATCTGGCAAAAACTGATGGCGTCTGCTTGCATCAGTTGCTTGAAGATAATGCGATTTTGACAGGCTTCCCCCGTGGCAACTCCGATCGGCTCAATGGCCCGGGCAATAGCCGCATGACCCAGGATATCATCCGGGCTGGTCGGCTCTTCAATCCACCAGGGTTGAAATTCTGCTAACTGTTGCATGTACTCAATGGCCTCGTCAACATCCCAGACCTGGTTGGCATCGAGCATCAGTTTTCGTTCCCAGCCGATTTCCTCTCGAATAACCCGCAGTCGTCGCACGTCATCGTCAACATTCTGACCTACCTTCACTTTGAAATGAGACCAGCCCTGCTTCAGGGATGCCTGGCACAGCTGGCGAAGTTTTTCATCCGAATAGCCAAGCCAGCCAGCCGAAGTTGTATAAGCAGGGTAGCCTTGCTCAAGTAACTCAGCCTCTCGCTGAGCACGCGTTGCCTGTTGCTTAGCCAGCATTTCCGTGGCTTGCTCTGGCGAGAGGGCATCGCTGATGTAACGGAAATCAATACAGCCGACCAGTTCTTCGGGAGTCATATCAACCAGCAGTTTCCAAAGTGGTTTCTGTTGTTGCTTGGCCAACAGATCCCAGACCGCATTGACCACTGCCGCTGTGGCCATGTGAATGACGCCCTTGTCAGGACCTACCCATCGTAACTGGCTGTCACCGGTGATCTCTCGCCAGAAACCGGCCATGTCACGGTGAATTGAATCGAGACTCTTGCCAACGACAAAAGGTATCAGCACTTCGACGGCTTTTGCGCACAAGTCATTACCACGGCCAATGGTGAAGGTCAGTCCATGGCCGACCAACTCGCCGTCTGTCTCTAACGTTACGTAAACAGCTGAATAATCCGGGTCGGGATTCATCGCATCGGAGCCGTCCAGTTCCCTGGAAGTCGGGAAGCGAATATCTCGGATGGTGGCACCAGTGATTGTCAGCGACATTGTCGTTATCCTTGGTTGAACTTGTTTTTCCCGTGAAACTCGCTGCACCCTGTTGTCGACGGCAGTCAAGTCATCGATAACTTAAGCAGAGAGGTTGATTTTGACAGCTCTGTCTACAACAAGTAAGAGATGCTGAGAGTTTTATGATAAGCAGAAATCAGCTTTGGAGAAGATAGGGGAGGCAGAAGGCGATGACAAATGCCCTTGACCTGAATCAGCTGCATACCGTTCAGCTCGTGCCGGTGACCCCCTTCGATGAGGAAGGTCAAGTCAGCCAGGACCAGACGGTCCGTCTTTACCAGCGACTCGAAACGGCTGGAATTCGCGTCTTTATTCCCTGTGCCGGCAGTGCAGAATTTCACACACTCACTAGTACTGAGATCCTGCGGGTAATCCAAATTGCCCGCGAAACGCTCGGTGAACAGGCGACTATTGTGGCGCCCATTGGCTTTCATGCGGATTTTGCAGTTAAACTTGGCAACCAGGCTCATCAAGCAGGAGCCGCCGCAGCGTTGGTGATGCCGTTGACATTCCCGTATTTATCCGATGCGGGAGCGGAAGATTACTATCGTCGCCTGCTCGATCAAATCGATTGTCCCGTCTTGATCTACAAGAAAGGACCTATACCGAGTGATGACTTGTTGTTGCGACTGGCCGACCACCCGAATCTCGTGGGCGTGAAATATGCGGTCAATGATCTCAATGCTTTTAACCAGGTCGTGGCAGCAGACGCTGGTCGGATCGACTGGTACTGTGGTTCCGCGGAACGTTTTGCACCGTTTTTTGCGGTAGCTGGATCACGGGGTTTCACCAGTGGTGCCGCTAATATCTGCCCGGCACTGGTGCTGGGGATGCAGGCAGCGCTAGAAAGTGGTGACTGGCAAGAAGCAATGCGCCTGCAACATTTGATCCTGCCGATCGAGAATTACCGGGATCGCCAGGGAAGCTCGTTTCACGTTTCGTTGCTAAAGTATGCCGTCACTTGCACTGGCATTGAATGTGGCCTGCCCCGGCCTCCCCAGCGACAGCTTACTGCGGAAGAACAAGCTGACATTCGTCAACTCGTGGAAACCGTGAGGGCTGCCGAAGAGCAATATCTTGCTGACTCGACCGGCAGTTGAAGCGGTGTTGAGTTACACCAGTTTGCGGGCCGATTTCAGGTAGACAACGGGCCAACGACTGTGTGGGGCTAGCGATTCGGCCTCTTGTTGTGTGGGAACGAACAAGAAGGCTGATGGTCCGGGTAGGTTTTCCAGGGACAAGGTTTGTGCGTAACGCCATTCCTGTTCAATGGCCCAGTCCCAACGGGATGCTGCTGAGGAGTTGCGACCAAAGCGATGCTGAAAGAACGGCCGCTGCCGCTTGGCGAGCCGTTGCCAGTCATTGTCGTCCCCATAGATGACGGGACGAGCGCCGGCTTGTTCAAGCCAGTCCCGTTTGATACAGATACCATAAGGTTCGAAATCCCAGCGGCCACGATGTGCTCGATAGCATCGCAGAGAGGACCAGCGAAGAAGTGGAATGGCCGTAAAACAGACCACTTGGTGACTCCCCCTTATTGAATCCTTACTCGACAGCAATTGCTGCTGACAGACAATTCGCGTCAGACTCGCCAGAGCTGAGCGATCTCGACCAGGGTGTTCCAGGATTAATTCATCTAGCCACTGGTCCTGATGCTGGTCCGGCCACGGGCCATCTTGGCGACGTGTCCAGTGAGAAAGATATTTCCAGGGTGGCTGCAGAAAACTGGTTTCACTGATATGACGAACTGGCGAAGCCTTCCGCTCAGGAACTGTCAACAAGGAAAGGGTCTTGCTTGGCCGAGAGTACTTCTGCCGGTTTGTGTTCAGATCAACATTTGCTTGAGATGGATGTCGTCGAATACTGCCAGGACGTGACCAATGACTGGTGAGACGCTGATGAACCAGTTTCTGCAAGATGCCATTTCGACGCAACTGACAAATCCAAATCTGGTCACTGGCTGAAATCAAAGTGCGATCATGCGCTGGAATGCGTGCCAGTTGACTCGAATCTATCGGGGATCGATGTGGGTCAATAACCGGACTTACAAAGGTTGACCAAAGACCAAGATAGTGAACTTCCAATGCCGTCTCCCAAACCAGTTGTCCCCAATAACGCCACCGAGCCGAATCAATAATCGTTGCTTGCAAAGAGGGCTTCTCAAACAGTTGGGCGGCACGGGCTACATAAGGCGCAGCTGCCGTTTGCGACACGGTCAGTAACAATTGATTGTGAGGGTCGAGTTGCCGACAGTACTGCCGTAACCTCTGAAACCAGCCAGGTTTTTCGTCCAAGCGTCGACCCAGACGTGAACTTGCAATGCCAACCAGTTGTCCCGTGGGAATACCGTAAGGATACCAGGCGAAGCGCCATCCCAACCACTGGCCGAATGCTGAACCAAAGTGAACGCTGGCATCTAACAACAGTTTTCCATCACGTGCCTGGCAGGCCTGCAAAACCTGGCAACGCTGTTCGTATGATGATGTTCTACGACGGTGCTGACAATGTTGGGCCGCGATCTTCCATTGCTCGAGGATCAATGGCAGCAGGTCTTGGTGCTTAAATCCCCAGTCCTCAATGTTGCTAGTCCGTGGTTCACAGCAACGACATCGCGGGGGGAGCAGTTGCGCTTCATGCAGACAGTTAATGATCGTGGCGGCTGAATCGTTCATGCGAAGTGGGGAATCGTTGAATCGATGTTTGTGACGATTCCCCGAATACCCCACCATCAGAAACATCACTTGGTGTTACGACTGAGTGATGATGCAGATTGTATGCAACTGAGCCAGGAACGTGGAGTCGAGCAGAAGCTAAGAAGTTTTGCTGACTGACAGGCTTACGTCACCCCATTGTCGTTTGACAGCCACTCTCGCATCCACATTTCCAAGAAGAGCAGGGACCACAATCGTTGACTGTGGTCTCGTTGGCCCGTTTCGTGTTGTTGAACCAGCTCTTGGATCGTACTGGCCTGGAAGAATTCGTGGCAACGGGCTTCTGGATGCAGCAGGACATCCTGTGTGAGTGGTTTCAGTTCGTTACGGAACCAGTGGTCTAGAGGCACTCCAAAACCCATTTTCTTACGGGTCCAGATTTGCGAGGGGAGCATTTCTGAGAACGCTTTTCGTAGCAGTAACTTGGACTGCTTTAAACGTAGTTTGAGATCGATGGGTAAGCTGGCCGCAAATTCCACCAGTCGATAATCCAGAAATGGTTGACGGCATTCCAGGGAATGAGCCATGGTGGCAATATCGACCTTGGTCATCAGGTCACAGGGCAGGTAGGTAGAGAGATCGGTAAGTGACATAGCGGTTACCGGGTCCCGCTGCTGGTATTGTTGCCAGACGGATTGTAAGAACCAGCCGGAATCTGCATCGCGAAGTTGTTGATAGAATTCATCGTTATAAAGTGACAGGCGTTGAGATTCAGTGAAGATCGTGATCCATTCGAGGTAGCGGTCGATGGGATCTTTGTTTAATGGTTCGACAAATCGTTTCCAGCGTCGCGCGCGGGACTTGTAACGTGTTGACCCGGGGAGTTTTTGCCAGAACTTGGCAGCGGCCAGGCGTTTCATCGGTTGCACACGGTCGAACCAGCCGGCCAGTCGGACTGCCTGGTATCGCGGATAGCCGGCGAATAACTCATCGCCACCGTCCCCGGACAATGCCACGGTGACGTGTTGACGTGTCTGTTGAGCTACGTACCAGGTTGGAATCGCGGAACTGTCAGACATTGGTTCATCATAATGCCAGACGAGTTTTGGCAAGATCTCTACCGCATCAGGCTTCACCTGAAACTCGTGGTGCTCAGTGCCGAGGTGGTCTGCAACCTGGCGGGCATAATTTGTTTCATCGTATTCTGCGACCGGAAATCCAATGGCGAAAGTTTTCACGGGCGCCGATGATTCTTGTTGCATGAGTGCGACGAGTAAAGAGCTGTCGATTCCACCGGAGAGAAAGGCACCCAGCGGCACGTCGCTCTGCATTCTCAACTGGACCGAGGACCGCAACAAGTCAATGACGCGTTGTTGCGCCTCCTGGGGATCCCAGCTGACTTCACGAGTTCCGGGCAGCTGCCAGTAGGACTGTACGTGCAGCTGGTCATTTTCGTACACGGCAAAATGGCCTGGCGGTAATTTCGAGATGCCTTCCAGAATACAGTGCGGATGGGGAACGTATTGATAAGTCAAATACAGATCGACGGCCTGCGGGTCGACTTGCCGAGGGATTCCGGGAACTGCCAGGATGCTCTTTAATTCGCTGGCAAAGATCAGCCGGCCATTCTCGTGACGGTAAAACAGCGGTTTTTGGCCGAAACGATCACGAGCGAGGATGAGCTGTTGTTTGCGCTGATCCCAGATCGCAATCGAAAACATTCCATTCAATTGCTTAAAGCAATCGGTTCCTTCTTCCTCGTACAAATGCACGATCGTTTCGGTATCGCTTTCGGTACGAAATTGGTGCCCGGAGCGCTTCAAACGATTACGCAGCTCGACAAAATTGTAGATTTCCCCGTTGAAGATAACCTGGATGGAACCATCTTCGTTCCCCAGCGGCTGATTACCGGTTTGCAGATCGATGATTGACAGGCGACGGAAACCGAGGGCGACGCCGGGCGTTGAGCCGTTGCCGTTATGGAGAGTGCAATCCTGGAACAATTCCCCTTCATCATCCGGGCCACGATGACGTAAAGCAGCCATCATTTTCCGCAGGATATCCGGGTTGATGGCCAGCTTGGGACTGGTCCAGATGCTTCCAGCAATGCCGCACATAAACCTGGTTGGCCATCCGTAGGAGAGGTAGTATCAGGGGAGAATTATCGCCGTCGGTGATCCGTCAACCGTTACATGTAAGGGATCAGTTCACTGGCGACAAACACGTTCTAATCGTTACGTAAGGAACTCAATAGAAGATCGTTTTTTTAGTTCAGCCGGAGCCGATTGACATTTCTCGGACGGCGGCTTCAATCGTTTCAGATTGAAGGTGATCGGGCAAGAGCATTTAAGCCAACATCTGTCATTACGGGGCTGGCGTGGGTTTAGGCAAGCGCTTTTGGCAGTGGCCCGCCAATGGGCAAAGACTGGTAAATTTGATGGTGACGCTGAACCATCCCTTCTATCGTAGACAATTGTCCCAGGTGGCTGCGGGCCTGTTGTCCCAACTGGCGAGCCAGACTGGCATCTCCCAACAGTGTCCAGAGTGCCCGAGCCATGGCGCCGCAGTTGTCAACGGGTGTCAATCGTCCGTAATTGTCTGAGACGATGAGTTCGCGATTGCCCGGACAGTCGAGAGCGGTAATCGGAATCGCGGCACTCATGGCATGAATGAGTCCCACGGAATGCCCCAGGTGACGTGTTGTCGAGGCATAACAGTCAACCTTCGGTAACCACTCGTTGACGTTCCGCGAGGAGTCAATCCAGTGCACGTGTTGTTGAATCTCGGTCTGCCGGGCAAATTGCTGTAATCGGTCGCGGTGTGAACCGTGACCGTTTAACACCAGGTGAATGTCATCTGTGGCGACCCGTAAAACAGCAGTGATCCAAATGAGATTCTTGATTTGTTTCCAGGAATGCATTGGATTCAGGCTGCCAATCAATCGGCTGCCAGCAGGCAGCCCTAACTCGGAAAGCAAACTTGACTTGTTTGTGTCGACCGGTTCTATCGGTACGGTTGCAGGAATGACCACACAGCGTCCCTCTGGCATGCCGGCCGCTAACAACTCGTTGCGCAAGCAGGCAGTTGTTGTAATGAATTGATAGGGACGCTTGCAGATCAGTTGCGTCGCCAGGTTGGGGTGATGGATTCGAGAGGGGGCAGGATCTCTCAGGCTCAGGACGATGGTGCCTCGATAGAGAACATCGGTGAGGAGCATTGTCCAGGCGTCATCCAAGGGTTGCCAGAAATGTATGATGTGGGGCTCCAGGCGCCGCAAATATCGCCGGAACTGCCACCAGGCCGCCAAGTCAGCTGGCGTACGACGGGTTATTGTCGTCCAGTTTTCTGTAGCCAGGCTGGCAGGCATCGCAACTGGCCGGCCTGGAGAGAAGGTGAGCCCATGCAGATCGTATTGGTCCGCCGAAAGACCCGCTTGCAAGGAGTGCAACTCAGTTAAATCCCCGGCGGATTCCAGATTGGGCACTATGAACAGGATGCGGGTTGTCATAACAGCAAGCTCACTGCTCAAGTAACCAATTGCTCGAACAGTTTAAGATGGGCATTCACCATGGATGCTAGCGAGTAGTTGTTTTGAATCGTTTGTTGAGCTGCCGTTGCCCAGCGTGTTAGCTGGTCAGGATTAGCCAAGGCATCTTGAATCGCTTGGGAGATTGCCGAAACATTACCCGCTGGAACCAGGCAGCCATTGGCCCCGGATTGAATGATATCATTGTTACCCGGGATGTTGGAAGCAATAACGGGAACCTGGTGTGCCATGGCTTCCATTAATGAGATCGAAAGGCCTTCAAAGTACGAGGGTAAGATAAAAAGATTGGCGGCCCTGAGTACTTCTTCCACGTCGTCGAAGGCTCCCGGTAAAACCACTTGTCCCTGAAGATCGAGATCTTTGATTTGTTGAAAGAGCCTGTCACGATCAGGACCTTCGCCAACAAGCCAAAGATGGCAACGGGGCCATCGTTTTGTCACCTCGGGCCAGGCATTGACCAGGTCAACCAATCCCTTGTTGTGATCCAGTCGACCCGTGTAAACAACGACCGGTTCTTCTGGCGCTGCCACAAGATCCTGATTTGCTTCGGCGAGAGCCTGTCGAGCCAGCTGTTGAGAGTTCTCTGCAGGCTTTGCCGGGAGAGCTACTCCGTTGGGGATCAGGTGCAGCTTATCTGTCGGGTAACCGGCTGCCCGCAGTTCCTCGGCAACGGCCTGGCTGGGTGCAATTACCGCGGTAGCTGTTTTGCAGCGGCGCCGAATTGAAAGACCAAAACGGGCGGTTGTTTGCCAGTGGCAGTCGCCCGTATCCCCTCCACCTTCGGCTCGCAGCACAACGGGAATTCCTAGCTGCTGGCAAATCTTGGTGGCCATGTAGGCATCATGCTTCAGCATGGAAACGTAGACGATATCGATCTGGTCTGCATGGTCTTTTAACCAGCGTGCCAGGCTACTGAGGTAACGGAAGGTTCCCCAAATTCGTTGTTTTGGATTGCGCAGTCGCACCACGGGGACTTCCCGGTGAACGAATTCTGTTGGCCAGTTGGTTTGCCATTGCGCGGTGAGTATCTGGCAGGAGATATCCCGCTGGTGGAATTCAGCCCCCAAGTTGGCCATGACGATTTCTGCGCCCCCGACGAGGGGCCAGAAACGACGAGTTACCAGCACGCAGCGCAACGGTTTCATTCCGGTTCACCGGCTAGATCTTCGGGGTCCAAAGAAGCGACGTAGGGTAAATTCCGGAAAAGATCCTGATAATCAAGTCCATAACCGACTACAAACTGATCCGGAATTTGAAACCCAACAAAATCTGGCCTTAAATCTACCTCCTGGCGCCCTTGCTTCAAGAGCAATACTGCAGATTTGACGGAGTTTGGTTGTTGTTGATCGATGATGCCGATCACTTGTTGCAGGGTATGGCCCGTGTCGAAGATGTCGTCGACCAGCAGGACGTCTCGCCCCTTGATATCAGAAAGCAGGTCTGGATTGATCGTCAATTCACCGCGCGTTGTGTTTCCACGATAACTACTGGCTTGCACCAGGCCGATTCGGATTGGTAACTCCAACAGGCGAATTAAATCAGCCAGCAGCATCAGGCTGCCGGTCAATACTCCTACTGCCGTGATGGCACGTCCCTGGTAATGCTGGCTGATTTGATCAGCCATCTGCTGGACGCCTTCCTGGAGTTGAGTTGGGCTGAGCAGTACTTTCACAAAAAGCCTTTTCGTGTTTTGGAGTTTCGTGGTTTAGAGGAGAGCTTATTCTAGGCTGCCGGCAGAAAGGCGGGTACCGGTCTGTCAGTGAATGAGATGATCCGTGACTGTCAAAAAGTGGTTGGCTCAGCCATTTGCTGCTACCTGATTCTCAACGACCCACTTTTTTCGTATGGTTGGTACTTTCGATAGTCTGCTTACGGCCTTAACCGAGGTAACGGTTCAGATAATTCAGCATTTTTTGTCCTTGGAAAGTCGCTTAATGATCGATCCACAACACTGGTCCCAGGAAACACAGTTTGATCCGCTCAGTGCAGCGATCGTGCGCCAGCCGCCCGGAGAAGGGGACGGTTACTGGATTGGAGCTCCCGGGGCGATGTACGATCCTCAGGAGGAGATGTTCTACCTTGTTTACCGATTGCGACGACCGCGGGGGGTGGAACCTGACCGGGGTGCCGAGATTCAGATTGCTCGCAGTCGCGATGGCATCGAGTTTGAAACGATCTGGCAGGCGACGAAAGACCAGCTAGATTCAGCGAGCATTGAGCGCTGTGCCCTGCGACGACACCAGGATGGCAGTTGGATTCTTTACGTCAGCTACGTTGATCCTGCTGACGGGCGCTGGCGCATCGACCTGGTGAAGGCCGATCAACCGGATCAATTTGACATGAGCTCGATTGAGCCGGTGTTAAGCGCAGCAGATATCGGGGCGGAGGGGGTCAAGGATCCTTTCCTGTTTTCGATTGGCTCACAGTGGGGGATGATTGCCAGTTATGCCTACGCGGCGGGCGATTCCAGCAGTGACCAGTTACATGGGACGTCCGATGCCTACAATACGGGCTTGATCCGTTCTGCCACGGGCCTGGCGCTGAGCGACGACGGGTTTAACTGGCAATGGCAGGGCCAGGTGTTTGGACCGGCCACCGCTGGCTGGGATAGTTATTGTGGCCGCATTGGCACTCTCTGGCGGCAGCATGATGTCTGGATGGCCCTTTACGACGGATCGGCCAGCGTGGAAGAGAATTACGAGGAACGCGTGGGCCTGGCCTGGAGTTGGGATTTGAAGCAGTTTCATCGCCTGACACCAGACGGTCCACTACTGCGCCCGCCGGTACCAAACAAGGCGCTCCGTTATTTTGACGTGCTCTCTTTTCCGGAGGCGCGTTTCTTTTATTTCGAGATGGCGCGTCCCGATGGCAGTCACGACCTGCGAGTGATTCGGACTCAATAAGGGGCCCGACATCTCCTAGTCGGGTAATTCCTGGCCACGCGTTTCGCGGGCAAAGAGAACGATGACGACACCGACAAGATAAAGTGGTGCCATCCAAAGTGCCTTGTCTTCGTCGGTGATCGTGATGTATCCGAATCCAAAAAAAGCGGCAGCGGTGGCCAGGCGTCCCATATTGAAACAGAATCCTGCCCCCGTACTGCGCAATCGTGTGGGATAGAGTTCGGGAAAGTAGACCGCATATCCGGCATGCATTCCGAGGGTGAAGAATCCAAAGACGGGTAGCGTGAGACTTAAAGCCAAGGCAGATGCGTTGTTGGCGATCAAACCCTTAAACAAGAATATCATGAGTAGAAACGCCAGGGTATGATACAGGATGAAAGCCTTCTTGCGTCCCAGGTAAGTGGAGATCGACCCGAAGAACACCAGTCCCAGTCCTCCACCGATGGTATTGAGTGCCATGCTGAGCATTTCTGCTTGCTTGATCTTTTCGTCATGCACCTTGTAGGCAGCCTGCTTGGTTGCCTTGTCAGCTTTGGCTGGGACTTTTTCGGTAGCCAGGGCCTGTTGCTGAGCATGTCGCAGCAGCGCGTTCTTGCCATAGATATGTCCACCCCAAAAGGTTACCAGGCCGATTGAGGCGAGGCTGACACCCACAATCGTGCTGCGTAAATGTTCTCCCTGGAAGAGCTCGATCAAGCGACCGGTTTTCTGTTTTGTATCCTGTCGTGCAAGCTCCCTCGCCTTGATCCACTGCTCGGGGTCCTTTAGCTTCCAGCGGATCAGGAGGGTCAGGAGGGCAGGCACAACACCGATGGCGAATCCCCAGCGCCAGGCAGATGCACCGAGACCGGGATTACCGACAATGGTGGCTCCGACTCCGGCTGCCATGAGCGTACCGAAGACACTGGAGGCATGGAAGATCGAGCTCATGACCGGTCGTGAGCGTTTTGGCATGACCTCGGCAACCATGGCCGAGGCAACTGCCCACTCACCTCCAACTCCCATTGCCACCAGGAATCGCAGGCCGACCATTTGGCTAGGCGTTTGTGCAAAGGCGGTTACACAGGTAAACAAGGAGTAAAAGAGAATCGTGATTACCATGGTTTTTGAACGACCAATACGATCACTCAAGACACCAAAAAAGACACCTCCAAAAGCTCCTCCCAATAGAAAACTGCCAAATGCCCAGTCGTTCCATTTGCTCACCAGTTCGTGGTCCTTGGTGACACCCAGCAGCGATGGCATTGCTTCTCGCATGGACGCAACAAAAATCTGGCCTTCAAATACATCGAAAGCCCAGCCCGCGGAGGCAATAAACAGCACCAACCACTGGTAGCGAGTAATGCCGTGATACCAGCGCTGCTGCCCGCCAAAATCATGAACAGGGTGGAGAGGTTCTTTCATGGTGCCGACCTGTCGGAAAGAGGTGTGATGGGATCATCGACTCGCCTTTGTTGTTCAACCGCCAGCTGGCACGTTTCTAAATGTGGCAGCACGTGCTGTCCGAACAAGTCACATTCATCCAGGTGCGGATACCCGGAGAAAATAAAGGAGCGCATTCCCATTTCGGTATAGCGATTGATCTTCTGCAAAACTTGTTCCGGCGTACCGACGATGGCACTGCCACATCCTGACCGGGCGCGTCCAATCCCTGACCAGACGAAGGGCTCAATATAACCATCTTTGTCTGCTTCTGCACGCAGCTGGTTTTGCCGTTCGACGCCGAGTGACTTGGAGTCCATGGAACGGTCTTTCAGAGAGTCGGCCGTGGTCTGATCCAGTCGTGAAACCAGTTGCCTGGCCGCCTCTTGCGCTTCCTGTTCGGTTTCACGCACAATTACATGGATACGCAGTCCAAAGTCGATTTTGCGACCGTAAGCTGCGGCTCGCTGAGATAAATCGCGCATGGTTTCCTGTAGCCTGGGCTCTGTTTCCGGCCACATCAGGAAGACGTCACAGTGCTCGGCACCCAAGTCGCGGGCTGCCTCTGAGATGCCACCAAAGTAGAGCAGCGGCCCACCATTTTGCTGGTATGGTTTAACTGGCTCGGTCGCCAGGTCAAATTGGTAGAAATCTCCTGAGAAATCGATCCGTTCCTGTTGCCACCCCTGCTTGAGAATTTCAATGACCTCGCGGGAACGCTGGTAGCGCTGTTCGGATGAGAGCGTCGTTCCTGGCATGTCCGAGGAGATAATGTTGATGGTCAGACGACCTGCCAGCATGTGGTCCAGGCTGGCCAGGGCTCGGCCCAGCATGGGAGGGTGGTACTCGCCACAGCGAATGGCAACCAGAAGTGAAATCTGCTGCGTCAGCGGAGCTAATCCACCGGCAAAAGTGAGCGTGTCCTGACCCGGAACATAACCGTTGGGTAACAGGATGTTGTTGTATCCCAACCGATCGGCCAGCTGGCAGATTTCGGAGCAGTGTTTCCAGGTGCTGCGCAAGCTGTCTTCCTGAACACCGAGGTAGCGAAAGTCATCATCACAAAGCGCAGCAAACCAGGCGACTTCGACGGACTGCAAGTCAGCAGATCGAATCGAGATATCGGTCAACTTGGTGGCTCCTCGGCTACAGTATTTTTCCCGGGGATTCAGCCTACTGGACTCGTGCGGCTCTCACAAGGGAAGCATTTCTTTGAATCTACTGCCGGTGTGACTGGCGGGTCGCAATGAATCACTTGAAGCGTTACAACAGAGTAGTTGGCCCAGGACGGTCAAGTTCGACTAGTTTGTTGAGGGAGAGGTAACGTTGGCAGAGACAGGTGGTCACTGGAGCGAAGAGGCGGTGGCTGGGCATCCTTGTGATGTTTTTGAGCCGGCGGCGATGAACGAGGCTGGTTTTGTCGTGTTGTTCTTGCATGGAGTCCATCTTGGCCGGTTGGGAGACAATCCGGTTTTCACGGATCAGTTTAATCGGCACGGTTTGGCAGTGGTGTCACCGATTACCCAGCGCAGCTGGTGGACGGACCGGATTTGCGCAGAGTTTGATTCTCAAGTAACTGCCGAGCAGCATGTGCTGGAGAACGTTATGCCCTACATCGAGGAGCGATGGGGGACAAAGCCTCCGCGCGTAGGCTTATTCGGGACCAGCATGGGTGGCCAGGGAAGTTTACGTTTTGCTTACAAGTATCCGGAGTTATTTCCGGTGGTGGCTGCGATTTCTCCAGCGATTGATTACCAGCAGCGGTTTGACCAGGGTGATGTCACGCTACCCTTGATGTACGAGGAACCCGAAGCAGCCCGTCAGGACACGGCAACGTTGCATGTCCATCCGCTCAACTGGCCCCGTCACCAGTTTTTTTGCTGCGATCCGACAGACGAAGACTGGTTTGAGAGTTCGGACCGTTTGCAGATGAAGCTGGCGTCTCTAGGAATTCCCTTTGAGTGTGACCTGGAGACAGAAGCGGGTGGTCACGGTTTTACGTATTACAATCACATGGCTGAACGCGCTATTGGTTTTCTCGTAGAGCACTTGGAAGCAGAGCGTCGGCGGCTGGTTTGAATGGTCCGGGCTACTTGCCCGCGGCTGGCTGAATATTTGGAAACCGGTTGAAATTGATGAAGTTCGCTCCTTCGACCTGTAAGCGATTCGTGTCAAACCAGTACATGATCTTTTGGGCAACAGCATCCGGTGCTCCGGCCTTGCTCGGTTTGCGGAATAGTTGAGCAGGCAACCGGTCGCCTTCCAGGACGAGTAGGCTGTTGAGTTGAGCGAACTTCAGTTGATGCGCGAGTGCGGAATATTTTTGGGATTCAAGGTGAGTGTTTCCAATGGCGGTCAGGACAACGGATTGCCCCTGTTGCTGCAGGTCTGCAAGCTCCAGTTTTTCCGATAGCAGTTCGATTCCCTGTTCGCCGAGCCCGTTGGGAATATTGGGATTTAGCACGTGGTTCCAGTCAGGCACAGGTCCATAAAGGGTTTGGACACGTCGATAGAAACGAATGTGTCGCTTGAGGATATTTCCAACAATTCCATTTTCGAATTGGACGCGCACGTAAATCAGTTCGGGGGGCGCCATGGGTTTAGCGTCCACTTTTTTCCGTTGATCAACACGTACACTACTTCCCCACCCTGGACCGGTTGCTTGCAGTTCACCTGTCTGTTGATCCAGGGACATGCTGCGCACTTGTAATTGGTCGATCGACAGCGGCTGGCGCGTGGCTGACCTGGTTTGACTGATGATATTGATACCACCACCGTAGGTAAGTCGCCTTAATTGCAGTGGTGTTGTGCTATCTGGTTGCCGAAGGTTCAGGTGGCGATTGAGAGTTGTTTGCAGCAGGGCGCCGGTAATCCGTGTTTGGGTACTTTGTCCATTGGCGGCATACGACTGGACGAGGGTCTTAACATCTTTTTCTATGGTGACAGTTTGGCCGTCAAAGGCGAGCTGTTTTTCCCAGGTGATTTGAGTGGAATTGGGAGGCCTGGCCGGTTGGGATTGTTGGGCCTGATGCAAATGCATTTCTCCGGGACCGGCGACCCACATTCGATTGATTTGTTGATCCAGGTGAATGTCCATGCCAATTAATTTCAGGGGACCAGCCTGGATTTCGGCGGGTTGAGTTATCTGCTCGTTTCCACGGATGCCGATAGTGGCCAGCCCCTTTACGTTTCTCGCTAACTGCAGAGAATGAGCTTTCAATTGCAATCCATTACTACTGTTTGGGGACGCGTCGATTTGTCGAAGTGACACATTTCCATCCACTGCTAAATTGGTGATGGCAGGTTGAGGATTGGGGAGAGCGACTTGCAGACGAATTTGGTCTCCCGAGACGTCCAGTTTACTCCCCTTGGCTGCCACTGGCAGCCTCAGGGTGGGTTTAGGTTTGGCGGGGGATGCAACTGGTGGATCAGTGTTACTGGTCGCAGCAGTGATGCCAGGTTCGCGAAACCAGACTTCGATCAGGTTCGTGCGCGCGGACAACTGGTGTGTATCGACCTGGACATTTCCGCGAAAGGCCATTTTTTGCGGGATGATTCGGCTCTGGATCGCTCGCGAGGAAGAGCTGGGGGCGATTGACCTGGCCGGTGTCGATGCCTGGTTGGCTAGTGTGGTGGATGGTTTCGTTGCAGGTTCAAAGGCAACCGGGTGAGTCGTAGCAATTTCGCGGAACCAGACATGGAGATCATCGGCCTGGACTGTTCCGTGTTGCAACTGGGACATCTGCGCTTTGCCAAGGAGCGAGAAAACATGGTCTTCTTGTTGCTTGACGAGACGACATTCTTGTTGCCAGCTGGCCATGAATTCCGGCCGCGTGGCGGTGCGTGACTGGCCTTCATAGCGTCCAGGTCCGGTGGCGATAAATTGACCCAATCGTCCGGGTTCAGCAGCAAACTCGTACTCGATGTAAGGGGCCAGTAATTCATGGTTCTCCTGAACAATCCGGGCCTGGTTTGTGTCTTCCAGGAGAATACGGCGACGGGGCAGGTTCAGCAGTATGCGTTGGGCACGGGCCAGGGTTCCGATCGACGGAGCTCGCAAGATAACGGGATTTCCGATCGCGGCCAGTTCAACGGGTTCAACGCCCGAGGCGAGCGTTGTTTTTGTATGAGCGGTTTCTTGATTCACCGAGTTTTTGGATAGCAGGCGTGATGAGCGTCGCGGCTTGAAATGCAAATCCAATTGCTGACATGTCAGCTGATCGACGGAGCCAGGTGAATTGTAGACGAGTACATCGACGTGCTTTTCAAGAGAAGCCACTTGCTTGCGGAGATCGATTCGTAAAGGTCCCTGGCAGCGGATTTCGACCGGGATCATGCTGCTGGTTGCCGACGGTTTACCGGGGACCGTTTGCGTGTTGCGACCCACCAGGTGGCGACTTAACTTCAAGTGGACTCCATCCACTTGAATCAGTTCCATGGAATCGATCGTGTTGAACAGGTCGGGTCGTTGATCGATCCTCTCTGGATTATTGACACGGGCTAACGTGATCACCAGGTCCCTGCCACTCCCATGATGAGGTCCGATCTGAAAATCGACTTCGTGGGGAGTCCAGATTCGTTGCCGGTCGATCTGGATATTTCGTGTTGAAATACGAACCGCGTCGTTGGATTCGGCCGAAGTTGCAGCGCTCTGAATCGATACCTGGCCGAGCAGGCGGCCACCGACAATCCGCCCTCCCCGTGTCTGGTTGAGATCGAAGTTGCCCTCGTGTTCCAGCAAAGCCCCGTCGGGGGCATCAAGTACGTAAATGCGCCGGCCTGCTTTTGCCTGCCGACCATCCTGGGGGCCGGCTGATTGTTGAGCGTAAACAAGGAGTGTGCAGGGCTTTATTTCCAGTGTTTGACTGGTCCTGGTGTTTTGTTGGAAGAGTAGTGTGCCATAACTGCTTTCAATAATCGTGGGACTGTCCAGTTGCCAGGAACCAGGCGGAAAGAGTTTGGCGAGTTCTTCTCGGTGCCGCGGTGTCATGGGTAACCAGTTGTCCTTGGCCCCAATGTCGCTACTGGCAGTTGCTGCTGGTTCAATCAAAGGGACCACCAGCAGCGCATAACCTGTGTAGGCAATAGCGACAATCAGCATGGAAATGGCGGTGCCAGAAACACGTCGCAACATGAGTTTCCCGTCAGGAGGTTATGATCAGTGTCGTTTGATAGTGGAATGGGACGATGGCATACATATTAGGAAGCATAGCACGCAAAGTGCAGTTTGGCAGAATCAATCCGTTGTATAGTGACGAATCAGGTCCTGCCAACGTCCTTTGGCTCGCAATAGAGTTTCGATTAATTCCCGTACGGCACCCTGTCCGCCGGGCGCTTCTGTGATTTGGTCAGCATGTTCACGAATTTCTGCCACGGCATCGGCAACGGCTACCGACCATCCGACATGTCGCATTACAGGTAAGTCGGTTAAGTCGTCTCCGATGTAGCAAACTTGTGCCGGCTCGATTTTTAATTCGGCCATGATCTGCTGGGCTACAGAGAGCTTTTCTTCAAATCCCTGTCGAACGATGTTGATCCCCAGTTCGGCGCTGCGAACTTTGACAATATGAGATGTGCGGGCAGTAAGAATTCCAAACTGGTAGCCGGCACGCTGCCAAAGTTTAATCCCCAAGCCGTCGCGAACATGAAAGGACTTGGTTTCGATTCCCTCGTTGTTAAAGAGGATTCCCCCATCGGTCAAAACACCGTCCACGTCAGACAAGATGCACTGGATATGCTGACATTGATCGTCTGGCATGGTTCAGATCCCCCTCTTGTTTACTAAAGTCCTGTTTCTGAATTAGGCACTTTTGGACCAGGGTAGCGTCTGGCGTTTGTTGCTTGTTTGCTGACTGGGTAACCAGGAAACGGTATCCGTGATATCGATTAGCCCGATGGGGATTCCGTCCTGATCGACGACCGGGAGTTCACTAATCTTGTGATTTGCCAGGATGTCGACAGCGATTGTCATGAAGGAATTGGCATTAACCGTGTAGGGTTGGCGTGCCATGACGTGGCTCACGGGTTCATCAATGGCAAGATCTTGTTTTTGTTCCAGCAAGCGAGCCAGGTCGCTATCGGTAAATAGTCCGGTTAGACGACCGGCTTCGTCTGTCAGCATGACTGCACCTGTACGTCTCCCGGGTACCAGCGCCTGGGTGAAAACTTCACGTACTGTCAGTTGTTCGGAAGCGAGTCGGCATTGATCCAACGGGCGCATGACGTTTTCGACCCGGGTGAGTTGTTTCCCCAAACTTCCGCCGGGATGAAAACGGGCAAAATCCTCTTTGCCAAAAGATCGCATCCGACTTACTACGAAGGCCAGGGCATCACCGAGTGCCAGCATCATCGTTGTGCTGGTACTTGGTGCAAGCTTAAGATTACACGCTTCCTCGACCTGGCCCAGTTCCAGGACGATCTGAGCAGCCTGGCCCAGGCTGCTCGTGTGCCGCGCGGTGATCGCGATCGTGGTTACGTTCATCTGGCGCAACGACGGCATCAGGCGCATAATTTCTTCCGTCTCTCCACTGTAGGAGAGTAGCACGACAAGGTCCTGCTGTTGGATCCGACCGAGATCGCCGTGGACTGCTTCACTGGGATGAAGGAAATGAGCTGGTGTTCCGGTGGAACCGAAAGTGGCGACAAGTTTCTGAGCAATCAATCCTGCTTTGCCGATACCAGTCAAGATCACTGTGGCCGGGCAATCGAAGATAGTACGAACGGCCGCAGTAAATTCAGCGGGAAGCTGGTTGGCCAATTGTTGCAAGGCAGCCGCTTCGGTGCTGATGACCTGGCGAGCTAATTCGCACGGGGCAGCTGGTACAATATCTGCGTTTGAAGCATCATCCATTCGCATGGCGTCGTCATCCTTGACGAGAGAATCCTGCGCATATTTTCTGCGGCTCGAATTGTACCGAGGGTTGCCATTTGGGGCAACGTGAACGTCAGGTTCCGACCGTTTGGCGGAGGTGGCTAGCATTTCCCGCTTGCCCGAAAGAGGTCATACGGTCGACGCAGACCTGTTTCATCGCTTCCCGTGCTGGTTTGAGGTAGTCACGGGGGTCAAATTTCTCGGGATCTTCTGCCAGAACCTTGCGAATGGCACCGGTGATGGCCAGTCGATTATCGGTATCCACGTTGATTTTACGTACACCGTGCTGGATGCCCCGTTGGATTTCTTCTACTGGAACTCCCCAGGTTTGCCGAATTTCCCCACCGAATTGGTTCACGATGTCCTGCAGATGTTGCGGAACGGAAGAGCTACCATGCATCACCAGGTGGGTATTTGGAAGTCGCTGGTGAATCTCCTCGATACGATCCATGTCCAGCACATCACCATCGGGTTGGCGGGTAAATTTGTAAGCGCCGTGACTGGTTCCAATGGCGACGGCGAGTGCATCAACACCGGTGGCTGCGACGAACTCTTCTGCTTCATCAGGATCGGTCAGCAGTTGTTCACGCGAGAGGACTCCTTCTGCACCGTGTCCATCTTCCTGGTCTCCCTGTCCGGTTTCTAACGATCCCAGGCACCCCAATTCGCCTTCCACTGAAACCCCTTGCGGGTGCGCCAGTTGCACGACTTCGGTGGTCACTTTCACGTTGTACTGGAAATCCGCGGGCGTCTTCCCGTCCTCCTGCAAGGAGCCATCCATCATGACGGAAGTAAAGCCGTTTTCGATGGCGCTGGAACAGGTGTCAACACTATTGCCATGATCCTGGTGCATTGTCACCGGGATGTGGGGATAGAGTTCCACGGCAGCCAGCATTAGATGTCTCAGGTAGGCATCTTGAGAATAAGACCGCGCTCCGCGGGAAGCTTGCACGATCACAGGAGAATCCGTGTCATGGGCGGCTTCCATGATCGCCTGGATTTGTTCCATGTTATTGACGTTAAAGGCGGCCACGCCATAGTTGTTTTCTGCAGCATGGTCCAGCAAAGTACGAAGAGGAACGAGAGCCATTCAACCAACTCCTTGTATTTTATTTCAGGCAAACAGTTTGCTCAAAGAAGAAGCTCCACTTGACCAGAGCCGGCAAGTTGAGCGCCCAAAAGGTGCAGAAGACATCCCATCGAAGTACATGCCCGTGGGAATCTTCAGACCAGCATGG
>Ga0310342_100000561_pt1 | contig 21257 bp, 13 predicted proteins | sample S15DNA20500_MG_FD_206155 | JGI IMG/M metagenome (GOLD analysis project Ga0310342, IMG submission 206155) | Marine microbial communities from station ALOHA, North Pacific Subtropical Gyre - S1503-DNA-20-500_MG | ecosystem: Environmental > Aquatic > Marine > Oceanic | place: Pacific Ocean: North...
GAGCAGGAACGCGACCGGGTGGCCCGGGCTCCGGTGTCCAACCAACTCCAGGATCTCAACCGGCGGATCAGGAAAGTTGAGGACGAGCGCGACACGATGTTCAAGGCACTCCGGGACAGCCGGACCACGCATCAGGAGGTTCTCTCTCAGCTCGCAGTGGCCAAGGCTGATGCCGCCGCCGCCCAGAAACGGACAACTGACCTCGAAGAAGTGGTTAATGTCCAACAGTCCGCAGCCAATGAAGTTGTGGAAGGATTGCGCCGCCAACTCAAGGAACTGAGGGGCTCACTGGTGGAGAAGGACCGGAAGTATATCGCCCTGGAAGCACGTAATGCCCAACTCGACAGGCAACTGGGAGAAGCCCGGGCGGAAGTCCATGACCTCCGGGATGAACGCGATGCTCTTCTCGTTCAACGCGACCAGATGGTGGCCCTTCTCAAGCTCAACGAAAGCGAGCGTGTCCAGCTCCTCATCAAACAGAACATGGACCTCGGCCGGGACCTCAAGACCGCCCGTGATCGCCTCAAGGCCCTTCACACCGACAACAACGCGACCAAGGATCAACTGATAGAAGCGAAGAGGGACCTCGCGCAGGCCAAGGGACGCCTGATTGATTTCCAGCGTGAGAACGCCTCGCAGAAGAACCGCCTGGAGGAGATGGAAGACCGCCTTCGTAACGCCGGAACAGAGCTCAAGGAGGATCTCAAGTCTGCAAAGCTCGATCCCGGGTCCCGCCAGGAAATGGAGATGCTGCAGGACATCATCTTGCGCCAGCTGCGAATCCAGGAACACCGCCGCAGTGCCAAGGAGTCCATCATGGCCGAAATCAGGAAGATCGGACAACAGGGCGGGGCCCTGGTCCGGAACATCCAGGGGCTCTTCGATCAGGAATTGAAACTCACCGCGGAGGAGGGCCGTCTCCTTGCCGAATTCAAGATTGACGACGACTTCATCTTCGATGACCGGCCCGAGCAGCATGAGGTGGCCAATGCGGTCAGAAGCCTCCAGCAGAGCATCACCATCAAGGATCAACTCGCCCGGCGGGCCTTCTCCAATGGTCGCTTCCTCGCCGCCCGCGAGGTTTTCGAGTCCATCCTCGATCAGCACCCGGGGCACGTTGAAACCATGCTCAACCTCGGAGTTGTGCATGTGAAGAACGAAGACATCCCTCTCGCCATTTCCTCCTTCAACGACGCCCTTGTCATCCGGGGCGACAACCTCCCCTTTGCTCACTTCATGCTGGGGGTCTGCCACTACCGGGTCGCCGACCTCCAGAACTCCAGGTTGAGCCTGCAGCACGCGGTGGATCTCGATAACGACAACGCTAAGGCATTTGTCTTCCTCGGCAACGTGGCCGGGCGTGAGGATCACGACGATGAAGCGGAGAACCACTTCAAGACTGCCATCCAGATTGACCCCACCCTCTCAGACCCCTACTACAACCTTGCCGTCATCTACCTTCGCAAGGGAATGAAGGAGGAAGCGCTGCAGTTCTACCAGGAAGCCCTCAAGCGAGGCGCCGATCCCAATCTGGAGTTTGAAGCCAGCCTGGCCCTGGGCTAGTCCGCTCACGATCCTGTCCCCAGGCGGATCCGTAATATGGAAGCCGGGTTCCTGACTCGAGCCTTTCACTCCCGGGACATTTCCGTGACCTGGACACAGCAACCCGACGGACCGGGCCCCGCCTACTGGTCCTGCACCACGATCTTCATCTCGTCCGAGTTTCCCCGCAACTCCGGCGCATACATTCCTTCCACCCGGGTCGGCAGGGCGCTGAACCTGCCGGGGATCTCGGCGCGTAGCCGGTAGCTAAGATTATGCCGTCCCCTGGGGAGACTCCTTACGAAGAGAGCAACCTTCTCGTCGCGATACTCAACGAAGGAGCTCAATCCCCCTCCATAACTGTGGCCGCTGCGCAGTTCTACCGCCTCGAGACCCGCAGCCTTCCAGTCTTCAAAGACAAGATAACTGTAGTCGTTCTTACTCTCCACTGACAACTCAACCTCGATGAGATCTCCGCTCTGAACGGAGTCGCCCACCTCCAGTGTCATCCGCTCGTACTTCTCCCGGCGCTGCTTGAGTGCCTGCCCCCTCGATCCTGCCACATCTTCAACGGCCTTGACGGGCACGAGCTTATAGAGGGTGCGGTCCACCTTCACCTCAAGGCCGGCCTTGCGGAGGAACTTCTCCTTGCTGAAGACCGTCAGGTAGACGTTTGCATAAAGAGGCCCCTCACCCCTGCGCCGCAACTCCACCTTGTGCCTGCCCGTGCCGATGGCATCCCCTGCGGCCACAGCCACCCCGTCAAAACTGAAGAGGTTTTCCTTCGAAATCTTCACCGTCTTGAGAACCTTCCCATCGAGAACGACCTCCACCTCCATGTCAGGGCTGTCCTCCTTGCTGGCCCGCAGGTAATCCGCGATACCCTCGATGCAGTAAGCCGTGTCGCGCGTCGACTTCCAGTAGGTGGCGTGCTTGCGGTTGTTGACGAGATACTTGACCAGGCCGCTTGCCTGCGGACTCCGGGGCTTCGTGGCAGCCAGCAACTTGAGGTACCAGGCGTGCGCTTCAAACTCGCTGCCGTACCAATGCCACCAGTAACCCCCGTTCCCGAGTTCCAGCCATGCCGTCTGGTTCTCCTCATCCAGCTTCAGGAACTGCTCAATGTTTCGGATTACCGCATCTCGCTTTGCTGCATCTCCGCTCCGATGCAGCTCCAGTCCGAGGAGGCACTTGCCATAGACAGGCAGTTCGACCTTGTCCCGGAAGAGAAAGCCCAGCATTTCTACGTGGTTCATTGCCGACTCCCCCAGAACCCGGCGCACCAGGGCGTCGATCGCATCCGCCCGCTGCTTTGTCCGCTTCTTACGCTTCTTCCACATCCGGATCATCTCCGCCTGACCGGACTCGTGCTTCTTGAGCCACGCTACTCCTCGCTGAAGCATGTCGTCGGGGACCCTTGCCCCGTTTGCCTTCGCCACCGTCAGCCCATGCACCACCACGGCGGTGGTGTGCGGATAGGATCGTTCCCCATAGGCATTGAACCAGCCCCAGCCCCCATCCCTATTCTGCATCTCCCTCAATCGCTTCACACCCTTGCCTACCATCCTGTCCACCTCGTCCTTGTCCCAGACCGGATTATCCTTCCACTGTTTCCACTGGGCTGCTCGCACAGCGGCATCACCGATCTCCTGGGGATTCAGGTTCACCCTCTTGTTCTTCACCTCATTGAGATCAATCTTCATGTCCTGCAACAGCCGTTGCGTAATGACCGCCGGCACGAATCGGTTGAGCGTCTGCTCAGTACAGCCATAGGGATAGTTCGCAAGATAGGGCAGTGCATCGACCATCGCACCTGCCACCGTGGGCGAATAACGAATCTCCAGGCGGGTCTGGTCGGGCCGGCGCTCCGCGGGCACCTCAAAATCAATCGCGACTGAATCCTCCTCCGGCCGAAGGGCCCTGCTCCAGGACTCGGTGCGGTGCATTCCATGCACGTAGACGGGAAAACTCATTTCCATGGCGTCCGCGTCATCGCTCGCAATGGCCTTCATCCGCACCGTCACCTCCCCTTCCTTCTTCGCTATTGTTCGCCAGTCCACCCGCTTCTCTCCCCCGGACGGGATCACCACCCGTGACGACTGCGGTCCAAGACCAGCAAGCGTCCCGCCATCGAGCTCGAGCACCACCTCCACCTCCTTGGCCTCTTCATGATAATTGTGCACCACCGCACTGAGCACCACTTCATCACTTTCCACGAAGAAGCGGGGTGCCTGCAACCGGACGATGAGATCCTTGCTCGTGATCACCTCCGCTGACCCCTCCCCTACCCGGGTCCCGTGCCCGAGAGCCCAGGTCTTCACCTTCCACGTGGTCAGGTTGTCCGGATACTCAACCTCGATTTCAGCCTCCCCCCGCTCATTGGTGGTTACCGATCCCGCCCACTTGACCAGGTCGGCAAACTCCGAACGCACCACTACCTGCGGGCCATCACCTTCACCTCCGGCACGACCTCGCCGGTTGGCATTGGGCAAGCCCAGGCCCACCACCGGTGCAGGCGCCCCCAGACGATCGGTCGCCGCAAAAGGTTCCGCCTCCGCCACATCCGAACTTTCCGCCACAGCGTCTGCGGAAAATCTCAGGGACTTTCTCTTCTCAAGAGCACCGCCCGGAGCCGAAAACGGGTCCATCTGATCTGCCACCAACTGGCCAAAACGCCCGAGAACCTGCATCGTAACGGCCTTGACCTTGCTGAGATGGCGGCCGTGAAGATGCTGCGAGTGCATTACCCGGTGCCCATGGAACGAGCGCTTCCAGTTCCAGAAAAAGTCCCTGATGTTCTGCACATTGGATCCTCCTGAGATGGCTTCCAGGCTCTTGTCGTATACCGTGACCACCGTCGTCCCGCGGTATGGTTCGCCATGCTCGTCTCTCAGGCGCAGTTTCAGGGTTCCCTTCTCTCGCGGCTTGAAGTTCTCCTTGCCGGGCAGAACCTCGACGGTAAGGAGACGCTTCACCGGGGGCAGGACGATCTGCCGCGTTTCGGTCAACACCACTCCATTAGCCAGAGCGACCGCATGCACAAAGATGTTCGGCATGTCCTCACGGGTCAGCTTCACGGTCACCTCCTTCGATCTGCCCTTGATCCGGATCCGCCGCACTTCGTCGGCTGAACTTCCGGTGCTGCGAACGAAGAGCAGCACCGTGCTGTTCTTCTGCTTCGTGTTGATCAGGATCCTGGCCTCTTCCCCCGGCTTGTAATCCTTCTTCTCCAGAACCAGTTCAAGCGGGTTGAACCGGCTCTTGCTGCCATCATCCTCCACGTTGCGAATGATGAATACGGTGGCGCCCTCCTCCTTGTTGCCCTTTTCATCGGTCAGGAAAACCGAGAAACGATACTGGCCCGGCCCCGGCCCCTTGAAACGCACCTCCCCTGAGCCCTTCTCCCGTTGCTCCAGTTTGAAAGAGCGGACTTTCTCCTCCTGGACCTTGCCATTGGCATCCAGTCGAACCCGGAAGAGATCGGCAGTCCCCGTCACCTGCACCGGTTTTCCGTCGAGTGTGCGGGCGGAAAAGGAGGCATTCAGGGTGCCCCCCGGACGGGCATAGCCACGATCCATCCACACGGTGGCGGTGTAGGGCCTGCGAGCGGCCAGAACGCTGCCCAAACCCTGAATCGTCCGCCGCGAGGAATCCACCACCTCCGCCGAAATGGCGTAGCGATGATCCATGTCCCCATGAACGAGCTTGGCAACCGAGGTGTCAATCGACACCATCACGGTCCCGTCCGCCCCGATCTCGAACTCGCGATCCATCACCAGTTCCGGGGGTGTCCAGCGCTCACCCCGCCACCACGGCGGCACCGGGGCCACGCACCCCCACTCATCCCAGCCCGGATACCAGGGATAATCCTGCCCGAACCACCAGTAGCCCTTTCCGTAGAGCCAGTCCCAGCGCCCCTGCGGAAACCAGGACTGACTGTGACTGAAACGCTGCACCTTCACCTTCACCTTTCCCTCGGTCACGGGAGCCCCGTGATAATACCTTGCCAGGACCTTGGCCTCGATTACCTCCCCGAGTCGGATCGGTTTATCCGGCGCCTCAACGGTCACTTCAAACTCCGGCTTTTTATATTCCTCGACCCGGAACTGGATACTACCGTTAGGTACCTCCCCCTTGATGCTCACATAGTAGATCCCCAGTCTGGCATCGGGAGGGAGCGTCCACTCCGCTTCCACTCCACCAAACTCGTCGGTGCGAAGGTTCTTGAACTCCTGCACCTTGCCGGTGTTCTGGTGTCGGATTTCGATCATGCACTGGCGGTTTGCAAAGAGCGAGACATCGGCAAGGTCGTACTTTGCAGTCCGACTCCAGAATTTCAAATGCACTTTCTGTTCGGGGCGATAGACCGGCCGATCGGTAATCCCGTAGCTCTTAAAATGGTTGAGATCGGCCCAGTTAAAATCATGCCAGCGGAAGTACTGGAACCCCATCAGCGCCCGTCCGCCCGCCGCACTTCGGCCCACCGCCATCCAGTGGTAATTCTGGTCCAGGACATCCTTGCCGAGAATGATTGACCCACCGGCTCCGATTTTTTTCTTCAACCTCTTGGTCTTGACGTCGAATTTCTTGAGGGCTTTCGCTAGACCTTCGCGGTATTCCACGCGATATCCGAAGAGTTCCAGTTCCCCGCTCAACGGCGCGCCGGCCTTGCTTTCCGAGAGGTAAAACAGCTTGCCCTCCCTGAGTTGCTGGGAAACGAGCGCGGTATCGCTGATCCACACTACAATCCAGGAGGCATTGCCCTTTCCAGCGGTGGCCTTCAGGAGGTAGGCCCCCGCCCTGCTTACCGGCATTTCAAGTTCTGCCCGCGTGTCCCAGTGATTCTTCCGGGGGTCCAGCGCGACCTCCCATTCCCTGACTTTCTCTCCGAGATATTTCTCCTGGTTCTCATTCACCAGGCGATGACCAATGCCTGCCACGTCCAGCGTCTGATGCCTGATCTGGCGGGGATTGCTCTCAAGATGGCGAAACAGATCACCGACCACGAGGTCGATCCGCAGTTCATGAAGTGAGAGACTGACGTTCCTGGCGTTGCGGTAAATAAAATCAACCTTCGGTTTTTGACCCGCCTGCGACATCGGAGCGGAAACAAAGCGTCCCCAGTCCCCCTCGATCTGCTCGAGCAGCCTCTGTCGGTGATTTTTATGCCCCCGACCATGGGTCTCGATCAGCCTCTTCAACTCAGTGCCCGCACTCACATGCTGACGCCGATTCAAGAGAATCTGCACCAGAAGGTCGCCAAGCGAGTCGTTGGACATCTTCCCCGTTGAAAGTCGGCGCAGGAGCGGAATGAACTGATAATCTTCGGGAAGCTCGAAGCGCCGCACCCCACTGGCCAGTTTCGCAATTGTCTCACTCTCCTCCAGGGTATGAACCTGCAGGATTCCCTTCGCTTCATCGGGATCCTGTTGTCTCCACCATCCGAAACCGGACAGGGTAGTCACCCCGTAATTCTGAACGAGAAAACGAGCCCATTGCTCCTCCGCCTGGGATCTCTTGGCGGGTTTCAGGCGCACGGATTCGCTGAGCATCCACCGCCACCGCTCCCCATCATTGTGGGCCTCCTCCCAGGATTCCGGAACCTCAATCACCAGCATCTCCCCATCAGCATCAACCGGGGCCCCTCCTCCGCTGGAAAGACGCCCCTCGGCGCCATAATCAGGCAACTCATCCAGGGCGGTGAGCACCCCCAATGCCCAGACCCTCCGTGAACCCATTCGACCGCTGGTGAGATAAGAACCAAGCTCGGCGTGCATCTCGCTGAGCACTCCTGCATCCAGGGCACCTGCCTTCTCAATAGCCTTCAGCACCAGTTGCACAGACCGCACCCGGTCCCGCCCCCCGCAAGTCACGTAGCGGCCTCCCCCCCGGTGCTGTCCACGATGGAATTCTCCATCCAGGAGGAACCCTGTATGCTGCAACTGGTGGTAACTCTCTGCGGCCTCTCGTAAAAGCGCCCAGTTCTTCGAATGACTCCGGACAGCCTCTTCGAGCAATTCATCCGCCACATTTATCTGCCGCAGATGGCGAAGGGCCTGGAGGGCATTCTCAAGATCCTTCCAGCTCTTTGCATCATCGACCTTCCCCAGCAGCTCCCGGTGTAGCGCGAGGGCGTCCTTCCAGTTCCCCTCCTGACTGAGCTTGTTCGCCTTTTCCCGACTCTTCTCGGCGGGAAAAGGACTCTCGGCAGCAAGCCCATCCACGGGTAGCAACAGTGCGATGAGGAGGAGATTCAGTTTCATGGTAAAATGTTTTTCTTTTGGATCGTCCCGCTCCCTCTTGCTGAAGAGGCGAGCTTACCGGATAGACCCTCGGGGATGGAATATCTTAGCAGAAAATCAGCAGCTAGATCCCAATTTTACGAATTCTTTACCTCTGGTCTTCCCTCTCCTCAAAGTCGACAGTCCGCCGTCGCTTCCTGGCTAATCGGAACCGCCCCCCATTGCGCTCTCTCAGGGGCTGGAAGACCGCATCCGCTCCACTCTGTTTAATCTCAAACACAGTCGCAAGAAGTTCGCCGAGGCGCCCCTTGGGGAATCCGCGCTCTGTAAACCAGGCCAGATACTCCGGAGGGAGATCAATGATGGGCACTCCCCGGGGCGGGTAATCCTGCGGACCAAACTTGCCGAAGGGCATATTGGTCTGGCCAATTTCCTCCAGCAGATTCCGCAGGTCGTCGCGATCGATATCGGTGAACTCCACCGCCACATGAGATCATAGCCAATCGGCTGGTCAAGAACCCTCAGGCTGCAGTCCACCATTAGAGCTCCAGCTGCAATTGCGCCTTGCTCTCAGGATCCGCAAAACGAACCCCCAGTCCTATCAATCGCACTGCCCTGCCATTGCCACGATCCCATGCCTCGGCAAGCAATTCCCGGTATCTCTCGGCATCCATGACCTGATCAATTCCCCCTCCGCCCTCAACCGGGCCGGGCGTCCGCTCGGCTGTCGTCCTGGTGAAATCAGAGAACTTCAACTTCACCACCAGTGACTTGATCACCCGGTTCGCGTGTTCTGAGAAGACCGTCGCCACGACCCGTGTACGCAACTCCTCCATGATTCCGACCAGAGGTGGAAACTCCTCGATATCCTCCCGCAGCGTGGTCTCGTTGCTCACCGACTTGCGGATCCGGTTGGGTTTGACCGCACGCTCATCTCTACCGCGACAAAGATCGTAAAGATCCATCCCCCAGTTCCCGAATCGCTCGGCCAGCTCCAGCTTGCTGATCCGCTGCAGATCCCCGCAGGTAAGAACCTCGATCGCAGCCAGCTTATCCTCCATTTTGCGACCCACTCCATAAAGCCTCTTCACTGGCAGGTGTTCCAGAAACTCCTCTATCTCCCCCGACTTGATCTCAAACTGCCCGTCTGGCTTGTTCCAGTCACTCGCGATCTTGGCCAACAGCTTGTTGGACGCGATCCCGGCAGAGGCGGTAAGACCGGTCTCCTCTTCAATCTGTGATCGGATCCGCGACGCCATCAGGGCACCCCCTACCCTGTGGCGCGTGACATCCAGATAGGCCTCGTCCAGAGACAGCGGTTCCACCAGATCCGTGAACCGGTGGAAAATCTCCCTCACCTTTTTCGACTCCGTGGCATAGACATCAAAGCGGGTGGGCCGGACAATCAGATCCGGACAGAGTTGCAGAGCCTTGTAGGTGGGCATGGCCGAGCGACACCCGAACCTGCGGGCCTCGTAGTTGGCGGTTGTGAGCACCCCTCTCCGCAATCCGCCCACCGCGACCGGTTTTCCCACCAGGGAGGGATCATCCCGGACCTCGATGGCCGCGTAGAAGCAGTCCATGTCGATGTGCAGGATCTTCCGCATCAAGCATCAAAATAGCGTAAACCCTCCCAAGCTCAATGCTATCAGCCTGCCTGTGAGCTCCCTGTCGAAAAGGGGCTCCGGAATGGGGACCGGTTCCCTCCCTTCAAGGAGGCAAAAGAGACCTCAGTGGGGCAGGTTCAGCCCACCGATGGCAACTCCAGGACAAAACAGGCTCCCTCTGCCTCCCTCTCGTCAAGGGTGAGGTCCCCTCCGAGCTCACGCGCCAGACGTTTGCAAAGGGCGAGTCCCAGGCCAACCCCGGGCTTCGAATGCGCCGCATCCCGTGCCGACTTATGGAAGGGCCGGAAGAGTTTCTTCACGTCAGAACGGGCAATTCCTCTGCCCCCGTCACAGATCTCGATCCGGGCCACCCTCCCGCCGTTGGAGGCCCGCAGGCAGACCACCCGTGCTCCCTGTTCCGGCAACCCGTATTTGCAGGCATTGTCGACCAGGTTGAAGACAATCTGCTCCACCGCGGTCAGGTCGGTATCAATCCGCGCCTCCTCCGTCTGGGTCGAAACCACTTCCAATTCGGCTCCATCCTTCCGGACCCGCTCGCTCAAGCGTGGGCGCATCCGATCGATCAGTCCCTGCAGGGTGATCTTCTGGTGCTCGGCACGTGCGCTGCCACGTTCCAACCTGGAATAGGAAAGCACGTTCTCGACGAGGTGACTCAGGCGTTCCGCCTCCCGCCGCATGGTGGTGAGATACTCCTTCTGCCTTCTCTCCTCCTTGACCATGCCCTCCGCCAGCATGTCGGAATAGAGATGGAAGGTGGTCAGCGGCGTGCGAAGCTCGTGGGTGACAGAGGACACGAAGGTTGCTCTCCGTTCGCTCAGTTTCATCACTCCCCTCATCAGAGCCGCCGAAGCGAGGAGCGCCAACAGCAGGGTCACCCAGCCAGCCATCAGCGAAATTCGCAGAGCCGACCACCCGATCCCGGCCATCACAGGATCTTCGCCGGCCTGCAGGCGCCAGGGCAGGGTTACCAGCGAAAGGGGATCATTGGACAATTCGTCCAGCTTCGCATCAAACACACCAGAAGGCGATGATGCGGAAATCTCGAGGAGAGGCTCAAGACCAGCCTCCGGCAACAGGTGCTCGATCACTCCGAGGAGGTGGTCTGCCAGGCCCTCCGCCTTGAGCCAGACTCCCTGGTAGCGGAGCGACCCTGCCACCGCAACCTCCCGCACGATGAAGAGATCCTCCCCCAGCCAGATTGGATGGAAAGGGGTTATCTCCGAGGGCAATTCCACCAGTTTGCTCACCCCCCCGACTTGATCTGATTCTCCCTGAACGGCTCCACTCTCCCTCTGCTCTACCGCGATCGGCTCCGTCCTTCGCGCAACCTTCCGGCGGCCTTCCTGCTCCTGGTCGGCCAATGCCTTGGTTTCAGGTTGCCCCGCATCCGGTTCAATTCTTGCCCCTCGTAGAGAGGAAGCGGGAGCCTGGGCGGACTGGGGCAGAAGGTTCTGCAGGGCCTGCGGTTTGGGCACCGCCCGCTGGGAGGTATCCTGATAGAGCTCCGCGCGCTTCTTCTTCTCAATCAGGGCGAGATCTTTCGGGTGCTGCTGACTCCTGCTCACCTCATTGTTTGCCCGCGCCTGGGCCACATCCTGCTCTTTCTGCCGCACCGTGAAAGGATTCGGGATATTCCACGCCCAGTTCCGGCTCACCAGGGCCTCATCGACCCGGGCGCACACCCGGCAGAGCAGGTCGAGTTTCGTTCCGCCGTCGGCGAGGCTCGACTTGCTCGGTTGTGCCAGCAGACCCTGCAGGGTACCCAGTTCCCTTTTGTTGTCATCCAGATAGTCCCGCTGCACTCCATTCTGTTCCGCATAGTCCCGCTCATTGCCGACTGGCACCTGCGGGGAGGTCACCTCCCCCGTGATGGAATCGATCTCAAAATGCAGACGCACGAACTCCGGCAACTCGGGCAGGAGCGGTGAGGGCTGGAAGACAAAACCCTTGCCCACCACCTGGAACTGATTCGTGAGCACGTCCTCCGGCTCAAAGAAGGCCTCGTAATGATGAAGCGGTCGCTGGTTTTCAAGAATGAGAAATCCGGTGGCCGCAGCATCCATCCGCGACAGGCTCATGCGGATCCGCTCCTCCAGTTCAGCTTCCGATTCAGCAAGGGCCTGCTGCTGCTCCAGCTGGATCGCCTTATTGGTCGACCATGCCATCGCCCCTACGATAAGGAGAGCACAGGCTCCCAGGACGCTCCATATTAGCCAGGGGCGATTCATCAGCTGGCGATCATATACCCTTTTCCCCGCACAGTGACCACCGCGTTCTGGCAACGCAGTTTCTGCCGCAGGTGGGCGACGTGCATGTCAACCGTCCGGGTCTCGATATTCTTTGGGTCAAGCCCCCAGACCTGGCGCAGGAGTTCATCACGCGGAACCGCGCGGCCACTCTGGGCTACCAGGTAACGAAGAAGCTCGGATTCCCTCTCGGAAAGTTCCTCCCGATCTCCATCCTCAAAGCGGATCTCCCGCCGCGAGAAGTCGACCTCTCCACCGGTTACCTGGTGAGTTTTCACTGCCGAAGGACGTTCGGTGCTCCGCCTCAGCACGGCATCGACCCGGGCGAGAAGTTCCCTCACGCTGAAAGGCTTAACGACATAGTCGTCTGCTCCCATCTTCAATCCTCGCACCCGGTCGTTTTCCTCTCCCCGGGCTGAGAGGATGATGACCGGTTGCCCCGGTCGTTCCTTCTTGATGGCTTCCAGGATTTCAAAACCACTGTATCCCGGCAGGACGAGGTCCAGGAGGAGAAGCTGGTAAGTCGCGCGCAACGCCGTTTCGCGACCTGCCTTCCCATCCGCTTCCGAAAGAACCTCGTAACCAGAAAATGTCAGGGCATCCACCACACCCTGCCGCACCGCAGCATCATCTTCCACCACCAAAATCGTCGGAGCATCCATGGTTCAAAGATCCTGTTTGAAGGGTAGCGGCACCGAAGCACTTCCGCAGTCTAAATACCGGGACAATCCAGGCACCGCGGCAGCAGGATTCGCCACGGTGCCACTTCCCCGGCAGCAAAACTATTCCTTTTCAAAAGAGTAACCCTTCGCCTCCGCCTGTTGACGCACGGTCTGCACTACCACCGCATCGAGGGTATCTTCACTGTCTTCACCCATCTCCTTCAGCTTAGCCTTGACGAATTCGCCACGCGCCTTGGTCAGTCCCGCAATCTTCTTCTGACACGTCACCCGCTCCGCTCTCTTCGTGGCGATATGCGCCTTCCGCTGAGCGAGAGTCATCTTCTTCATTTCCTCGGGCAAATCCTCTTCCTTTATCTTGCCCCAGTCGAAGTCCTTCACCATGCAGGCATCGACCAAATCCCAGTTGCCGTTCCAGTAATTTGCACTGGCCTTGGTCCGGGCCCGGGACTGAATGGCATTACCCTTGGCTCCCTCTGCCAGTTTATCCTGCTCCCTCTGGATTTCAAGACGCTGGTTACCGATCTGGCCGATTGGCACGTAGGTTTCATTGAGGCTGGTGTTCCATTTCAGGATCTCCTTGTCCTGCGGAGCGTCCACATGCACGACCGCCTTATTGTGATCAATCACCAGGTACTTGCCGTCAGCCAGGAGAGGACCAGCCTTCCAGCCGGTATTGATTCCGACCTGTTCCGCGCCACAGTGAATCGAGTTAACAATGATTCCATTTCCGATCGCTTCCCTGCAGGCGGAAGCCGGATCAACAGGACCCTGGTTGAAAGGCTCATTGCCCGCCACGAAGATGGCCTTGTAGGTGTTCGGCGAGGTGTCCCACTCGAGATCCCCGACCGCACGCTTGATGACCGCTCCGCAGAACTCCGAGCCGCCATTGGTGCGCAGGGAGAAGAGTTCTTCACTGATCTTGTCCAGATCCCGGGTCAGCGGCTGGATCTGCCGGATCCAGTGAGTTTCCGCATTCAGTCCATCGTTCCCGTATTCATAAAGCGCCACCTCCACGAAGGGAACCCTCCCGTTCTGCTTGGCCTGGATAAAGGTGTTAACGATACTCCAGAGTTGGGTTTTTGCCTGCTCGATCAGTCCGCTCATGCTCCCACTCGTATCCAGCAGGATTGCCAGCTGCACCTTGGCCTGATTCTTGTCCGGTTTGGATGCCTCGGCCTTAGCCTTTCTTTTATTCTCCCCCTTGAGCTTGACCTCACGCGCATCTCCGGAAGGAGGATTCGCCAGGGTGAGTGTTACGCCGGCCAGGATGCCGACACTGCATATAAGTGATTTCAGTTTCATGGTCTTGGTTTCGATTGTGGTTAAAGTTTGGCCGTCGCGGCAGGAACCGCGTTCGGCGTGATCATCTTGTTCTCATGTCTTTATTGGTATTGATTGACTGCTACCTGACGCGATAGCGGGTGCCATCGACGACCAGTTCCAGGCTGCCCCCCAGGGCGAGACAGCTCTGACGCTGTTTGGCCACCAACTTGTCGACGACTCCCTTGAATTCTGTGCTGTCCACCGTGATCTCCCTAACCGGAAGAGCCGCTCCTCCTTTTTCAGCGAGAGTCAGTCTTGCATCCACCCACTCATTGCCTCGCTTGAAAAAAGCCATGTCCGAGCACTGCGCGACGTTCGCCACCTCCTCTACTTCCAGCTCTCCATTCACATATTCGTTGGAACGATTCAGCCTTCCACTCTGCTTTTGGCTCCAGAGGTTCAGATCCTGGTTCACACTGAGCTTGCCGCTCCGGGTCTTGAGCGCCCGCCGGTCAAAGTTATCGGCTGCCCGGGCGGCACGGCTCTCCTCGGGACGAAAGACCTCTCCATCCAGGGCGAGGAAAGCAGTGTATTCGCTGAGAATCCCGTACTCGGTTGACAGACGGACAATCTCGTCCACCAGTTCCTTCACCCGCGGGTCGTTACGATCCACGTTATCACCAGTGAGGCCGCCCAGGGCCGAATCCGCTCCGAGATCCCGCAGAGCCTCAGTGAGAACCGCGATCTTGCGCATAGCCCACAGGCGGGGTACGAAGGGATGCCGTTTTTTTCCGGGCCTGAAGTCGAAGGTGAATTTTCTTCTGGTCACTCCATCATCACCAGTCAGCCGGAACTCCAATGGCTCACTGCCGCGATAGCGCCCCGTGACGATGATCTGGTCGCTGGAGAAAAAGTCCGGCAACTGGTGGGGAACCAGATCGTCAATGCGGTGGGGAACGGGCTTGCCGTCCCTGGTGACCGCCTTCAATCGTGGAAAACTCAGTACCGGTCCAGACAGTCGCCGGAAGACGGAAGCCACCTTCACCTCCACCTTCTCCTTCGGCAGGACGTAGGTTGCAGTGGCCCGGCTGTCATCGGCCAGCCGCGAGAGCAGCGGCGTATTCACGTCCACACCCACGCCAAACGTGAAAATGCGGCGATGGTTCTTGTTCAAATCTCGGGTCTTCTCCCGGATCCGCTTCTCGGAGGTCTCCCCGATAGTCGGCATCCCATCGGTCAGAAAGAGTACGATCGGCACGGTCCCCTTGCGCACTGGCTGGGCAATCGCCTCCTGGAGGGCTCCATGAATATTCGTCCCTCCGCTCACCCGAATCCCACTGATGAATTTCCGGGCTCGCATGAGATTGTCCCGGTTGACAAGCACCGGCTTCTCCGCAAAAGGCTCCACCGCCTCGTTGTAAATGATCAGGTTGAAGAACTCCCCTTCCTCCAGGCCCTCCACCACTTGGGCAGCCGCGGCGCGGGCCTGATCCATCTTCTCCCCCGCCATACTTCCCGAGCGGTCGATCACAACCGTCACTTCCCGTTTCAGAGCGGGCGTATTCTCATCACGCTCCGGGGGCACAATCAGAAGCAGGAAATGCCCTCCGTCCTGACCTTCCTCCGGGTGCGTCAGAAAGGAAGCCATCGCTCCCTTCTCTTTCCTGCGCAAGACCGACAGGCGGAATGGACCGGGGGCTACCCTGCCGCCCAACTTCACCCGGAAACCTTTTCCGATCCTGGCCGGAGAGATCTCGTGAGTCGGCGAATAAGCGGTAGCGATTCCTCCTTTCACTGCCCATTTCACATCGATATTCCACTTCACCAGGTAGTCCGGTGACTCTGAGCGCAGGAGAACGTAGTCGAAGCGGTCCAGGTCGGCGGGCACCAATTCCTCATAGGTGAGGCGTAGCTTGCACTCGCTGCGGGCCGGGATCGGGAACACGCTCGAATTCACCGCGCTATGTCCCGCAAACTCCAGGATGGCGGGATCCTTCGACTGTGCAACGATCCGGTCGTAGATCCTGCGGGCCTCGTCCTTCGGAAGAACCCTGGCCTTGAACTCCCTGTTGGCGCCCTCAATAGCGAAGGACTTCAAGACCGCTCCGATCGGAACCGGCAGCAACACCTGTCCTTCCTGTTGCCGGCCGGCTGGGTTGAAGAATGTGATCGTGAGAGTAGTCCGAGCGATCTGATTCTCGATTCTGACCACCGCATCAATGGCGCGCACCTCCACCGGACCCAGCGGTCGGGGCATGGGTCGTACGTGGGGCATCCAGTGATGGTGCCCATGGCGATGGGACACCCCTTGCCCTGGAGCCTTCGGCACCCAGATCATGCTCCCACCACCCACTAAGGCTGCATTTCGCAGAAATGTTGATCGTCTCATAAAAGGCAAAAATTCCGTTTGGTTGGCTCTAAAATAAGCCCTTTGCCGCAACTATCTGTAAAGTGGTCGTAAAGGTGGCTGCTCGACAGCCCAGTCCGGTTACGCCCCCTCGCCCCGCACCCTGCCTGCCCGCCAAGGAACCCGGATATGTCCTCTCCCTGCAGAACCGCCTCAACAAGTCGACGAAACCGGGTGGAATTCTACCTCCGATATTCGGGCTGCCGCGCAAGCCGCCACCAGAACGCCACCTGCTTCCAATCAGCTCAGGAAGCGAGTTCGGCCAGGATCTGATCGGTCAGCGCCTTCACCACTTCCTCCGCTTCCCCATTAAGTTCACTGCCATCCGGGACTGTCGCGCGGGCACCCTCAGGCACGGAACAGACGGCACCAGGTCGGAACTCGGAATTGTCGCAGAGCTCGCACTCCTTCCAGTTCGCCCGCTTGTCATCCATTCCCAGCGAGGCGCGCAACTCTATCAGCTCCTTGGCCTGGCCACCCGTGATGGTAAGCAGATCCGCCCCCTTGAGTTGGGTGGCCAACAAGACGGTCTGGCAATAGGCATCCGTGTTCTCCATCTTCCAGTAGGAATCCTCAATATCCTTGCCCCATGTGATAACGCCGTGGTTGATCATGAGAACCGACATGTGCTCGATCGCAGCCTCACCCACCGCCTTGGCATTGGCTGGCGTGCCGGGTGTCTGGTACTCCGCCATTCCGATCTCACCGAGGAATACTTCTGCTTCCGGGATCATGCAGGTGGGCGGACGGACTCCTGCCACCGCAAAAGCCGTCGCATGTGGCGGATGCGCGTGACAGCAGGCTTTCGCCTTGGGCTGCCTCTTCATGATCGCCATGTGCGTCAGGCATTCACTCGTCCGCCGCCGCGAACCCGCCAGCTGATTACCATCGAGATCGATGAGGGCCATGTCCTCAGGCTGCATGAAACCCTTTGAGATCAGGGTCGGGGTGCAGAGGACAAAATTGTCTCCCACCCGGACAGTGAGATTGCCCCCGTTGCCATCAGTGTAGTTCTTCTTCCACATCCGATCGCCGATATCAACCATCCGCCGCTTGAGGATCTCGATTTCCTGTGAATGGAAGAACTTTGCGATCTCCTCCGGTGACTGCGGATCGCTACCCGGTTTCCAACGGAACTCGTAGTCAGGGACACTCGGTTCCACCCGAACTGCTCCCGCGGTCACGATCCGCTTGCGCCTGGTCCGCGCTTCCTTGATTGCATCCTTGGCCGTCGGAGTGAGCAGCACCCCGGCGGGAATCGAATCCAAGCCCCTGCCCTCCCGCAAAAGGGCCTCCACATCGCGTCCGGTGATTACTTTCTTCATCAAAGCTGAATTCCTAATCGTCGTCCTCCTCGGGAGGATAGGGGTGATGGTCAATCTGGTCGAAAATCGCCACCGTAATGGCATCAAGCGGAGTCGGACCATCAAAGGGAGCGGTCGCTTCAGAACCTTCCACGAATCCCACGATATCCGCCTCCCCGGCTCCCAGGTTGTCGTAGACCACCAGGGAGGGGATCCGGGTCAGTCCCGGTTCGATATCGCAGGCGGTATTCAGTTGCTCCGCCTCCAGGGGGTTGACCAACAGCCAGCGCGCTGCGGTGAAGGCAGGCTCCCGCACGCTCATGGTGACCTTTCCGATGACCTGTCCAATTCGCATGACTAGTCGTCTATTACCCCCTGGATGTAATTGCGTACAGGCGAGTTCTCGTCGTCCACAATTCCCCTCGCCCCGATGCCGTCGGTGCTCACAAAGACCCGCTGGTGCACGCCGGCTCCGAACAGATCGATCGCCACAAAGGGAGGATCGCCGATGGGTTTGCCGTCCGCATTCTCCTGCTGGCACAGCAGCATCTTAAAACCATCCAGACTGGGATGGCTGTGCGTCGCAACCGCTCTTCCAACTATCCGGCATAACAGCATGACTCTCTCAGACAATCCGAAGGTTTTCCACCATCACGCAACGGCGCACGCGGGTGAACGTTTTTGGGGTGGTGATTCCTTCGCCGGTGGTAGTCGCCACCGAATAGCTCAGATAACCCTCTCCCCCCAATCCCAGGCCCGCCAAAGCCGGCCCATTCTTCACGTAAATCGTAGTGTCCATCTCACGACCCATGTGCGTCATGTTACTCACGTTGGTGGAGTGAATGATGGCGGAGTGACGGTAGCCGTGTTCAGCCTCCTTGGCTTGCTGCACTGCAGTCTCGAAATCCGGGGCCGAGATGATGGGCACTAGCGGCATCATCTGTTCCTCCTGCACGTAGGGATGACCCGCATCCGTCTCTGAAAAGAGAAGCTCGCAGCCATCAGGAATGCGCGTCCCCGCTACCTCCGCAAGCTTCCCGGGACTGGCTCCCACGTAGGCACGATTCACCACCGCATGCGAGCAACCTCCGTCGTCCTCCCTGTAGGTAAAGGCAGCCTTGCTCAGGCGCTCCAACTGCTGCTTGTTCAACCTGCCCGCACCCGCATGCTCCATGGACTCCAGAAATTTACGGTAAACAGAATCCACTACAAAAACCGCTTTTTCCCCGATACACAGCAGGTTGTTATCGAAGGCCCCACCCTCAATTATATTACGTGCGGCGCGATCGAGATCTGCAGTTTCATCGACCACCACCACCGGATTACCAGGCCCTGCGCAGATCGAGCGCTTCCCCGACCGCATCGCCGCCTTCACTACCGCTGGTCCGCCGGTCACAGCCATGATCGCAATCAACTCATGCTTCGAGATCTTTTCGAACGTCTCAAGGGTAGGATTCTCAATCACGCAGATGAGGTTCTCAATGCCCAGTTCGCGCTCAATGGCCCTGTTGTATTCGCGAGCCGCCATCACAGCGCTCTTGGCTCCGCCGGGATGGGGGTTGAAGACCACCGCGTTACCCGCCGCAACCATATTGATCACATTGCCCGTCATCGTGGGAACCGAGTGCGTCACGGGCAGGATCGCGCCCACCACCCCAAAGGGAGCATACTCTTCAAGCGTGATCCCGTCATCGCCGCTGAGGGCATACGGCCGAAGCCACTCCACCCCCGGCACCTTGTTCATGATTTCGAGCTTGGCGATCTTGTGATCGAGGCGCCCGATCTTGGTCTCGTTCAGCTCAAACGCTCCCCAGGACTCGGTGTTGGCCGAGCATACGCCCTTCACGATCTCAATCACCCGCGAGCGACCTTCCAAGCCCAGGTTCTTCAGTTCCAAGAAGGCGTCGTGGGCTGCGTTGACCGCTATGTTGACGCAGTCGAAGACCCCATGACTCCTCTGCCCTGAACCTGCCGCGGAAGGGCAAGTGCATTCCTTCTCCGCCGAAGCAGGCGAAGGTGAAGGAGTCGGTGAGGGTGCCCGGACTGCCGCTTTGGCGGGAATGGGATCAGCGGACGACGCTGTCCTCCCCAGGTCCGCCATGACCTTCTCCACCACACTCCTCAGAGTTTCCTGGTCAATGTTCATCGTTCATGCCTCCCTGTTTGCCGTTCGCATCCGGTGTTCACGAGGAGCCGTAGACCTTCTTACCGAGCACATCGACGCTGTCCACGATGGCAATCACCGCGGCATCGACGGGAATCGTCTTCAGTCCCGCAGCCTGCCGGGCGGAACTGCCCTGGCAGAACATCACCAGTTCACCCTCTCCTGCTCCCACAGTATCAACCGCCACGATGGTATTCACCCCATCACGGAATCTGGAGGGATCCGATTCGTCCACCAGCTTGGGACGCACAAGCAGGAGCTTGCGCCCCAGCATGCTGTCGTCCTTCTTGGTGGCCACTACCTGACCGATAACTTCTGCCAAAAACATCGCTCCGCTTGCAGATCTCTGCTTACTTTTCGCCGTTGGCGTTCTTCTTACTGATAATCACCTGCTGAATCGCCTCGTCCGGATGGGCAATCACGTGCGCGCTCACCACTTCACCCAGACTGGCAGCAGTGTCCGCTCCGACATCAATGGCTGCCTTTACGGCTGCCACGTCACCGGTGACCACTGCGTTGCAGAGACCGTTGCCGACGTTCTTCATCGGCCCGGTCAACTGCACGTTGGCGGCCTTGAGCGCCGCATCTATACCGCTCACGAGACAGCACAATCCGCGCGTCTCCAAGAGTCCTACTGCTTGTTTTGACATGGTTCTTTTGTTCGTTGATTAATTTAAAGCTGAAACCTTCCGGTATACCTCGCGCGCCAGCACCAGTTCCTCATTGGCCGGAACCACATAAATCTTCACTTTCGCATCGACTCCGCTGATCTCTCCCTCTTCCCCCCTCAGGCTTTCGTTCCGCACCGGATCAAGAACGATCCCGAACTCCTCCAGACCCGTGCACACCTCCTTCCGCAGCCATGGGTTGTTCTCTCCGATCCCCGCAGTGAAAACCAACCCCTCCAGGCCGCCGAGTTCGAAGAGAAATGACGACGCCCAGCGCCTGATCTCGTGCACAAAAAGATCCACCGCCAGTTGCGCATCCGCATCTCCCTCCAGGGCAGCCGCTCGCACATCACGCATGTCGCTACCGACCCCCGAGACACCGAGCAGACCACTCTCTCTGGTCAACTGCTGTTCCACCTCTGCCATGCTCAACCCGAGAATCCTGGCAGCATAAGGAATGGCACCGGAATCAAGATCACCAACCCGGTTGTTCTGCGGTAGTCCGCTCTGGGGCGAGAAACCCATGCTGGTTCCCACCGCCACCCCATTACGAATACCGGTCACCGAACTGCTTCCACCCAGATGACAGGAGATCACGCGCAGCGGCCTCTCCACCCGGCCAGGACCGTTCTGGTAGAGCCCCCTTGCGGCCGCCGCCACATCATCACGCGCCAACAATTCCGCGGAACGCTCGGCAATGTACTTGTGGCTCGCGCCGTGAAACCCGTGGCGACGGATCCCCGCTTCATGCCATGATCGCGGGACTGCGTAACGCGTCCCGGCCTCTGGCACCCACTGGTAGAAAGCCGTTTCAAAGAGCGCCACCCGACGCGCTCCGGGCAGGATCTTTCTGAACTGGCGGATCCCCGCGGCGTAAGCTGGATTGTGAGCAGGAGCCACGTCGGAGAAACCCTCCAGGGCCGTCAGCACCTCATCACCGGCCTCCACGCAACCGCTCAAGTTGCGACCCAGGACCGTTTTGAAGCCCACTGCCGCAATGTCCTTCTGCGCCGCTACCCCCTTCCGCTCGAGACCCTCGAGAGCATCCCGGATCACTTCCCCGTAGTCGGTCACCCGTTCATAGCCACCCTCTGCCAACTGGCATTCCTC
>Ga0310342_100000562_pt1 | contig 21257 bp, 20 predicted proteins | sample S15DNA20500_MG_FD_206155 | JGI IMG/M metagenome (GOLD analysis project Ga0310342, IMG submission 206155) | Marine microbial communities from station ALOHA, North Pacific Subtropical Gyre - S1503-DNA-20-500_MG | ecosystem: Environmental > Aquatic > Marine > Oceanic | place: Pacific Ocean: North...
CGAGATGTTCCCCGACGGCCCGCCGGACTTCGGCTACGAGCCCCAGGACGGGACGCCGTACGGCGTGCAGCGCGATGTCCTGTTCTCGAGTTCGGGCGCGCCGTGCAATCCGCCGCCCTGGGGAAAGCTCTTTGGCATCGACGTGGCGACGGGCGAGATCCGCTGGGAGCGGCCTCTCGGAACGACGCGCGACATGGCGCCGTTTCCGATCTGGCTCTTTCTCCCGGAGGGCGTTCCGAACCTGGGAGGTCCCCTGACGACGGCGAGCGGACTCACCTTCATCGGAGCCACCACCGATCACTACCTGCGCGCCTTCGACACCGAGAGCGGAGAGGAGTTGTGGCGCGGGCGGCTTCCCACCGGAGCCCAGGCCACGCCCATGACGTACCGGCTGCGCGAGGACGGGCGGCAGTGGGTCGTGGTCGCCGCCGGGGGGCACGGGCTGTTCGGCGTGCCGGCGGGCGACTCACTGGTCGCCTTCGCCCTTCCCAACCCCTAGGGCGCGCGCCAGCCCGAGCGGCGCCAGCAACAGGCACGGGAAGATCGGAATGATCTTCGGCGTAAAGGGGACGTGCACCGGGAATGCGCACAGGACCGGAATCGCCACCAGGAAGATCCAGATGGGAGCCGTGCGCCTCGTGGTCCCGAGCGCCGCGAGTACGAGGAGGCTCCCCAGCACGGCGTGCTCCCAGATTCCGAAGGCTCGTTTCGGGAATCCTGGCATGAAGAGTGCGAAGTCGGCGGTCGCGGGCCGCGTGATCCAGCGGGTGAGGCGGCGCGCCGCGGCGCCGGCATAGCCGACCGGGTCGCGGGTGAGTTCCGCGCGGAAGCTCGCCATCGCCGCGTCGCGTCGCTCGAGCGGGTCGCCGAGCACGAGCCACTCCTGCGGGGTGTATTCGCCCAGTGTGAACGCGGACGTGTTGTCGAGCGGAAGGCCCGGCCGCTGCGCCGCGTGGAGCGCGAGCAGAGGAACGGCCACCAGCGCCGCGCCGAGGGCCAGTTGGGCCAGCCGCAGCGCGCGCCGGCGCGGTTCTCCGCGCCACGCGAACGCGCCCGCCGGCAGCGCGAGCAGGCCCATGGAGAGCTTCGTCATGGCCGCCGCGCCGCAGGCGAGACCGAGCGCGAGCGCGCCACCGCGCGGACGCGTGGCGCCCAGGAAGAGCACTCCCGCGGCGAGGGCACCGATCCAGAGTTCGTTCACCGCGTGCCCCGCATAGAGAACCACCTGCGGACTCGACGCGAAGATCAGGACCGGCGCCGCCACCACCGTGAGGGGGAGTGCGCGCTCGGCCGAGGCGCGCCGCGCGAATGCGAGAGCCAGGGCAAGGGTTGCCAGGACGCACGTGATCTGCACGAAGGCGACGGCCGTACCGGGTCGAAACACCTGCGAGAGCGTGCCGAGGAGCACGGGCCACAACGGGACGCGCACGAAGAGTCCGTCGTCCTCGAGCCGACCCGCCTGCTGCCAGGCCACCGCAGCGCGCAGGTGCTCGAGGTCATCGAAGCCCGGCAGGACGGGCATGAGGCCGACGCGGGTGGCGAATCCGGCCAGGAAGAGGGCCGCGGCCGCCACGCCCAGGGCGACGAGCGGTCCGACCGCGAGCACGTCCCTGCGCGACACGCCGGAAGGGTATCTCAGGAGGCCCCGAGGTTCGCGCGCGGATCGCGCGCGTCCCCGCACGACGCGTCGGCCGCGCTTCTCAGGAGGCCCCGAGGTTCGCGAGCAGGCTGCGCGTCGCCGCCAAAAGCTCGCTCGCCCCGCCGCCGGGCGCCGTCGCGTGGATGCGCTGGCCCGGGGTCACGCGCAGGCCGCCGCCGGCCTGGGTCAGCAGGTTGAGCAGGCGCCTGGGATCGACGTTCGTCTTATCGGCGGCGGTCATGACGAGTTCGCCCTTCTGCTGCTCGATCGCTGCGATGCCGAGACGCCGCGCGCGGATCTTGATGCGGATCACCTCGACCAGGTTCTCGGCTTCGGTGGGCATGATGCCGAAGCGGTCGAGAAGCTCGTTGCGAATGCGGTCCACCTCCTCGTCCTCCCGGCACGAGGCCAGCCGCTTGTAGAGGACGAGCCGCTGGCTCACGTCGGGCACGTAGTCCTCGGGCAGCCGCGCCGCGACGCGCAGCCGGATCTCCGGGTCCACCTCGCGCTCCACGGCCTTTCCGCGCAGCTCGTCCATCGTTTCCTGGAGCATCTCCATGTACGTCTCGTATCCCACGGCGGCGAGGTTCCCCGACTGCTCGGCACCCAGCAGGTTGCCCGCCCCGCGGATCTCGAGATCGAGGTTCGCGAGGCGGAAGCCCGAGCCGAGCTCCGCCATGTCCTGGATTGCTTCGAGCCGCCGCTCGGAGTCCGGCGTGAGCGCGTCGAGTCCCGGGATCAACAGGTAGGCGTAGGCGCGCCGGGCGGAGCGGCCGACCCGGCCGCGCAGCTGGTAGAGCTGCGCGAGCCCCAGCTGGTCCGCCCGGTTGATCAAGATCGTGTTGGCGCGCGGCACGTCGAGGCCGCTCTCGATGATCGTCGTGCACAGCAGCAGGTCTGCCTCGCCGTGGTAGAAGCGGAGCATCACGTCCTCGAGTTCGCGCTCGGGCATCTGGCCGTGGGCGACGAGAAGGCGCGCCTCGGGCACGGTGCGCTCGAGCATCTGCCGGACCGCGCCGATCGTTCGTACCCGGTTGTGCACGAAGAAGACCTGGCCGCCCCGGCGCAACTCGCGGAGGATCGCCTCGCGCACCAGCGGCTCCGACGACTTGCAGATCTGCGTGCGCACGGCCATGCGATCCGCCGGCGGGGTCTCCATCACGGACAGGTCGCGCACGCCGGCGAAGGAAAGCTGGAGCGTTCGCGGGATCGGGGTCGCGGTGAGCGTGAGGACGTCCACGGTCTTCTTGAGCTTCTTGATGCGCTCTTTGTGGGCCACGCCGAAGCGGTGCTCCTCGTCGACGACGAGAAGTCCGAGATCCCGGAAGCGGACGTTCTTCTGGAGCATGCGGTGCGTTCCGATCACGACATCCAGCGTCCCGTCGGCGAGGCGCTCGCGAACGCGCCGCGCCTGCGCCGCCGTGCGGAAGCGCGACAGCGACTCGATCTCCACCGGGTAGCCCTCGAAGCGCTTGCAGAAGGTCTCCTCGTGCTGCTGACAGAGGATCGTCGTCGGAACCAGCACGGCGACCTGCTTGCCGTCCATCACCGCACGGAAGGTGGCGCGTATCGCCACTTCGGTCTTTCCGTAGCCGACGTCGCCGCAGACCAGCCGGTCCGCGGGCTTCGGTTTCTGCAGGTCCGCCAGCGTGTCCTCGATCGCGGCGAGCTGGTCGGGTGTCTCTTCGAAGGGGAAGGTCGCCTCGAACTCCTCGAGTAGCGCGTCGCGGGGAGAGAAGGCGTGGCCCGGGGCGAGCTCGCGGGCGGCGTGCACCGACAGCAACTCGGCAGCCATGTCGCGCAGCGAGCGCTGGATGCCGCGCTTCGCCTTTTCCCAGGTCTGACCGCCGAGCTTGTCGATGCGCGGCACGTGCCCGTCGGAGCCGGCGTAGCGCTGGATCAGGTTGAGGCGGTGCACCGGGACGAACAGGCGTGCGTCGTCCGCGTAGGCGAGACGCAGGAACTCGTCTTCGATCCCGCGCAGGGCCAGCTTCACCAGTCCCCGGTAGATCCCGATGCCGTGGTCCGCGTGCACCAGGTAGTCGCCCGTTCGGAGGTGGCCGAGCGACTCGACGGAAGCGCCCTCGGGCCAGCGGGTGCGCGTGCGGCGCTTTTCCCGCGGCCCGAAGATCTCCTCTTCGGTGACCACCGCGAGTCGCTCCATGGGAAGCTCGAAGCCGGCCTCGAGTCCGGCCAGCCGGATCTCGACCTGTCCCCGCCGCGACCATTGCGGCTCGGGGCGCGGCGCGCTCGCCACCCGCGCCGCCACCCCGTGCTCGGAGAGCAGGTGCCGCAGGCGCTCGGCCTGGGAGAGCGCCCGGCAGGTGAGCAGCGTGCGCCAGCCTCCATCGGCCCACTGGCCGAGCTTCTCGACCAGCGGAGCGAGGGGGGCGTCGCCGGTCCGCGCGCGCAACAGGGCGCGGCGCAGCGTTTCGAGGTCGCGCGTGGCGACGGGCGTCGCTTCGGCGCCGGACGCCGTGTCGACCACGGCGAGGCGTTCGAGCGCGACCGGGTGGCGGCGCGCCACCGCTTCGAGCAACTCGTCCGTGCCGAGGGTCAGGGCGTCGGGGGGCGAGACGACCCGGCCGCTCTCGAGAGCGACCTCGAAGTTCTGGGTCACCTCCTCGGCGTGGTCGAGGAGCCGCTCCCGGCCGGCGTCCGGGTCGTCGACCACGAAGAGCGTGTCGTCGGGCAGGAAGTCGAAGACCGTTTCGAGCGCCGGCTGGAGCAGCGGTGCCAGCGCCTCGATGCCGGGCGGGAGGTGGCCGCGCAGCAGCGTGTCCACCAGTTCGTCTACGGCCTGGGCCGGCACGCCCTGCTCTGCCGCACGCTCGCGGATCGTCTCGCTGCGCTCGATCACCAGCGAGCGGTCGAAGAGGAGTTCGCGCGGCGGCGGTGCCACGGCGTAGGAGAGGCTTCCCTGGGAGCGCTGGCTCGCCGGATCGAACTCGCGCAGCTGTTCGACCTCATCGCCGAGCAGCTCGATGCGGATCGGGTGTTCCCGTTGCGGCGGGAAGAGGTCGAGCACGTGGCCGCGCACCGCGATCTCGCCGCGTTCCTCCACGAGGGGCACACGCTGGTAGCCGGCCGACACGAGCACCTCGACCAGGGCGTCGCGGTCGAGGATCTGGCCCACCTCGAGGTGCACCGACTTGCCGCGCACCGTGTCGCGCGAGGGCACGCGCTGCGCCAGCGCGGTCCACGGCGCCACGACGACGGGTGCCGGTCCGTTGCCCCCCGTCGCCGCTGCGAGCCAGCGGTAGAGGACGTCCATGCGCTGGGCGACGACGAAGGGCTGCGGCGAGAAGCGCTCGTAGGGATGGACGTCGTGGCGCGGAAAGACGCGCACGCGTCCGCCGCTCTCGGCCTCGCCGAGCGCGAAGCGCAGGTCGTCGAGCAAGCTGTCTGCGGACTTCGAGTCCGGAGCGATCACGAGCACCGGGCGCCCGCCGTGGGCGCGGGCGAGGCGTGCGGCGACGATGGCCCGGGCGGAGCCACGCAGTCCCGTCAGGCGAACGTTGCCCCGGCGCGAGACCGCGTCCGCTACGACTTCGTCGAGCGTCTCGATTCGCTGTGGGGTCTCGGGCGGGTCGGCCAGATCGTCCTCCGAACGCACAAATGCCCCGCCGCCGCCCCGGGGAGGGGGGTGGCGCAGGGTTTCCTTGCGGAGGGTATCGGCGCTTCGGCGGCTCGGGTAGAGCGGTCCCGGGGCGTCAGGGCTCGAGCACCCGGTCCTTTCCATCGAACGCGGGTGAGTAGATGGCGTAGGCCGTGGCGGGAGCGTCGCTCAGGTTGCGGAAGGCGTGGACCGTGCCGCGCGGCACGTAGACGATCGAGCCCTGGCCCACGCGCCGCTCCTCGTCGCCGATGCGCATCGCGCCCCAGCCCTCGAGGATCACCAGGGTGAGGTCGTGCCGATCGTGCCGGTGCGGGGTTTCGCGGTCGCGTATCGACACGACGTGGTGGCTCGTGTGCGCGTCGCGCGCGATCTCGACCACCCGCTGGTTCTCGCCGGGGCCGAGGAGCGCCCGGGTTTCGAGCGCCTCGAGCGCCACGTTCCGCCGCTCCTCTCCGAAGAGCGCATCGAGCACGGCCGGGGGTTCTGCCTCCGCGCCCAGGAGCAGGCTGACCAGCAGACCAATGAGAGCGACGAAGACGAGTTTCGTGGGTTTTTTCACGGCGGGAGACTCCGGGTGGCTAGGGCCCGCGGAGTCGGCTGGCAACGGTGCGCCTCCTCCGCCAGGGCCAGGGTGCGGTCGGCGAGCGCGCTCCAGTCGTGTCGCGTCTCGAGCACCTGGCGCGCGCCGCGCCCGAGCCGCATCCGCCGGTCGGGATCGCGCTGCAGCGCGCGCAGCGCGGCGGCAAAGGCATCAGAGCTCGCATCGCGCGGCAGGAGCCAGGCGTTGTGATCGTGCGACAGGCCGTGGGCGATGCCCTCGCGCGCCACGATCGCGCACCCCGCCTCCATGTACTGGAGCAGCTTGATCGGGAAGCCCCCCGGGCGCCGGCGCGTCGCGAGCGCGAGCATGCAGGCGTGCGCGAGGGCGCGCGCCTCGTCGGGTGTGACACGGACGCAACGCACGTGCGGCGTCTCGAAGCGGGCGGCGCCGTGGGTGGCAACCAGGACCGGAAGCTCGGGCGTGCAGCGTGCGGCGGCGGCGAGCACCGCAAGCTCCTGGTAGCGGTCCACGTTTCCGGTGTAGAGCGCGAATGCTCCCGGCGCGACGCCCGCGCCCGCGCAGATCCGCGTCTTCTGCTCCCGCGTGGGCGGGGGCTCCGCGCGATGACCCGGCGGGAGCATCTCGACGGGACCGCGCGCATGCGGGCGCAAGGCGTCGGCGGCGTCGTCGCAAAGCGCGATTACGGCATCGGCGCGCGCCGCGAGCAAGCGGTCCGCGCGCGCGCCGCCGGCGCGCGCCGCGCCGGCGAGCCAGCCCGGCATCCAGGCGTCCAATTCGCGGCCGAGCAGCGTGTGTGCGACGTACACCACGGGCGGTCCACCGACCGCCCGCACCGCGAGCGCGATGGCTGCGGCCTCGGCGTTGTGTGCCAGCACCACGTCGAAGTCCTCGGTCCGGGTGCGGCGCAGAAAGGTCGCCGCCAGCGCCACGTCGGCGGGCAGCTTCCCGGGGTTCGGGCCCGCGCGAAGCGCCCGGGGTGAGAGAGCACGGGGGGTCCGCACCACCTGGGCCCCGTCCGGAACGGCACCTTCGCCGCTCGCATAACAGAAGATCGTCACGCGCGCGCCGGCCGCGACGAGTGCGCGCGCCTGTTCGGCGCAGTAGTGCTGTGAACCCAGTGGCGCCGGGAAAGGAAAGGCCGCGAGCAACGCGATCCGGGGTTCGCTCATCGTTCCTCTCCGATGGGGGCAGCCTGCGGCATGTCGCGGCGCAGCTCGCGGACCAGGCTTCCGAGTTCCAGCAGCGCCCGCGCGATCACCCGGGGGTTTGCGCCGCTCTGGCGTCCGAAGCGCCGCCGCCGGTGGGTGACCGGGACCTGGTGGATGCGAAACCCGGCCTGCCGGGCGCGGACCAGGATCTCGGTGTTGATGAAGGCCCCGAGCGACGCGATCGGGATCGTCTCGATCACGGGGCGCCGGAAGACCTTGAAGGCGCAGTCGATGTCCCGGATGCGCAGTCCGAATAGGCGGTTCACGAGCGATCCCCAGGTCCAGGCGAGGATGCGCCGGCCCCACGGATCGCGCCGCGGCTCGCGGTAGCCGGCGACGATGTCGAACTCGCGCGCGTGGCTCAGCAGGTCCGACAGCTGGGCGAGGTTGAACTGGAGGTCGGCGTCGCTGAAGAAGACGAGTTCGCCGCGGGCCTCCCGCAGGCCGGCGCGCAGGGCCGCGCCGTAGCCGCGGTTCGCGGCGTGGCGCAGCAGGCGCACGGACGGATCGCGCCGGCAGTAATCGGTGACCACGGCGGCACTGGCGTCGCGGGAGCCGTCGTCCACCACGATGATCTCGTGGTCGGCGGCGAGCTGCGGTGCGAGTGCCAGCGCCGCGTCGAGGAGCGGGCCGAGGCTCTCCTCTTCGTCGAAGACCGGGAAGACGAGGGAAAGATCCGGACGGCGCGCGCTCACTCGATGGATCCTCGGGCACGCGGTCGTTCGGTCCAGTCCAGGCGGCGCGCGCTCACTCGAAGTACCCCAGCGCGCGCAGCCGTTCAGCCACCCGCGCCTCTTCCTCCGGAGTGTAGGGTGCCGGCGCCCCGGGGCCGAGATCCCCGGGCGTCCAGGCGATTCCCAGCGCGGCGGCGAGCGCAGGTGCCGCGTGGCGCAGCTGCGGGTGCGCGGCGCCCGCCGGGGCGGCGGCGTCCTCGCCGTGGGCGATCCACACGCCGTCGGGCCGGTGCGTCCCGTTCATTCCCCGCCCGCGCCCGCCGCCGAGTTCGTGGTCTCCGAGGGTGCGAACCGAAGCGGCCTCGCCGGCGCGCCACGGGGTCGAGACGAGGGAGAGTCCGAAGCCGTCGGCCTCGGCGAGTTCCACCACGACGTCGGGCGCGCGCTCGACATGGGGGCCGGCGTAGACCTCTTCCCGGCGCCGAGCGCGGGCGACGACGGGGCCTCCTTCCGGGAGCTTCCAGTCTTCGAGCGCGTCGATCACGTCGCGCCGCACGCGTTCGTAGTCGCCCGGGGCGACGCACCCCTGGGCCTCACGCCCGGCGAGATTGATCCAGACGCCGGGCTGGGTGTTCGCGTCCTCCGTGAAGGCAACCGTGCGCTTCCAGTCGTTGCCTCCGAAGCGCGCGGCGCTCTCGACCCGCGCGGCGGCGGAGCGCGCACGCCGGAAGACGCGCTCGGCGAGCCGCGGCGGCAGCGCCCGCAGGGCCAGGTCGCGAAGGCCGCGCGCCAGCGCGTCGCCGCCCGCCGGAGAGCGCGCCAGCAGGCCCGCTTCCGCGAGGCGGCGGCCGAGGTGAACGACCTGGCGGGCCGCTCCGCCGGACCCGTGGTCCGAGACGACGACGCACAGGGCGTCTTCTCCGAACGCCGCGCGCAGCTCGCCGCATGCGGCGTCGAGGGCGGCGTACACGTTCGTCACCGCGTCGCGCCGCGCGGGGCTCGCACCCGGCGCGTGGCGCGGGGACTGCGGGTCGTGGTCGCGCCAGAAGTGGTGCGCCACGGTGTCGCTTTCGGAGAAGACCACGCACGCGAGATCGGGTTCGCTGCCCGCCGCGCGCAGCTGCGCCAGCGCTTCGAGGGCGAAGGCGCGCTTGCGTTCGACCCGGGCGACGAGGTGCTCGGCCGCGCGGTCGTGCCATCCCTCTTCCGCCGCGGCCTCGTCGAGGTCGGGCTGCATCCACGCTCCGGTGCGCGCGGCCACCCGCGCGTAGAGGTCGGGGTCGCTCGCCGAACGGCCGTCGCTGCCCGTCGAAACGGGCGCGTCGAAGCCCGAGACCAGCAGGCCGTTCACGGGCTCGGGCGGGAAGGTCGCGGGCATGCCGAGAGCCAGCAGCGTGCCCCCGGCCCGGGTGACGGCGCCGAAGAGCGACTCTCCCGAGCGGTCGCGGGCGTTGGTGAAGCGGATCCGGTAGGCGCCGGGCAGCTTCTGCGTGAAATCGAACAGACCGTGCGCGCCGGGGTCGAGACCGGTCTGGAACGTGGACCAGGCCGGGAAGCTCATGGCCGGGACCGTACTGCGCAGCGGGCGAACGACGCCCTCGCCTAGCCAGCGCGCGAGCTGCGGGAGGCGCCCCGCGGCGGCGAGGGGACGCAGCACCGCGAGGGCGGTGCCGTCGAGGCCCAGGACCAGGACGCGGCGGCGGGGTCTCACAGGCGGCGCGGCGCGCTCCGCGACTGGCTCGACATGGTGCGAGAAGCCTCCTATATTGCGGCGCCTCCGCCGGCCTCCCGCAACCCGGCGTCACGTCTGGAGAAATGAGCCGTGTCGCTTCAGCTTCTGTGCCGCAAGGTCGGGAACACCCAGATCTTTACCGATGCCGGGGAGTGTATCCCGGTCACGGTGCTCGAGGCGGGCGCCAATACGGTGGTCCAGAAGAAAACCGAGGACAAGGACGGCTACACCGCCGTCCAGCTCGGCTTCGGCGAGCGCAAGCCCAGCCGCACCCCCAGGGCGCTCGCCGGGCACCACGAGAAATCGGGCGCTGCGCCGCACCGCCACCTCCGGGAGAGTCGCGTCACGCCCGAGGAGGCCGACGCGCTCGAGCTGGGCCAGCAGGTGAAGGTCGACGTCTTCGCGGTCGGGCAGCACGTCGACGTCACCGGAACCTCGAAGGGTCGCGGCTTCTCCGGCGTGGTGAAGCGTCACAACTTCTCGGTGAAGCGCCGCACCCACGGCACCCACGAGAACACGCGCCACGGTGGAGCCATCGGCGCCGGCGCCTACCCGGGCCGCGTCATCAAAGGCATGAAGATGGCGGGCCAGCTGGGCGCGAGTCAGGTCACGGTGAAGAATCTCGAGGTCGTGCGCATCGATGGCGACCGAGGCCTGCTCTACGTGCGGGGCTCGGTCCCCGGTCACCGAAACGGCTTCGTCCAGGTCCGAACCACCAAGAAGACGAACTAACCGTCTTTTCCGCGGAGCTCTCCTCCGTGGCCAACTATCACCGCAAGGACGCCTACCACCAGCGCGCAAAGCGCGAGGGGTTCCGCTCGCGTGCCGCGTACAAGCTGGACGAGATCCAGCAGCGCGAGCGGTTGCTGCGGCGCGGCGCCCGCGTCGTCGACCTGGGCTGCTGGCCCGGCGGCTGGCTCCAGGTGGCGGCGCGCGCCGTCGGAGCCGAGGGGCGCGTCGTCGGGGTCGACGTGCGCGCGCTCGACGCGCCCCTCGAAGAGGCGAACGTCAGCGTTCTCGAAGCGGACCTGACCGGCCCGGATGTCGCCGCCCAGGTCCGTGCGGCGCTGGGGGGACCGGCCGACGTGCTGCTCTCCGACGCCGCGCCGAAGCTCACGGGCATCCGGGACGCGGATCGCGCCCGGGAGGAGGCGCTCCTGGAGGCAATCGAAGCGCTGCTGGCGGATCTGCTGCGCCCGGGTGGCGACCTGCTGGTGAAGCTGCTCGAGGGTCCCGAGGCCCAGCAGATCGCGAAGCGGCTCGAGAAGCGCTTCGACCGGGCCCGGAGCCTGAAGCCGAAGGCCAGTCGGAAGGGCACGACGGAGCGGTATCTCCTGGGACGCGGCTTGCGGTAGTCTGGTCCGTTCCGCAGCGGAGGAGTCCGTGGCCGATCGACCGTTTCGTGTGCTCGGTGTGCAGCAGATCGCCGTCGGGGCGCTTCGCAAGGACGCGCTGCGCCTGCTGTGGATCGATCTGCTCGGGCTCACCGTCAAGGGAAACTTTCGCAGCGAGTCGGAGAACGTCGACGAGGACATCGCCGAGGCGGGCGCGGGCGCGCACGCCGTCGAGGTCGACCTGATGCAGCCGATCGACCCCGACGCCCGCCCGCGAGTTCACGACCCTGCGCTCAACCACGTCGGGTTGTGGATCGACGACCTCGCGGCGGCGGTCGCCTGGCTCGGGGAGCAGGGGGTACGCTTTACGCCGGGGGGCATTCGCAAGGGCGCCGCCGGACACGACGTCTGTTTCATCCACCCCAAAGGCAACGAGGCGTCGCCGGTCGGCGGCGCGGGCGTCCTGATCGAACTCGTGCAGGCACCGCCGGAGGTCACCGCGGTGCTCGGAGGCCAATCGTCATGAGTGAAGCGGTCGAGCGGTTCCGGATCGAGGTCTCGGAGCCGATTCTCGCGGACCTTCGCGAGCGGCTCGACCGCACGCGTTGGCCCGACCAGATCCCCGGCTCGGGCTGGGACTACGGAACCGACCTCGCCTACCTGAAGGAACTCTGCGAGTACTGGCGCACGAAGTACGACTGGCACGCCTGGGAGCGGGAACTCAATCGCTTCGAGCACTACCGCACCGCCATCGACGGCCAGAACGTCCACTTCATCCACGCGCGTTCACCCGTCGAGGACGCCCTGCCCCTCGTCGTGACCCACGGATGGCCGGGCTCGGTCTTCGAGTTCTACAAGATCCTGGGTCCGCTCACGGATCCGGAGGCGCACGGCGGCGACGCGCGCGACGCCTTCCACGTGGTCTGCCCCTCGATCCCGGGCTACGGCTGGTCCGGTCCCACCGCCGAGCCCGGCTGGGACGTGCGCCGCGTGGCGGAGACCTTCGCGAAGCTCGCGGCGCGCCTGGGCTACGGGCGCTATGGCGCCCAGGGCGGCGACTGGGGCGCGATCATCTCCGTGCACCTCGGGCACGTCGATCCGGAACACCTGGCGGGGATCCATCTCAACATGGTGGCGGCCGGTCCGCCGGCGGGCGCCGCCGACCCGATGGAGGGGGTGACTGCCGAGGAGGCCGCCGGCTTCGCGTCCTACGGGGAGTTCGAGGCGAACGAGACCGGCTACCAGAAGATCCAGGGCACCAAGCCGCAGACCCTGGGCTACGCGCTCACGGACTCGCCGGCCGGCCTGGCGGGCTGGATCGTCGAGAAGTTCCGCACCTGGAGCGATTGCGACGGGGACGTCGAACGGCGCTTCACGAAGGACGAGCTGCTGACGAACGTGATGATCTACTGGGTGACGCGCACCATCAACTCGTCTGTGCGGCTCTACTGCGAGTCGATGCGCTCCGGCCTGTTCGGGCCCTCCGGCGCGCGTCTCGAGGTGCCGACGGGCTGCGCGATCTTCCCGCAGGAGATCATCCGCCCACCCCGGCGCTGGGCGGAGGCGAGCTTCGACGTGCGCCGTTGGTCCGTCATGGAATCCGGTGGGCATTTTGCGGCGCTCGAAGAGCCGGCTGCGCTGGTGGAAGACGTACGGGCGTTCTTCCGCGAGCTGCGCTGAGAAGCCGGATTTCGGGGTGCGCCGTGTCCGAGCCCTCGCGTCGGCAACTCTCGTGCTGTCGGTTGCCGGAAGCGCTGGCGTGAGCTGCGCCGAGTCACGGGACGCTGGAACCGCGGGTATCACTGGCGCCGATTCACCGGACGTCTTTGCCAACGAGCGCAGCCGGATGGTCGATCGCCAGCTGGCCGCCCGCGATATCCGGGACCCGCGCGTTCTCTCGGCGATGCGAAAGGTTCCCCGGCACGAACTCGTGCCCGAGTCGCAGCGGGAGCGCGCCTACCGGGACAGTCCGCTTCCGATCGGCAACGGCCAGACGATTTCGCAACCCTACATCGTTGCCCTGATGACGCAGCTGCTCGAACTCGACGGCAGCGAACGCGTTCTCGAAATCGGAACCGGCTCCGGGTACCAGGCGGCGGTTCTCGCGGAAACTGCGCGCGAGGTCTACTCCGTCGAGATCGTTCCGGAGCTCGCCAAGCGCGCCCGCCGGGACCTCGCGCGCCTGGGCTACGAAAACGTCCACTTGCGCGAGGGGGATGGTTACCGCGGCTGGCCGGAGAAGGCGCCCTTCGACGCGATCGTCGTGACTGCCGCTCCCGACCATGTGCCCGAGGCGCTGGTCGAGCAGCTCGCGGTGGGCGGTCGACTGGTTCTGCCCGTTGGGCGTTTCCACCAGGAGCTGGTGGTCATCAAGCGCGAGCCCGACGGTGTGGTTCGCGAACGCAGCGTCGCCGTGCGCTTCGTCCCCATGACGGGCGAGGCCCAGCGCTGACGCCCTCCCATGTGATCGATTGAAATCGCCGAGGGCCGAGCGTAGGCTGCCCTCGCGCAACACGAGGGAGGATCCCCATGCGCGAATGGTTGCAACGAGTTTTCGAAGGGCGTCCCACATGGATGAACGTCCTGATGGTCTTCTCCGCGTACATGGCCTTCGTCTACCTGCCCTGGGACATCTTCGTGAAACCCGCGGCGATCGACGAAGAGGTGTGGTTTGGCATCCGGTTCCACGGGGGCGTGGCGAAGTTTCTGGCGCTCTTCCACTGGGTCATCTACGCGGCCGGCGCCTATGGCTTCCGCTACATGAAGTCGTGGATGTGGCCGTGGGCTGCCGTCTACGCCGGGCAGGTGGCCTTCAGCATGCTGGTCTGGCCGTGGATCTACATGGAGGGGATCCTCGGCTTCTTGATGGGCGTGATCGCCGTCGTGCCCTTCGCGCTCTTGAGCGTTGCCCTCTGGAACGCCCAGAACCGCTTCGAGGCGACGCGCCCGCCGCTGCGCGAGCGCTACGGCGAATGGGCGCTCGTCACGGGGGCTTCCGCCGGCATCGGCGCGGAGTTCGCGCGCGCGCTGGCCCGCGATGGCGTCTCGGTGGTGCTCACTGCGCGGCGCGAAGAGCGTCTCGCCGAACTGGCGAGTGATCTCGAGAAGAACTACCGGATCGAAACGCGCGTCGTCGGGGCCGACCTCTCGCGTCCCGAAGACGTGGAGCGACTGGCCGAAGCGGTCTCCGATCTCGACATCGCCGTGCTGGTGAACAACGCCGGCAGCGGCTACTCGGGCGCCTTCGCGAAGCAGGACGCCGAGCGCTTGCGCGCCATGGTCGAGCTCAACTGCGCTGCGCCGGTGGTGCTGACCTCGCTCCTGCTGCCCCGCATGCTCGCCCGCGGCGCGAAGAGTGCGATCGTGGTCACGGGCTCCGTCGCGGGCCGCCAGCCGCTGCCGCTCCACGCCCTCTACAGCGCCACGAAGGCCTTCGACCTGCTGTTCGGCGAGGCGCTCGCGGTGGAGCTGCGCGGCGCGGGAGTCGACGTGCTGGTGCTCGAGCCGGGCACGACCGATACGGAATTCCAGGAGAAGGCCGGCGAGATCGCACACTCCGGCGAGCCGGTGCATAACGTGGTCGCCACGGCGCTCGAGGCGCTCGGCTGCCGACCCGCGGTGATCCCCGGCTGGTGGAACTGGCTGCGCGCCAACGTGGCCATGCGGTTGCTGCCGCGCGAGCTCGTGGCCCACCTGGCGCGCGAGGTAATGGCACGCCAGACCCCGCCAGAGCAGCGTTGATGGCGCGTTCGAGGCACGCTTGATGGCCGCGCGTCATTGGCTCGCGAAGTCCGAGCCCTTCAAGTACAGCTGGGACGACTTCGTCAAGGATGGCTCGACCTACTGGGATGGCGTTCGCAACGCCCAGGCCCGCAACAACCTGGCGGCGATGAAGAAGGGCGACCTGGTCCTCTACTACCACTCGAACGAGGGCAAGGAGGTGGTGGGCGTGGCGAAGGTGAGCAAGGAGGCCTACCCGGATCCGACCACCGACGACGGGCGCTGGGTCGTGGTGGATCTCGCGCCGGTGAGGCCGCTGAAGCAGCCCGTAACGCTCGCCGACATCAAGGCCGACGCCGCACTCGCGGACATCCCGCTCGTCAAGCAGTCGCGCCTCTCGGTCATGCCGATCGAGAAACGCGCCTTCGACCGCATCCTGAAGAAGGGCGCGACGACGCTCTAGCGGGCTGCCTTCGACCTCGAGTTCAGTCGAGCAGGCAGGCGGACGCCAGGGCATCCGCGTACTCGTTCCAGCGGGAGCCGTCGTGGGCCTTGATCCACTGGAGCTTTGCCTGCGGGTGGGCGTTGGCCAGGGCGTAGAGCTCCTTCACGAGCTCGAGGTTTGCGATCGGTCCGGTCTTGCGCTTCCAGCCGCGCGCTTCCCAGCCGGCGGCCCACTCGTTCACGGTCTTCACGCAGAGTTGGCTATCCGAGTAGACGTCGACCTCGGCGTCCGCGGGCAGCGCGCGGTAGGCGTTGATCAACGCCGTCAGCTCCATGCGGTTGTTCGTGGTGTCGCCGTCCGTGCCCGAATCCTGGCTGACGATCCGGTCGTCTTCGACCCAGACGAATCCCCAGCCGCCCGGGCCGGGATTGCCTTCGCACGAGCCATCGGTGAAGAGGCCCGTCTTCGGCCCCGCCGTGTAGCGTTTCAGGACTTCGTCCGGGGTGAGGAGTTCGCCGCTGTGCATGCCGGCCGAGGGTGGGCGATCCCGCGGCGCGCTTCAAGCGCCGTAGGCCTCGCTGAAATCCCGGCGCCACGCGTCGAAGTCTCCGGCGCGGATCGCCGCGCGGGCCTGGGCCACCAACCGCTGGTAGAAACGGACGTTGTGCACCGAGGTGAGAATCGCCGACAGCACCTCGTTCGCCGCGAACAGGTGGTGCAGGTAGGCGCGGCTGAAGCCGGCGGCGCAGGTGGCGCAGTCGCACGAGGTGTCGATCGGGTAGGCGTCCCGGCGGTAGCGGCGGTTGGTGAGCCGGATGCGGCCGCGAGCGGTGAATGCCGACGCGCTGCGCGCGTAGCGCGTGGGAATCACGCAGTCGAAGAGGTCGACGCCGTAGCCGATGGCGGCGATCAGGTCTTCCGGCAGGCCGACGCCCATCAGGTAGCGGGGCTTTGATTCCGGCAGCAAGGGCGCCGTGTGCTCGGTCACCCGGCAGAGCAACTCGTGGCCCTCGCCGACCGACACGCCGCCGATGGCGTAGCCGGGCAGGTCGGTCGCCACGACCGCCTCGGCGCAGGACGTGCGCAGGTCCAGGTGGACTCCGCCCTGCACGATGCCGAAGAGCGCCTGCCGCTCGGTCTGGTGGTGGGCCTTCAAGCAGCGGTCTAGCCAGGCGAGGGTCCGGCGCACCCCCGTCTGCACGGCGCGCCGTTCCGCCGGAAAGGGCGTGCACTCGTCGAAGGCCATGATGACGTCGGCGCCGAGCGCGTGCTGGATCTCGATGGAGCGCTCGGGAGTGAGTTCCATCTCGCTTCCGTTCACCGCGTTCTTGAAGCGCACCCCGCGGTCGTCGATCTCCTTGTTCGGCAGGGAAAAGACCTGGAAGCCGCCGCTGTCGGTCAGGAGGGGGCCGTCCCAGCGCATGAAGGCGTGGAGCCCGCCGAGCTTCTCGACGAGGGCTTCGCCGGGGCGCAGCGCCAGGTGGTAGGTGTTGCCGAGGACCACCTCGGCGCCGGTCGCCCGCACCTGCTCCGGCGTGAGTGCCTTGACGGCGCCGTGGGTTCCGACCGGTATGAAGGCCGGCGTGTGGATCGGCCCGTGCGGCGTGGCGAAGCGGCCGGCGCGCGCGGCGCCGGAGCGTGCTTCCAGGGTGAACTGAAAAGAAGCCTGGCCCGCCACGATCCTAACGGTACGTGGACCGCTCTCCCCGGCTGCGGCGCAGCCGCGTACGCTTGTGCTTCGCCTTCTTTTTGGCGCGGTGGCGCGCCGACTTGCTGCGATTGCGGTGCGGGAGGGGCTTGGCCTTCTTCACGCCGGAACTCCGTTCGGGGGGCCGGAACGTAGGCGAAGCGGCCCCTCCGGGCCAGCGCCCGGGCTATGCTGGGCGCCATGGTCGCCGCGACCGCCCGCATGGCCGATTTCGATCTCAGCCCCGAGCAGAGGCTCGTACGCGAGACGGTGCGGGACTTCGCAGAGCGGGAGATCCTGCCCCACGTCGAGCGCTACGAGCGCGAGGAGCGCTACCCGCTCGACCTGATCGCGAAGCTCCCGGCGCTGGGGCTGATGGGTCCCATGATTCCCGAGGCGTATGGCGGCTCCTTCAGCGACGTCGTCACCTACGGGGTGATCTGCGAGGAGCTGGCGCGGGTCGACTGGGTGGTGGCGTCGGTCGTCTCGGTGGCGAACTCCCTCGCCGGGAGCTCGATCCTGAGACACGGGACCGACCCGCAGAAGGCGCGTTGGCTGCCGGCGCTCGCCAAGGGCGAGTGTCTGGCCTCGGCGTGCCTCACGGAGCCGGGCGGCGGAACCGACCTTGCGAACATGCAGACGACCGCCGAGCGGGTGGACGGTGGTTGGAAGCTTCGCGGCACCAAGGTCTTCATCTCCCACGCGGCGCACGCTGGCCTTTTCTTCGTCATGGCGAGCGTTGACCGCGAGAAGAAGCACAAGGGGGTCACCGCCTTCCTCGTCGATCCGGGGAGCGAGGGGATCGGGATCGGCGCGTTCCCGATGCGGACCCTCAAGCGCGACAACCTGGCCGAGGTGCACTTCGACGGAGTCTTCGTGCCGGACGAGAACGTGCTGGGCGAGCCGGGCGGTGGATTCCCGGTGCTCGGCGGCGCCCTGGACATGGGCCGCTACTCGGTGGCCGCGCGCTGCGTCGGCCAGGCCGAGCGCTGCCTCGAACTCGCCACCGGCTACGCCGGCGCGCGCGAGGCCTTCGGTCAGAAGATCGGCGAGTTCCAGATGATCCAGCAGAAGATCGCGGACATGGTCGTGCGCACCGAGTCCGCCCGGGCGCTCGTCTATCGTCTCGGGCGCATGAAGGACGCCGGTGTCGAGCGGACGAGCCTCGAGGCGAGCCTGGCCAAGCTGGTCGCCAGCGAGGCAGCCACCCAGAACGCGCTGGACTCGATCCAGGTGCACGGCGGCTATGGCGTTTCTGGCGAGTACGAGGTGGGGCGCCTGCTGCTCGAGGCGAAGGCCCTCGAGTTCGGTGAGGGCACGAGCGAGCTGCACCGCAAGCTGATCGCCGAGCATGCGCTCGGCATGCGCAAGCAATAGGGGCGGGACGGGTGGGAGATCGCGACACGCGGGGTGAGCTGCTGGCCCTGATCCTCGAGGTCTCGTTCCGGCGCGAGAAGGTCGTGCTCTCGAGCGGAAGGGAGAGCGACTTCTACCTCGACCTGCGCCAGACGCTGATGCGACCGCGGGGCGTTGCGCTGGCCGGTGGGCTCATGCTGGAGAAGCTCCGGGCCGGGACGCCCGTCGATGCGGTGGGTGGCATGGCGGTTGCCGCGGTGCCGCTCGTCACCGCGGTCCTGGCGGCGGCTGCGGCCAGTGAGGTGGACGCACCGCTGCTCGGCTTTTTCGTGCGCAAGGAGGAGCGGAAGCACGGCCTCCGACGCCGCATCGAAGGGGGCTTTGCCGCCGGCCAGACGGTCGCTCTGGTCGAGGACACCTGCACGACCGGCGGCTCGACCCTCGAGGCGCTGGATGTGGTGCTCGAGGCCGGGGCGAAGGTGGGGCGCGTGCTCTGCCTGGTCGACCGGGGCGAGGGTGCTGCGGACGCCTTTGCCCGGCGTGGCCTCGAACTCGAGGCGCTCTTCACCCGCGACGACCTTCCGGTCTGATAGGGGCTCAACATGCACGCGAACCTGGGAACCATCCTGGTCGGGAGCGCCGACCGGCGGCCCGAGCACACCGCCGTGCGCCTGAACGAGCGCACGCTCTCCTTCGCGGAGTTGGACCGGGCGGCCCGCGGTGTGGCGGCGTCGCTGCGCGGGCACGGCCTCGAACCGGGCGACCGGGTGGCACTCCTGGTTCCGAACGTACCCGAGTTTACGATCGTCTACTTCGGGATCCTCTACGCCGGCTGCACGGTGGTGCCTCTCAACGTGCTGCTGTCGGCGCCCGAGGTGACCTACCACCTGGAGGACTCGGGCGCGAAGCTCCTCTTTGCCCATCCCCTGTTCGAGAAGCCTGCGAGCGAGGGCGCGGCGGCGGCGGGAATCCCGGTGCTGGCGGCGTCCCCGGACGGGGTGGCCGCGTTGGCGGGCGCCGAGCCGCTTGCGGCTCTTCACCCGACCCTCGCCACCGACACGGCGGTCATTCTCTACACGTCGGGGACCACCGGCAAGCCGAAGGGTGCCGAGCTCACCCATTCGAACCTGCTGCTCAACTGCGCCGTCGTGGTTCCGAAGCTGATTCCGGCCGGCGACGACGACGTGGCGCTGGCCAGCCTGCCGCTCTTCCACTCCTTCGGGCAGACCTGCATCCAGAACGCCTTCATCGCGTCCGGGGCGACCTTCACCCTGCTACCGCGCTTCGGCGCGCAGGAGGCGTTCGACGTGATGGTCCGCGACGGCGTCACGCTCTTTGCCGGCGTGCCCACCATGTACTTCGCGCTTCTTCACCACGAAGATTTCGACCCGGCGCACCTCGGCCTGCGCTTCTGCATGTCGGGCGGCGCTCCGCTGCCCGTCGAGGTGATGAAGGCCTTCGAGTCCAGGTTCGGTGTGGAGATTCTCGAGGGCTACGGCCTCTCCGAGACTTCTCCGGTCGCGAGTTTCAACATGTCCGACAAGCCGCGCAAGCCGGGGTCGATCGGCTACCCCGTGTGGGGCGTCGAGATGTGCATCCTCGATGCGGACGACGCGCCCTTACCCGACGGCGAGCGCGGCGAGATCTGCATTCGCGGACACAACGTGATGAAGGGCTACCTGGCGCGTCCCGAAGCCACGGCCGAGGCGCTGCGCGGCGGCTGGTTCCACAGCGGAGACATTGGCATCCGGGACTCGGACGGCAGCTACCGCATCGTGGACCGCAAGAAGGACATGATCCTGCGCGGCGGTTTCAACGTCTACCCGCGCGAGGTGGAAGAGGTGCTCTACGAGCATCCGGACATCGTCGAGGCGGCCGTGATCGGTGTCGAGCACGAAAGCCACGGCGAGGAGGTGAAGGCCGTCGTCGTCACCCGGCCCGAATCGAGCCTCACGCGCGGCGAGCTCGTCGCCTGGACGAAGCAGCGCCTCGCCGCCTACAAGTACCCGCGCATCGTCGAGTTCAGCGAGTCGCTCCCGAAGGGCCCCACGGGCAAGATCCTGAAGCGCGAGCTCAAGTAGATCCGCTTCCGAGCGCTTCTTCGAGCCGGGTGCGGCGCTGCTGGAGTTCTTCGAGCTTGCCGGGCCGGGCAGAGACGAAGATTCCCTCGGCCTCGGCGCACAGGGTTTCGCCGGCGTAGAGCGTGCTCGTGCAGAAGGTCTTGCGGCCTTCCCGGCGGTCGAGTCGCGCGAGGAAGCGAAGCTCGGTGTGGAGCGGGGTCGGGCTGATGTAGCGGACCGTGAGCGTCCCGGTAAAACCCGGATTCCGGCCGAGCGACTGCACGAAGCCCAGCACCTCGTCGAAAGACGCCGCGATGAAGCCGCCGTGGACCGATCCGGGCGGCCCCTCGTAGGCGGAGCCAAAGCGGCCCCGCGCCTCGGCCTCCGTGTCCCCGGTCTTGGCGATCGCGAGCGGCGGCGCCAACGGGTTGGCAAGACCGATGATGGGGCTCTGGTCGAAGAACGCGCCGATGTCGCCGGCGTTGGCCGACTCGGCGTGGCCGAGCACGCGCCGGAGCCGCGGGTGCTGCTTCAGCCGCTCGGCGTAGCGCTCGAGGCCGTCGGCCGCGGCCCGCAACTCCTCCTCGGGCGCGTTGCTCGGAACCAGGCGCTCGATCACGAGCCGCATGGCGCTCGCCAGTCGGCGCTTCTGCTGCCACATCGGGTTGTGTTCGGCGCTGCTCGCGTCCCACAGCTTCTGGATGCGGTCGTGGATGGAATCCGGATCGGACAAGCACTGCTCCTGGAGCCCCGTGTCGAGCGAGATTATGTGCTGTGACCGGTTGTGTCATCTGAGCATGGTTTTTTGAGTGCTCCAAAGGAATGGAAGGAGAGAGCGATGTCCACCCCCCTTCATGCGGTCCATCGAACGCTCACGCGCTGCCCGGTGTGTAGGTCGAGCGAAATCCGCACCGACGAGGTCGTTGACCGGGGTCTCGTCGTGCTGCACGAGTGCCCGCGTTGCGCGCACCGCTGGACGGCGTGGGCGCACGCCGCTTCGGTCGTCTCGCTCCCGGAGCGCGCGGGAGAGGTGCCGGCCGCCGCCTGAGCCGCGGCGTGACAGCGCCGGTCCGTGAGGATCGGCCTCTTTCACGGTTCACGGTTCACGGTTCACGGTCACGGTCATGGTCACGGTCACGGGCGGCCTGGCGGACCTGCGCGTCGATTCGGGGGCTCGCGATCGACCTTGCTCCCCGGAGTTGGGTCTTATGCCCCACGCTC
>Ga0310342_100000566_pt1 | contig 21159 bp, 13 predicted proteins | sample S15DNA20500_MG_FD_206155 | JGI IMG/M metagenome (GOLD analysis project Ga0310342, IMG submission 206155) | Marine microbial communities from station ALOHA, North Pacific Subtropical Gyre - S1503-DNA-20-500_MG | ecosystem: Environmental > Aquatic > Marine > Oceanic | place: Pacific Ocean: North...
TCCTCCTGGGAGAGGGAGCTCAGGCCCGAGAGGGTCTCCTGGGCCTTGGAAACCGCGGCATGAACCCTGGGGCCGATCTTGCGGACCGAGAGGGTGAGCAGGGACAGGGGCACCATGAGCAGCAGCGTCAGCCAGCCGCTGACGGAGATCATCAGGGGGATCGCGATCAGCAGCATGCAGACGGTATTGGCGGAGTACATGATGATCGGGCCGGCGAGAACGCGGACCCGCTCGACGTCCTGGCTGCAGCGGGCGAGGATGTCGCCCGTCTTCCAGCGATTGTAGAAGCCCTGGTCGAGGTGCTGCAGGTGGGCGAAGAGCTTGTCGCGCAGGGCGAACTCGACCTTTCGCGAGGCGCTGATGATGAACCAGCGGATAGCGAAGAGGGAGAGCCCCCTGGTGAAGGCGAAGATCACGATCGCGGCGAGGAAGAACTTGAGTTGTTCAATGAGGGGGATGCTATGTTGCAGACCCTGGGGGGCCTTGTCTGCGCGCAGGATGTCCACGCATTCCCCGGTCAGCCAGGGAATGGCCAGCAGTGAGCCGATAGACAGCGGCACCATGAGGAGCCCCGCGAGGTAGCGGCGTCCGTAGGGCTTCGCGAAGGGCAGGATGAAGCGAATACTGTTCAAGAGCCGGTCTTTCCACCGATGGTGTTCTGGAGAGCGGGCATTCTATTCCCCTCGGGGTTGAGGGGCAGGAGATTTCCCGTAAAAAGGAGCCCTCCAGGGGCAGGCAGAAAAGACTCCCGTGCTCACCCTGGTGGTGCTAACATCGATTTTGACGATGGCATACAGGCCGTCATTCAGGGTTAAAAGGAGAAACCGGCGCGTTGCCATGGATGGCTTCGGGACCGGGGAGGTCAGGATGAGCGCTGCGCGTGGAATCAAACAGGTTTCGATCTTGACGGGTGTCTTCCTGCTGGTGAGCACCAGCGCCTGGGGAGTGAATCGCTTCAGGATCGGGGATGGGCAGCTCTCCCTGGGCTCCAGCGGGAACGTCGTCGGCATCGTGGCGGATATCGACCAGGAGATCGTGGGTCTCTCGATCGCGCTCGATTTTGACCCGGCGAAGCTCCGTATCTCCGAGGTCCGCCTCGGCGCTGGTCTCATCGGGCTCGAGCCGGAATTCAGCGATGGCATTATCGACAATGTCCGGGGCGAGCTTGTCCACGGCGTCATCCTGTCGCTGACCGAGACGATAGTCGAGCGCAGGATCGCCGCCGGCGAGGGGATAGAGGTCCTGCGGCTGGTGGTGGACGTCATCGCGGAGGAGCCGGCCAGCACAACCCTCGATCTCGCCAATGCCGCCGGTTTTCCCGGCCGCCGCAACGTCATGACGGATGGCGGTGGAAATTCGGTGACTCCCTCGCCGCGGCTCTCCGATGGAGTCCTGGCGCTGCGCCGGCTGCTGCCGGTCATCAAGCACATCCAGGGCAACGTCGGTGTCGCCGGCGACACCTTCCTGGTGGTCGGTTTTAATTTTGACCAGGTCGGGTTGCAGGTCACGATCTGCGGCAACGAGGCGGAGCATCGCCTGCTCGGTGATGGCCAGACCCTGCAGGTCTTCGCGCCGGCATGCGCCGCTGCGGGTTTCGCAGCCCTGGAGATCTGCAATTCCTTCGGCTGTGATACCGTCGCCGAGGGTTTTGACTACGATCTTGTCGGCGGTCGCCAGGCGCCCGGTGATTGCAATGGCGATGGCGGCCTCGATCTCTCAGATGGCGTCTGTCTCCTGAGCCATCTCTTCCTCGGCCAGCCGGCCGAGCTGCCCTGCGATGGAGCAGGCGAAATGAGCCTGAATGATTTCAACGGTGATGCCAGGATCGATCTTTCCGACGGTGTCGGCATCCTGGTCTACCTCTTCCAGGGCGGGCCGGCCCACGTCGAGGGTACCGAGTGCAAGGTCCTCACGGGATGTTCGAACACCTGTAATTGAGCCCCCCCCGCGGGGATTACCGGGAGCGGCCGGTTACACAATTTGCGCCGGCAGGATTAGAGTGCTATGATCGACGGCTCAGGGCCAGTGGGTAAACGACCAGGAATCCTTAAAACAATACCGAGGTGTCTCATGGGTAAGATCCGTTGCTTTCAGTTCACGGTGATGTTGAGCGTGCTGGCTTGCGCCGCCACCTTGATGGCTACCAACCGTTTCGAGGTTTCGGGGCGAAACATTCCCCAGTCAACCACGGGAGTCGAGATCTCGATCCGCGCGGATCTCGACCAGGACATCTACGGATTCTCCGTATCGTTGAATTTCGATCCGGATGACGTCACCGTTACGAGCGTACGTCTCGGAAGCGCCGTGGCGCCGCTGGAGCCGGAGTTCAGCGCCGGCGTTCTCGACAACGAGGCCGGCCAGCTTTCCCACGGAGTCGTCTTCGCCCTGAGTGAGGCGCGCATCAACACCAAGCTCGAGTCCGCCGAGGATCTGGAGGTGCTGGTGCTGGTCATCGACGTCGGTGCCACCCCCGGCACCACGACCCTCGACCTGGTCAACGGCAGCGCGCCCGGCCGGCTGAACGTCATGACGGATGGCGTGGGCAACTCGGTGTCTCCGGCGCCCACCCTTGTCGATGGCACGATCAACATCATCGACCTGGCTCCGCATATGGACAGCTATCTGAACAACAACGGCGGCTCGGGCACGGTCTTTACGATCATCGGCAACAACTTCGACCAGCCGGAGCTTACCGTGAAGGTCTGCGGTACCGACGCCGAGCATGAGGTCTTCGCCAATGGGCAGACCCTGCAGGTGACGGCGCCCCGTTGTCCCGACAAGGGCCCCGCCCTTCTCGAGGTCTGCACCGTGCGCGGCTGCGCTCGTGACCCCCTCGGTTTCATGTACACGGTCGCCGATACGGCGCCGATCATCACCAGCGTCATCTCGAACGAGGGCCGCCCCGGCAGTGTCTTTTTCACCGATGTCCGCAACCTGAGCAACCCGGACACGGTCACGGTGAAGGTCTGCGGCAACGACGCCACCTTCTCGATTCTCCCTGGTGGTGTGACCCTGCGCACCCTTCTGATCAATGCTCCCGATTGCGGGACCGGCGGCTGGGCGACGCTTGAGGTGTGCAACGAATTCGGCTGCGATACCGTTGCCGAGGGCTTTAACTACGACATCGTCATTGTCGGCGGTAGCCAGGTGCCCGGCGACTGCAATAGCGACGGCAGCCTCGACCTCTCCGATGGAGTCTGCCTCCTGAGCCACCTCTTCCTCGGCGCGCCGGTCGAGTTGCCTTGCGATGGCGCGGGCGAGACAGCCCTGAACGACTTCAACGGCGATGCCAACGTCGACCTCTCCGACGGCGTCGGTGTCCTGGTCTATCTCTTCCAGGGTGGGCCGGCCCATGCTGAAGGTACCCAGTGCAAGGTCCTGGTGGGCTGTCCGAACCTCTGTAATTGAGGATCTCTGCCCGGCACCGTGTCCGCCACCGTACCGGGCTCGTATTCCTTTAGCAGTGAGCGATTATTCACCCTCGATGGGCATGACGGGAGGGGCCTCGTCTTCGTCGGCTTCTTCGGTGCCGGTCTCGGGCCCTGTCGTTTCCGGCTCATCTCCTTCGCTGGAGGGTTCCCCCGCTCCGCCGGGCTCGTCGTCACTTGCCTCGCCTGCGGTGTCGTCCTCTTTTGGAGGATCGCGGAACAGCAGCCCGAAGAGGACGAGGACGACGGCGGCCATCCCGGCCGGCCACATCCAGATGGATTTCCAGGCATGAACATACCTTTTTTTGAGGCTGCTCATCTTCCGGTCCTCTACAACAGCTACCTCTTCACCGTCCTTCTCCCCCGGCGCTTTCTTCAGCTTATATTTACCGGTTTTATCATCTCGGACGAGTTGCTGAATCCCGATGGCCGGGTCAGGTTCCTCCAGGAGTTTATCGGCGATTTTCTCGTCGACAATCTGGCCCAGGAAGTCTTTCTCACCTTCGGTCCAGGAGACATAGTGGCCTTTTTGAACATTCCACACGGTCTCGTTTTTCGGCTCCCCTTCTTCTGTCGCGATTTTTCTCTGTTCCGATTCTACGTTTAAGGAGATGGCGTCCCAGCCCTGGTTAGGAACGCTGTAGTAATCCACGATCCAACCGGAAATTTTGGAGCCGATTCCGAGTCCCAGCCCCAGGGTTACAAACACAAGGAGCCCCTGGGCCGCGCCGCGGATTTCCTTGCGGGCCATCTTGTCGACGTAGATCTGGCCGGTGACAAAGAAGAAGTCGTAACAGATTCCATGCAGTATGATCCCGGTCGCCAGCATCCAGAAGACGGTTTCGGGCGCGCCAAGGGAGAAAAGGCCATACCGGGCTACCCAGGCAAACATTCCGATCAGGAGCATTTTCTTGAAGCCGAGACGGATAAATAACACAGGCATGATAAACAGGAATAAGGTTTCCGACATCTGGCCCCAGGTCATTTTCCAGGCGGGCTCGGTGATTCCCATCTCTCCGAGACAGGGTTGCGCCCAGGCGTAATAAAAGGCCAGCGGAATGCAAATCAGGAAGGAGCTGGCCATGAAGATCAGGAAGTGGGGGTTTTTCATTAATTCAATAGCGTCCAGCCCCAGGACATCCCTGGCCGTGACCTTCTTACCGGCTGAGGGTGGCGGAGTATGGGGCAGGGTGAAGCAATAAAGGCCGAGCGCGACTCCGGAGATGGCTCCGATGTAGAAGAACCAGACAGCTTCTTCCGCCGACGTTCCGGCGCTATCGAGCAGGAGAATCTTACTGATCAGCAACCCGGCGACAATCCAGCCGATCGTGCCGAACATTCGGATCCCGGGGAAGTGCTTATCAGGGTTGGTCATATTGTGAAAACACAGGGTGTTTGAAAGGCCCAGGGTCGGCATGTAGCAGAGAAAATGAACTAAAAGAAGAGTATTGAAGAGCCCCGGATTCGGTTCGTCTCCGAGCGTCTGTTGCGCCGCGAAATAGAGGATGACCCCGCCGAGTATGTGAAGGATGCCCAGCACCTTCTGGGCGGCGAAGAAACGGTCGACCACCATGCCCATGAAGAAAGATGAGATGATGGCCGCAAGCGATGCCACCGCGTAGGTCGTTCCGATCTCCGCGCCGCTGAAACCCACCCCTCCTAGATAGCCACCGGCGGCGACATACCAGGCGCCCCAGAAGAAGTACTGGATGAACATCATCAGCGAGAGACGCAGGCGAAGATCGAGGGGCATGGATTTTCTCTCTTATGGGTATGGAAGATTGAATCTCAATGGGGAGCGGTATCGTAGGAAACTATCCGCTCTCTGTCGATGGTGATTTCCCTGCGGGGGCCCATCTTGATGGCCGGCGCCTAATTCCAGGGGCAGGGGATTGGCGGCGGGACGGATTTAATTCATAATGCGCCGTCACGCCTCGATTCTTCGAGTTGAGGTCACACCCTGTTCAGCGCAAGGAGCCCGAGCGAAGATGCCCCTGGTACTCGATTACGATTCGACCATGAAACTCTACGAGCGCTGCGGCGATAAGAAGATCGTCATGGCGCGCATCGGCTACAGCGACCAGGACCAGATCCAGGGCATCGTGCGAGGCGCCGCCCGCTTCGCCGAGGATCATTCCATCGAGAGCCTGCCGCTGGGCATCTTCAGCACCGTGGGCCACTACATCCTCCAGCAGCTGCCGCGCTACCTCGATGCCGCTCATGAGCTGCCCGCCGATGGTGGAGATCCTGCCGCCTACCACCGCCGCTGCATCCGGAACGCCCGGCTTGCCGTCAACTTCATGAGCATCCTGACCGAGGAGGGGGACGAGGACTTCGGCCGGGTGGCGATCTCCCATCATTACGACCACGGCCATCATACCCTGCCCGGCGGCGTCGTCTCCGAGAACGAGCTGCTGCGCCAGCCGGAATTCATCGATCTCTTCTCGAGCGTCATGTTCGACGACACTCACTCTCCTTTTGACGACAACTGCCGAAACTCGGCGGATTACCGCGCTTTTCTCGAGGCAGAGGGACGCAAGAAGGTGCTCGAGGGTTGCCTCGAGGAGGTCGCCGCCGGCGGTGATGGACTCGATGAGTCGGCCTGCACGAACCCGGACCAGATCGAGCAATTCCTCGAGCGTACCGGCTTCGAGCTGGTGGTGCCGAACATCGGCACCGAGTCGATCAACGCCCGGCAGGTCGGGATCCAGTGGCAGGTGCTCGAGGAGATTGACAAGCGGGGTATCGGCCCACGGCTGATCGTTCACGGCTTCAGCTCCATCAAGGCACTTGAGGTGGAGCAGCAGCGCCGCCTGGGGCATCTCGGCGTCGTCGGCATGAACGCCTGGAGCTACATTCCCCAGCATATCGGGCCGCAGCTGCTGGAGCGCTCGGCGAAGATCCTCTCGAGCCATGACGAGAAGCTTGGCTACCCGGTGGACTTCGATGACGACGGCGAGCCGGTCTATTCCGAATCCCGTGATGCCAACGTCTTCTTCGGTCCCCTGCTCGACCAGGTGCGCGATCTAAAGGTCCGGTTGATCGCCGACAGTGTCTACGAGATTCTCGGCAACCTCGGATACGCCGCCTTCGCTCCGGATGCCTCCTGAGCTTTCCAGCGCGGCCTCTTCTCCATGAGGCAGCTTGTAGAATCCCTTCGCGGGTTCGCCCGGGGTTCCCCGGGGCGTTTCCACCACAGCCTCGCTGAAGAAGACCGTGAGGCGTTCACAGAAACCCGAGAGGATCTCGATATCGAGGGCCTCGAACATCGTTCGTCGCTCGGTGTAGACCAGCCCGATGACCTCACCTCCGACGATGACCGGCGCTGCGGCGAACGCGTCGCCGGCGCCGGCAAGCGCTCGCCCGTCTTCTTTGTCGCGCTGCCGCCAGCCGGCCTTCCCGGTTTCAATGACGCCATCGAGGAATTCACCGGGCAGGTCCCTCGGCCGGCGGGAGATGCCGTGGAGCTGGCGGGCCTTGAAGCTTTGTCTCGCCAGCCGCCTGACGGTCCGCGTGGCATGGTCGACCCTGAAGGCGGCTATGAAGCCGGCCTCGAGCCGGTCGGCGAGCCGGCCCAGGTACAGCTCGAGCTTCGTATCCTTCGCTTCGTCGTCCAGGTCGGAGCAGTCAGTGCAGATCACCTCTTGCGCCGCGGGTGATATTTCCTCGGCCTCTTCGGTGGCGGCCGCCGGTTGCCCTGTGATAGTCACCTGGAGCTCATAGCCTCCGAGGCTGATCGAGTCGCCATCTTCGAGCAGGGCCCGCTGGATCTTTTCGTTGTTTACCAGGGTCCCGTTCTGGCTGTGAAGATCCTCGATCCAGAGCCTGGCGTCTTCGAGCGAGAGGCTTGAGTGATGCCGCGAAACCCTTCCATCGGGAATCACCACCTCGGCGCCGAGGTCGCGGCCGGCAAGAACGGATCTCCCCTCGTGCAGCTCGAGGCAGAACTCCCTTCCATCGGAGGCCGCGAGGGTGAACCGGAACGTCTCCACCTGGCCACTTGTTCTCTTCACTTTTTTCTTCTCCACCGACGCCGTCCGGCGCCTCACGCTCAGCCTACTCCACCAGCGGCTCGGGACTCAAGCACTAGCGTTCCCAAGGCGATTCCACGGGGAGCGGGAGCGAGGTTCCGGGTGAATGACGCAGGCTGGGGAAAACGACCTAAGATCTTTTCCATCAACCGTTTGTGTCGGTTTTCCGCGGGCCTGGTTTTTTTGCCGTCTTCCTGCTCCGGGTCGTTCCCGTTTTTTTCCCGGGCCTGGGTTTTGGCGGATGGGAGGGAATTTCGACCGTGAAGACCGTTCGTCCGGACCATTGTTCTTTTTTCTCGCCAGCTGGCCCTTTCCCGTTGCCGAGGCGTTCGCTCTCGACCTTGAGCCGCCCCTTGTGCCAGGTGATGTTCTGCTGCGCTTCCCTGAAGCTGACGCTTCCCGGGGAGCTCCTGGACTCTTCGCCTTCCCCGGCAGCTCCGGTGGGGGCCGGGGTGAAGAGCTTGCGATGCTCTTTGCCGCTGAGGAAGCGGCCGACGACGTCGAAGTTGAACAACAGCCGGCCGCGAATCTTCTTGTCCCGCCGGATGGAGACGACGATGGAGGGACTGCTGTTTTCAGGATCCGGACGGGCGAATTCGATGGCCTGCAGGAGGATGCAGTCAAAGACATCTTTGAGCTTGGGGCGATCGGCCTCCATCATCAGGCGCTCGGGCAGGCCTCCGAGTCCGATGGTGATGCTGCGGCTGCCGGCAAGCTCCTGCATGGAGCCCAGGCAGCTGTCGATCAGCTTGCGGGCATCGAAGCGCTGCAGTCGAAGTGGACCGCTGGGCTTTGTCTTCTTCAGTTTTTCCTCGTAGTGGGCGAGCTCCCGGCGTTTCGATTCGAGTGAGGCCAGCAGGTAGCGGTCGCACAGGGCGCGGGCCGCCTTTAACAGCAGGGGGCAGTCTTCCTCTTCGGGTGAGGGTTTCGTTTTTCCGCTCGGCGGGCCGAAGACGAAAACCAGCTCGAGTCCCGCGCTGCAGGCGGGCGAGGCGACGAAGCTGCTCTTGGTAAGCCGGTCCTTCCAGCCGGGGGGGCTGGCCGGGGTCGCCTGCAGCGCCCCGATGAGAGAGGATGTGGCCTCGAGCCCCTGCCTGCCGTTCTCAATCGCGCCCCCGGCCCCACCCGCCAGCTGGCCCGGGTCGAGCGCCAGGGCGGCATCTTCAGACCGGAGGTTGACCGATTCTTCATCCTCTTCCCGCGAGTCGTCTCGCAGGCCGTCCTGGCTCAGGAGCTGGAGGGGGGCGGTCGTCTTACCGATCGATTCCGGAAGCCTGCCGAAGACTGCCAGGAAATCGATGCCGAGCGCCTGGCGACCCCCGGCAACGGCGGAGTCCAGCCAGTTCAGGATGGCGGCACGCTTGAGCGGAAGCTCCGAGTTGGCCGGAACCAGCGAGTCGAGCACATCGATCTCCCAGGCCTGGCGGGCGGCGAGCACGCGCTGGCCGGCCAGCGCCGAGAGCATCGCCGCGCTTCGCGTGAGCTCATCCTCGAGGTCACTGCCAAGCAGAGGAATGCGGTCAATCTCATCGAGCAGCCGCTGCCTGGATTCTTCATTGGCGGGGATGATGGGGGCGACGGCATCGTTGCCGGCCTTCTCCATGCTGCGTTTCTCGGCCCGGGTAAGCTTGCCCAGCTTGCCGACCCTTTTCTGGATGCGGGAGCGTTGGTCATTGCCGGCTATTCTCCGTCCGGCGATGACGATGGCGAGCACCTTGTTCTCGACCACGATGGGGGCGGCTAGGTCCTGGAGTCCCATATGGCAGCGGGCACTGAAGTGACCCTCCGAAACGGGCTCCCGGGGCCCGTTTTCAGCGTTTTTCAACTCCCTGAGAGCCCGTGCGGCGAACTTTTTCTCGCAGCGCTCGCACGCGGCATCGGCGCCGGCGAAGGCGCTCTCGGCTCCTTCCTGGCCGTGGCGCAGGAGGGAGCAGAAGGGGCTCCCGGTGGGCTCATCGATCGAGCAGAGGAGCTTCGGCTCTTCGCCTTCATCGTCGCCCGGCTCGACAAGCAGAAGGTTGGAGCCGAGACGCTCTGTGATGTCGCGCGCCAGGAGAGCGGAAAGCTCTTCTTTAGCCAGCAGCTCTGTTAATTTTCCCGGACGGTAGGGCCACATACTCTCACCCGTAAGTCGCCTTTTTGATTCGACCGCTATTTCAATTGTACACCTTCGAGGCGCAGTGTCTCGTTTTCAGGGGCCTGATTGTAGGCGACCGACGCCGGAATTCAACGCTGGTAAATCGGCAGATAGCGGAACTCGACGCCGAGGGAGAGAATCGCCATGGCGGTCGTGTAGATGCTCCCGGCCTGCTCCTCGTGGGTCGCCCCGGGAGGGGACGGCCAGCTGCCGTCGTCGCTCTGTTTTTCCAGCAGCAGCTTCTCGCTGACGGTCTGCCACTGTTTCCAGTAATTGCCGCCAAGCTGGTACATGCCCTGGGCCGCGTAGTAAGAGCCGTAGTAAAAGAACGGCCCCTTCCACTTCAGGGGATTCTTGAGCAGCCAGTCTCCACCGCGGCGGGCCTCGGGGGAGCCGTGCTCTCCGCAGATTTCCAGGGAGAGGATGCCGGTTCCCGTTCGCCCGGTATTGGGATCGCCGCCGGGCTGGTAGGAGAATCCGCCCGTGGGATGGGCGCAGCGCTTGATGTAGTGAACCGCCTGGCGGATGTTCTTGTCGGGGACCGGGAGCCCCGTGTCCTTGGCGGCTCGCAGGGCGAGCAGCTGCCAGCCGCTGACGGAGATGTCGGAGACTTCCGAGGAGGGGGTGTAGCGCCAGCCACCGAGATTCCAGCGGTCCTTGGGGACGTTCTGGGCCCGCAGGATCACGTTGACGGCGGTGCGATGGACCCGGTGAACGAGCTCCAGCCCCTTGCGCTTGGAGTCTACCATGCCGATGACCTCTCCCAGCATAAGCGTTGAGATACCGTGGCTGTAGAGCTCTCCGTGCGATGTGTCCCGGATGATAAGTCCGCTCTTCTGGTTGGACGTCACCCAGGCGATCGCCTGCTCGACCCGGCTGCCGTAGGGCCCGCGGCCGGGTTCGTGTCCCCTTGACAGGAAGGCCAGGGTGGCGAGGCTCACGATGCCGGTGTTCCTGCCGTAGCCGGGAGAGAGCCAGCAGCCATCTTCGAGCTGTTTGGAGGCGAGGAACTCGAGACCCCGGTCGACAGCCCGGGTTACGGGCGTCGCGGCGTAGATTTCGCGGAACCTGGGTATCCGTATCTTGCGTTGTTTGACCTGCGGGTTTTCCGCGGGCTTTTCCGCCGGTCCCGTGGACTCTTCCTGGCCAGGGAGAGAATGAGCGACCAGGACGAGCAGGACTGCGGCGGCGGCCTTCCAGGATCCTTTTCGGGCGATGGCGCTCATAAGGAAATTCTAAGCGAGCGGACCGTCAGTCGCCGCCTGCAATCCGGTTTTTTCACCGCTCGCGCCGTGATCATTTCCTGATGGCGCGAAGATAGATGCGCACGAGATCGCGGTAGGCGGGGGGAAAGGCCATATCCTCGAGTCCGCGGGTCTTGTCTTCGCTGCTGGCCTCGAATTGTTCTCCGCGGGTGGCTGTCTGCCAGATGAGCCCGAGCCGAGCGGCCTCGGCCTCCAGCAAACGCGAGACGAGGGCACCCTCTTCACCAGCCGGCAGGACGACATTTTCGAGCTGCCGGCGAATCGCCCGCCCGGCGAGGAGAAGCTGGGCTTTCGCCGCGGCGTTCTTTTTCCGGGCGTCGTCGATCTTGCCGCCGGAGATCAGCTTCGCGGCCTGCCTGGAGTTCTTGAGGGCGGATTGCAGGGAGGAGTAGGCTGATCGGCCTCCCGCCTCGGCCTCGGCGATCGCCTCGATCGCGCGGGCTCTCACCTCATCAAGATCGGTGAGAAAGACTCCAAGCTGGAGATTCGTTTCCGCCAGGGAGCCGACCGCGGCCTCGGTATCGCCGCCGCCGAGCTCCTTCCCGGCCCTGGCGATGCTCTCGTTCAGCGGCCCGGTGGCCGCCGCGGCCTTTCGATAGGCCTTGAAGATGGCCGGCAGCAGCATCGAGAGCTTGAAGCCTGCCCTGGAGAAGCCGTCTACCAGCTCCCGGATTCCCTGTTCGACAGTCTCTTCCTTCTCAACGAGTTTGTCGGGCAGGGATACGCCCGCTCCGGCCGCCAGTGCCAGCCGGGCCTCTTCCTCGAGGTAGCGGGCCTCCTCGGCCGTGGCGTGGCCGAGCTTCTGGAGGGTAGCTATCCTGGTGACCAGCTCGATGAGCAGGTTGGTGGCGGGCACCCTGTTTTCGATGCCGCTGGCGAGTTCTTCCTGGGCGGCGGCCGCCTCGGCCAGCTGGCCAGGATCATTGTCTTCTTCCGCGAGCAGTTTTTCCAGGAGCCCGGAGGCTTCCTTGCGGAGCTTCTCGAGCTCCAGCAGCTTCTCCAGCTCCCGCCTTGCCGACTCGAGCTCCCTGCTGAGCTCGCTTCGCTCCGCGGGCTTCGTTCCTGTATCGAGCGCGGCGGCGGGCGCCTCGATCCGGCCGCGGGCCCCCGAGCGTGCTTTTTTCGCCAGGGCGACGGCCTGTTCCATCCGGGTGAGTCCCTCGACCAGGAGGGCCAGGGCGCCCTCGGCATCTCCCGCCATGGCCCGTTCGAGGGATGAAGAGAAGCGTCCCGCGGCCGCTTCGAGGTGGGCCAGGATGTCGGCGCGTGATCGTAGTCCGCCGAGCCTGCGGCTGAGCTCGCGCGATGCCCGCAGGGCGGCATCCAGCAGCAGGCGGGCTCGCATCGCGATCAGCTCGAGGTCCATCGAACCAGCCTCCGCCAGGGCTGCCGCTTTGCCCACCAGGTCCTCCAGCTCCGATCCGCCCAGCTCCGCCAGCTCCCTGGAGTCCAGGATCGCCAGCGCCTCGGCCAGCTTCCGGGCTTCGGCGCCCGCCTCCAATACTGAGGCCGCCGCCGAGGATAGGAGCAACTCGCGATCATCCCTGTCGGTGGAAAGCGCCCCGCGAAGATTGGAGCCGGCGTTCGCGAGCGGGCCGGCGACGATGCCCAGCAGCGCGGTCGAGACGAGCTCCAGGTTCGCCACCGCGTCCGGGTCATCTCCCGCCTCCGCACGACGGTCAGCATCCTGGCGGATTTCCCTGGCCAGCTTCTTCGCCTGCCGGACCTCTTCACTCCAGGAGACCAAGGATTCGACGATCAGCTCACCGCCTTTTTCCGAGCTGATAACGCTTCCCGTGGCGGATTCTTTCAGGACCCTGCCGTGGTTTTCGAGCCCCTCGGCGAGCCGCGCCAGCCTCTCGCTGATGTTGCCCCTATTGCTGCGCAGCCACAGGGCGGTGGCCGCTATGCGCGCTAGATGATCCTTGCGCAGGCCCTCGAGAATACCGGTCGCGTCCTCGAGCAGGGACGCGCTGTGCTGGATCTCTTCGGCGGCCGCGGGGACATCAAGGGGTTCAGCCTGGAGGGCAGCCAGCGCCTTCTCCGCCGCCTCGCGACCCTGCCTGGTGCTTTCGATGGCGGCGCTCCTGCTGTCGCCTTCGATCCCCGCGGCGGCCCCATCCACGGCTTCCAGCCTCAGCAGGAGATCATTCATGCATTCGATGATGTCGGCCTGGGAGCGTCGCGCCAATGCGAGTCGGCGCGCCTGCAGGCCCTGTAGCCCCTCCAGCTGTAAGGCCAGGGTCTCTTCCCCGGCGGAGATCCATTGCACCAGCTGCAGCGAGCGTCCGAGCCAGAGGATTGGCTCCAGTTCGTGCGCGGCCCTGGCGAGACCCTCCACCAGGACCCGGCCTTCTTCCTTCGCGTCGGCGCCGGCGCCTTCCGCGGACCGCGTCGCGCCATCGGTTTTGATATCTTTCGCGAGAACCCGCTCGAGAAGCTCCGCGACGGCTCCCAGCAGCGCGGTTGATTCAAAATCAGGATAATCGAAGTCCCGGCCGCTCTCGTTTCGCCAGGCTATCCGGGCAAAGACGGAGCGCGCGGCCGAGAGGAGAGCGCGCCGGGGTTTCTTCTCCAGCCAGGCGGCGCTTACCGCCTCGATCAGCTCAGCCAGCTCGCTCTCGGGTATTTGCCATCTGCGCGCTTCGCGATTCTCCATGAGCGCGGCCAGGTGCAGCTCACCGAGGGAGCTTTCCCGGCGGGCGAAGGCCTCGGCTGCCCGCTCGAGCGGTGCGTGGAGCTCCCCGGGCAACTCTTCCTCGGCGGCCTTGCGGGCCAGCGCGAGCTCGGCGGTCAGGGAAGAGGTCATCGCTCTTACCGAGCCCTCCAACTCGGCAATGAGCCGCGAGCGGGAAGGTTCCAGGCTCCTTCGCAGACGATCGACACCAGCCGAGCAGCTGAGAACCTCCTCGATCAGGGTGGTGAGCCGTCGCACGCCCTCAGCGGGAAGCTCCTCGCTGCCGCTGTCGCGCACCTCCTCTGAGAGAAGCCTGCAGTCATGGGCGGCAAGCCGAAGTGTCTCGTGGGCCTCCTCGAGCTCCTCGCAGATCACGACCGCCTCCAGGAGGCCTGCGAGCTTGTCGATCTCTTCGTTGCCACGCCGCCACGCCTCGCCGGCCGCCTGGGTTTCTCTTTTCCCTCCTTCAGCGAGACCCGCGGCCGCTCTCCAGAGAGCTTCCGCCTCATGTCGTGCCAGGCTTCGCAGCCTGAAGGCCGCCGATTCCAGCGCCAGCCGGTTGGCTGCCGGCAGGGGCGGTTTCCCGGCCGTTTCAAGGCACATCCCGGCTAGTTTTGAGCAGAACGAGCGAATCGTGAGTACGTTTTCGGCAGCCTCCGAGCTCGCTGCGGCTTTCTCAGACAGGCTCCAGAGACCGCGCAGCTCTTCGACGCCTCGCCGCAGGTTTCGCAGCGCCGGCAGCCAGCCGGGTCCTTCCGGTGAATCTCCGGGCCAGGTTACCTTGAGCTTCAGCTCCCCGGAGTGTCCTTCGCCTCCGATGCCATCGCGTACCCTGAGCTTCAGCGCGAGCGTCTCCGGGGGCCGGGCCCCGGTCGCCCCGATGCTGAAGGAGTAGGCGGCATCGCGAAGCTCCGGTCTCTTGTCGGCGCTGGTCTCTCTGAAAACCGGCAGGACTCTCATCTCCTTGCCGGTCTGCAGCAGGAGCTCGATCGAGTTGATCCCGTGGTCGTCCTCGCCCCGGTATCTCAGCTGGAGTGAGCCGTTGCTTTCGACCTCGAGCTCGCCTGTGCGGGGCGAGAGGATGGCGATTCGCGGCGGGCTGTCGACCAGGGTGCGGATGGAGTAGGTGGTTTCCGCTCCCGAAGTGATTCCATCGGGGGTTTCCAACTCGATTCGGTATTCGGCATCTTCCTTGATCTCGAGTCCGCTGAAGGCGGCCCCGTCTCCCTCGATTCGTCCCCGGATTCTCCGGGCGCCCAGGAGGATGGTCGCCTCGGCGAGCTCCCGGTCCGCCTCGAGAAGGATGTCAGCGCGGCTACCCCGCAGGGCGGAGATGCTGCCGTTGCTTTTCCGGATGGTTCGTTTCTTGCGCGCGGTGTACTCCGGATAGTGGTAGGTGATTGTAAAGCTACGGGGCGCCGCTGGTTCTCTCACCTCGACGTGTTTGAGGGGGCTGATATAGTCTCCGCCCCGAACGCGAAAATCGAAGCTCGCCAGGGCCTTCAACCGGTAGATCACCTCCGTGGAGTTCTCTCCCCTGCCGGCATATGGCAACCGTGTCGAGCTCCAGCCGGTGTCGCTGCCGGGACGGGATTCACGACGCTGGAGCACGAGCTCGCCGGGAGCTCCCCGTCTGATGGTTATGGCGATGATGACCTCCTGGCCGCGTCCCGCTACGCTGCGGTCGGCGTCTGCGAGGAAGAAGACGCTGGTCGGTCTCGGCAACTCATCGCCGGGGCGCAGGAGGCGCTCTGAAAGCTGCAGCAGCCCCTCGGGATCCCAGAGCGCCGCGGCAAGCGGTAGCAGGCAGACCGCCGAGGCCGCGAGGATGGAGCGGGTCGTCTTCCTGGCCGGCAGCAGCTTGTCGAGCCGGACCTTCGGACAGCGGCTTGCTGTGTCGGCTCTCAGGGAATCAAGCAGCTCTGCCGAGCAGCCGGCCGCCTGCGTGGGAGTGGCCCCGGTGAGTTCTACCAGGCTCAAGAGGGCGCCCTCGAGAGCTGGTTCGGCCTTCTCGATCGCCCGGGCGCAGCGCAGCAGGGACCAGGGGCGAAGGAGGGGGCGCAGCACGAATAATATAAGAGTGAGGAGCCCGGCTGCCAGGACGATCCAGGCGATGGTTATCCGGGCCGGGGTTTCCAGCAGGAGGAACCGGTCGAGCGCCAGTGCCGGCATGACGAAGAGAATAACGGCCACGATCCAGGTCGCGAACCCCCGGCCTGATTCCAGCAGGAGATGGCGCATCCTGAAGCCCTTGAGCAGCCTCAGGGCCTCCGCAGGCAGTGGAGTTGTCGAGGTGGTCTTGACGTCCGGCACGCCAGGTATTGTACAGTCCCGGGCGCCCCCGAACCCCCAGCATTTCACGGCGCAGTCTCAGTCGGGTGTCGCCTGCTTTTCCAGTCGCCATGAGGCCACGAAGAAAGCATCCGTTCCGGAGGTCGAGGGCTCCAGCCTGATCTTGTGTCCGTCCAGGCAGGCCGCCGGCAGTCTCTTGCCCGCCCAGAAGGAAGGAGACGGGCTGAATTCCGGGTGGCGCTCCTCGAAGAGTTTCACGACCCCGTCGCATTCCGCATCGAGAAAGGAACAGGTCACATAGACAAGCCGGCCGCGGGGCCGTACCAGCGAGGCGAACCGTTCCAGGATTTCCAATTGCAGGGCCTGGAAACGTACTACATCTTCAGGACCGTAACGGTTTTTCGCCTCCGGATTACGGCGCAGGGTCCCAAGCCCGGTGCAGGGAGAGTCGACAAATACCAGGTGGGCCCGCGGCAGCGTTCTGGTGAGGTCTCCGTATTCTCCGATCAGGCAATATTCAATCCGGCTGGAGAGGCCGGCATCTTTTGTGCGCCTGCGAAGCTCCTGGAGTTTTTTTTGATGGATCTCACAGGCCACCAGCCGGCTCTGGAGGTGGGCGGGCACCTCCACTCCCTCTTCCTGGCGAAAGATGATGTCGGCGAGGGCGAGGGTCTTACCCCCGCTTCCGGCGCAGACATCTATAACCGTCATTCCGGGGGCCGCGTCGGCTGAAAAAACGGCTGCCTGGCTGCCTTCATCCTGGACCTCGATCCAGCTCTTGCGGCTGGCGGTGGTGGCGGTCAGGTTGATGCGGCGCTCCAGGCGAAGTCCCGTCGGACTGAACCTCGAGAGCTCGACCCCGGCGTCGGTCTCCCGCTGGAGACTGCGCATCACCTTTTTCCTGGAGGCCCTCAGCGAGTTGACCCTCAGGTCGACACAGGCGGGGGAGCAGAGCTCGCGGGCCAATTCGAGGCCCTTCTCTCGTCCTCGCTGGTCCAGGATCATCGTGGCAAGCCAGGGAGGCATGCTGCATTCGGCCGCGAAACGTTCTTTCGGATCCTCCGGCCAGCATTGCTCATCCAGGAAGGAATCAGAGGCCGCCTGCCGGACCTGCTCATCGAGGTGGTGGTCATCCATCTCTCCCCACTCGAGTAGGGCCTCGCAGGTAGGGTTGAATTCCCATGGAAAAGACCCCTCATGGGCCAGGGCGAGGATGTCGAGCAGGAGCGCGCCCTCGCCGCGCTCGATGGCCTCGAGATTTCGCAACTCAAGCCAGCGTCTCCACCGGGGCATCGTGCGGTCATGGAAGCGAAGCCAGGCATAGACCGCCCCGGAGATGAAGCGGCGGTCCCTGCTTCCGAGAAATCGTCTGCCCCTGAAAAAACGGCCTACGCGGGCATCGGCCGGGTAGGGTCCGGGTTGGGCGACCTCGCCTATCAGCTCCAGTGAAATTCCAAGCAGGGATGTCGGTTTCAAGACAGCGTCCTCGAAAGTGGTTTAAGAGCAGGGCGCTGTATTGTATTGTTCGTTCCGGTGAGGTCCAGAGGATAGACCACGGGAGTCTAATGTGCTGAACGATGCCCCCTGATTGCGTAAGATAACGTCTGTACCGACAACCAGGGAAGGTAGCTGAATTGAGAGCCGCGTATATCGAGGAACATGGGGGGCCCGAGGTCCTGAAGGTATGCGAGAGGCCGGATCCCGAGCCGGGCCCCGGCGATGCCCTCGTGCAGGTCGAGGCCTGCGGCCTGAACCATCTCGATATCTGGGTGCGCCTGGGCGGAAAAAGGCCCTTTCCATTGCCGCTCATTCCCGGCAGTGACCCGGTCGGGATCGTGCTGGAGGCTCCGCCGGGCAGCGGCCTGGAGCCCGGCGACGAGGTCGTCATCTATCCTTGTGAAGGGCACGGTGACGAGCAGGCCCTCGCAAGCGGAGACGATCAGCTCTGTCCGGATTTCCGGATCTACGGAGCGGCCAGGGATGGGGGCCTGGCGGAGAAGATCGCCGTACCCGCGGCGAATTGTTTCGCGAAGCCGGAGACGCTCTCGATGGGGGAGGCGGCTGCCGTCTCGATCAATTACATCACCGCCTGGCATATGCTGGTGGCCCGGGCCGGGGTCCGGCCCGGCGAGAAGATCCTGGTGCAGGCCGCCGGCAGCGGAGTTTCCACCGCGGCGATACAGATCGCCAGCCATCTCGGAGCCCGCGTCCTGGCCACATCCAGCACCCCCGGGAAGCTCGAGCACGCGCGGCGCTGCGGGGCGGAGGAGACCGCGAATTACCGCGAGGAGGATGTTCGCGAGCGCGTGCTGGATTTCACGGCAGGTCGCGGAGCGGATGTCGTCTTCGATCATGTCGGGGAACCCAATTGGGAGTGTGACCTTGCGAGCCTGGCCAAGGGTGGGCGCCTTGTTTTTTGTGGTACGACCGGGGGCGCCGAGGTGACGGTGAACCTATCCAGTGTATACTTCATGGGCCAGTCTATCCTGGGGTCGACGATGGGCCGCCGGGATGAGCTCGAGCAGATTCTCTCCCTGATGGGGGAGGGCAGGCTGAAGCCGGTGATCGACAGGGTCTTTCCGCTGGAGGATCTCGCCGCGGCCCATCGGTATCTCGAGGAAGGGAAACAGGTCGGGAAAATCATCATCGATATCGGGAGTTGAAGGCGTGGGAGTTGATTTCAGCTGGGACAGATTCGAGGCGCTTCCCATCGTCGGGATACTGAGGGGCTTCGAGGTCGATACGGTTCGCCTGCTGGTCGAGGCCGCCGCCAGGGGCGGTCTGGGCAGTGTCGAGGTGACTATGAACTCGCCCTCGGCCCGCGAGGCGATCGCCGCAGCCATCGAGGCCGGTGCCGGGGAGCTCCAGGTCGGCGCCGGCACGGTGTGCACCATGGGAGATCTCGACCAGGCCCTCGAGGCGGGCGCCGCCTTTATCGTTACACCGGTCGTGTCAGCCGATGTGATCGCCGCATGCCGCGAGCGTAGCGTGCCGGTCATGGCAGGAGCCTTGACCCCGAGCGAGATTTACGGCGCCTGGACCCTGGGCGCGGACATGGTCAAGGTGTTTCCCGCCAACCAGTTCGGCCCGGGCTACCTCAAGGACCTCAAGGGTCCCCTGCCGCAGATTCGCCTGATGCCCACCGGGGGAGTGGACGCCTCGACGCTGGGGGAGTTTTATTCCGCCGGCGCCTCGGCCTTTGGTGTGGGTGGGGCGCTCTTCAGCGCGGCCACCGTCGCCTCCTCCTCCTGGGATGAGGTGGAGGCGGGCGCTCGCTCGCTTGTCGAGGCCTATCGGTCAGCGAGCGCAGGAGGCTGATGGCCATGGATCCTCGCGATACCCGGTACAAATACGCTGCCAGCTATTGCGAAGAGAACGTCTGGCATCTCTGCCAGGAGCCGGTCTTCGAGGGGGTGGAGGTCAAGGTGGTCTTCGTGCTCAGCCACGGAGGCATCTGTCGGCTCTGGAACCAGAAGCTTTCTCAGGACGTGGCTGAGCCGGTCTGCTGGGATTACCACGCCTTTCTTGTCGCCCGGCAGGAGGAGTGGATGGCCTGGGACCTCGACACCCGGCTTGGGCTCCCGGTTCCTCTGCAGCACTACCTGGCGGGTACCTTCCGCAACCTCGACGACCTGCCGGAATTTTTCGAGCCGGTTTTTCGCCTCGTCGACGCACAGGAGTATCTCGCGATCTTTTCTTCCGATCGCGGCCATATGCGGGGGCCCGGGGGAGAATGGATGGCGACACCTCCGGACTGGGAGCCGATCCTGCTGGGAGAGGAGAGCACCATCGAGTGGCTCCTCGATCCTGGAGGGGGCCCTGGCGACCTGCTGGCGCTGGAAGAGCTTCGAGGCGGCTTCGCTTCTTAGCCGGGCTGGTCTGATGTCAAAGAGGAAAGCCGCTGCAAAAGGAGAGCTGGTCTGATGTCAAAGAGGAAAGCCGCTGAAAAAGGAGTGCTGGTCTTTGCCGCCGCCTTCCCCACCCTTGCCGCCTGGGTTTATTTTGATCTTTTCAGCGGCGAGCCCTGGATGCTTGCCCTCGGCGTCTTGAGCAAGGTCGTGCAGTTTTCCCTGCCCGTCGTCTGGGTCTGGCTGGTTCTGCGCCAGCCTCTGAAGATCCGCGGTGTCTCCGGTGGCGGATTGCTCTTCGGCGCGCTGAGCGGCCTGGCGATTCTGGCCGCCTGTCTGGGTCTGTATTACGGGTATCTCAAGGGCTCAGCGGTGTTCGAGGGCGCCCCGGACAGGCTAAAAGAGAAGCTGACGGCGCTCGGCGGCGACAGCCTCGGGGGCTTCCTCGTGATCGCCGTGTTCTACTCGGTGGTCCATTCCTTTCTCGAGGAGTACTATTGGCGCTGGTTCGTCTACGGGCGTGCGCGGCAGTACCTCGGTCCGCGCGCGGCCAGCTTTTTTTCAAGCCTCGCGTTCATGGCCCACCACGTGGTCGTCCTCAACACATTCTTTCCCGGGGACTTCTGGAGCGTCGTCGTTCCGCTGTCGCTCTGTGTCGCCATAGGCGGGGCGATCTGGTCGATGGTGTATGAGCGTACCGGATCACTTTACGGCGCCTGGCTCAGCCACGCTTTGGTCGATGTGGCGATCATGATCTGCGGCTGGGATATGGCCTTTGGCGGTGGCAGCTGATCAGGGAGCTGGAATCGTGGGCAAATACGATGCGGTAATCATAGGCGCGGGGCACAACGGCCTGGTCGCCGCGTGCTACCTCGCGAAGGCGGGCTGGAAGGTGCTGGTCCTCGAGAGCCGTGAGTTGGTGGGGGGCTGCGCCATCACCGAGGAGGTCATCCCGGGCTACAGGTTCTCGCGGCTGGCCTACGTGAACTCGCTCTTTCGGCCGGAGATCATCCGTGAGTTGCGGCTTCGGGACTACGGCTTCGAGATGCTGCCCCGGGACCCATCTTCTTTTACTCCTTTTCCCGGTGGGGAGCATCTCTTCCTGGGGCCGGATGCCGAGCTCAACCGGCGGGAGATCTCGAAGTTCAGCCGCCGCGATGCGGATGCCTATGAGCGCTACGAGGCGATGCTCGGCCGCATGGTCGAGGTCCTCGAGCCGACCCTTGACCGGCCGCCGCCCGATCTCCTTGCGGGAATCAGCAGGCCCGGCGAGCTTTTCAACCTGGCCAGGCTGGGCCTCGGGGCCCGCCGTCTCGGCAAGGAGCTCTATCCCTTTCTCTCGATGCTCACGGGGAGCGCGGCACGTCTGCTGGATGAATGGTTCGAGAGCGAGGAGCTCAAGGTAACCCTCGCTACCGATGCGATCATCGGCGCCATGGCTAGTCCCAAAACGCCGGGCACGGCCTACGTCCTCTTCCATC
>Ga0310342_100000567_pt1 | contig 21156 bp, 20 predicted proteins | sample S15DNA20500_MG_FD_206155 | JGI IMG/M metagenome (GOLD analysis project Ga0310342, IMG submission 206155) | Marine microbial communities from station ALOHA, North Pacific Subtropical Gyre - S1503-DNA-20-500_MG | ecosystem: Environmental > Aquatic > Marine > Oceanic | place: Pacific Ocean: North...
CCCGAAAGGTACAATCGTTCTTAGGGAAATCAAACACAAGTTCGTCATGGACTTGTAAGCAGATGTACGGACTTTGATACTCGCGCTTGTGCACGCTCTTAGTCTTTAGGTACTTGTGACAATCCACCATAGCCATCTGGACTATTTCCCCTTCGGTACCCTGAATAATATAGTTGGTGCCTTTATAGGGTTTATCCCTTGGCACCCAGAGCCGATACCCACCTAGAGTTTTTACGTATCCATGCTTACGTACTTGGCGAGTATTAAGAGACATGTACTTGTCGACGCTTGGGAAGAGGTTGCGGAAAGTCTGATACAAACCAGGGACTCCACAAGTTGCATCTATCTTTGCTTCACCCGCGCCAAAAACGATACCAAAGTTAACGTTCTTGCCAATTCTTCTTTCCTGCCTTGTTATTTGATCAGGTTCTTTGCTGAAAATGCGAGACGCCACATACGAATGAAAATCATACCCATGCTCGAAAGCTTCAATTAAAACCTGATCTTCTGACGCATAAGCTAAAATTCGTAATTGAAGCTGATTGTAATCTATCGAGAACCAGATACGGTTATTCATGGGGCCAAAGATATCTCGTACCGTGAAGTCACTATCTGTGCCGTCTTTAGTTTCCCACTCATCACCCTTACCTACGTTTTGGGAATTGGGATTGGATGAAGAAAAACGGGTAGTCTTGGTCCCCGTAATATTTACTGATGGGAAAAGACGCATACCCAGTTCTCGTTTGGCATACGAAGCGTAATTCCGCAAGTATCGGAGTGACGTTTCGTGTTTCTTCATCTCAAGCAAGTTCTGTAAAAACTTTTTTGCTTCTGTATGAGAAGGAACATGTTTCTGTAGCTCCAATAAGGTTTCTCTATCAACGGAGGGCATACCAGTCTTCGTGTAGTACAGTTCCGGAAGATCATAGTGGTTGTATAAAAGGTCAATGAGTTGCGGACCAGAGTTAGGATTAAATCCGCCATCACCAAGAGCAGCAGCACCTAGCTTTTGGAGATAGGTATGCTTCTCACGCGATACTTTTCCGTATCGCAGAATTTCACTATCCAGGCGAGATTTGGATATACTAACTCCCCTACGTTCCATGCAGTACACGACGGGAACATTATCCATTCGACTGTTATACTGCGTCACAAGATTGCTCTTTTGGATCTGGGCGGAAAACATACTCCACAGAAGGGCAGTGTTAACCGCGTCCTGCTCTGCATAATTCTGGAGAGTGGTAGACGCCGGATCTACCATGTTGCACATCCAGTAGTCACGAGGAACTTCCGCCTTGCCCTGAGGAGAAGTTCCCAGAGTCCATCCCCTTCGTTTACCTTCTGCCCTAGCGCGTATTGTTTCTGTTCGCAACTCGTCTTCCAAGGGCGTAACTTCCAAATAGGTATCAGCTAAGTCATCTAGTCTGTGAGACTCAGCATTGTCCAAGACATGGTGCGCTATGATTGTGTCTTGCACTTTCTCGAATGGGACAGAAATTCCGATTCGGGAGAGAGCGGCTATGTCGAATTTTGCGTTGTGGAAAACAACGTACTCGTGCGTATCAATCAAAAGCTGGATATAAGAAATGTCAGATTTAGTGCCAGCACGAAATTCTGATATCCCTTCTGCCAAATCTAGCTCCCTAGTAACTGGATCTACTTTCCACGCCCAAAAATGTATATTACCTCTGTAGTCACAAGCTGAGACAGCAAAAGGCATATCTCCATGATGGAAATCTAGCCCCGTGCATTCCGTATCAATAGCGATAAATTCACCATACGGTGTGAGATTGCTGAATGAAATTCCCATAGTTATCTCCACGAAAAAAAAGCACCTACTCTTAGTCCACCGTTAGAGTAGGTGCTCCCCCAACGACATCGTTGCCATCAGGTATAAAGGAGTTATGGGCAGGGCTAACCGCAGCGTGATCCCACCCTACCCGCCCACTTTCTCAAGGACAGTGGATGCCAGATGGAAAGTGCCATTATGACCAGGACCACGTTAATCGTCGTACAGTTCTACAATATCCTTCCAAGAGATTTCTGCAAATGTTTTGTCGTCAGTATCCCTACGCAGGGTAGCTGTCTTTTTATCAGCATCGACGACCATTATCTCAAAGTCAGCCGGTTCTTTCATGCGGTTGGATTTCCATAGGCAGAACATACCTACCTCTGGATCGACATCCTCTCCCTCTTCCTCCTTTTCCTCTGCTACTTCTACTTCCGGTGTAGTAGTTTCTTCCTCCTCTTCCGTATCATCCTCGTAGACAGCTCCGTTAGATTCGTACTCAGCAACTTCGTTGTCCGTCAGGGGCTTATTTACAAACAGGTTAATGTACCCGCTACGATAGGAGACTCGTATCTTTACTCCTGGTTTGGTCTTGGTAATGTCTTCCGCAATTTCTTCCAGATCCTGCACAGAGAAAGAATCACCATCGGTTTCGTAACCCATCCTCTTTAGGTCGATGAAAAATCGCTCCTGCTTGTCTTCGCTGGTGATAGTATCTCCCTTCCGGTCACCTGACTTAATCACAGTGTCCGAAAAGAAATGACCCTTAGGCACAGTAACGCCTTTTCCCGCGCCACCGATACCGACGAATGAAAGATTGGCGTATGGATTGCTGTTGCGATCCACTCCTAATTTGCAGGCATTGACTCTCGCGGGGAAATTTACTGAATCACCGTCTTCAAGTTTTAGGGATTCTGCGATCTCATCATTGTCCGGTATACCTCCAGTATCTTTTACCTTCCTGGCTCTGTCCCAGGCGTCTTGTTGTTTCGCCATAACGCTGGCGAAGGTCGCTTTTTTGGCTCTTTTTGCCACAGTACTCTCCTGTTGGTAAGGGGGGGTAGTAAATAAGTCTGAGTCCTAGTTTATGGCTCGTAGGGATACGTGTCAATACCTCATTTGGAAATTTTTAGCTTGTTGTCGAATGCTAGCATCAGATTCTCGTAGCCTACTTTGGCAGAGTTGCCCATGGGGATAATCTCGATGGGGTTTTTCTTGGAGTCAAGGAAATGCTCCTCAGGCCCGCAAGCAAGCCAATATCGTTCCTCGCTACCTCTGAGTCGGAGGACTCTCTTTGATCCCAGATACCCGTAAAAAAATGCGTAATCTCCCGCAGCTTTGAGAATGTTCCACATTGCGGGTTTACATGTTGGCGCGTAAAACTCAGTTCCCTGTTCATCTTCTTCGTTCTCGCGCAACTTGGTATGACTCGTAATCATGCAACCCTTGGAACTGTACAGGATCTTATTTAGCGTTTCTTCAACATCCCATCTGATCTTGTCCCAGGTCTGACCGTAGTCGTTGCATTCGGAGGGATTTTCTACACCCTTCCGCACGCAGTGATAGATAAACGCAGCGTCGTAGAACCGATCAGCAGTATCTATAGTTATGTGCTTAACGGTTTTGTCTTTCAAAGCGGCATCTACAAACTCTTTGATTTCCAACCAAGGGGATGTACTGAGTCCAGCTATCTCTAGTTCTTTGACTGACATTGGTCGGACTTCGTATTGCCTGATCCGAAGATTACGGCGTCTAGGTTCGAGTTGCAGTACGATTGAACCAGGGAACTGGGCAGCGAGAGAGGTCTTACCAACACCCTTAGCGCCAAACAGTACCGTGCAGTAATCCAAGAAGTTGGAGGGAGGTTCAATTGGTCCGTTAGGGATTACTACCTTTTCTGGGGAAGAGTTGGTTGCTTTAATAAGTGTTCTTTTTCCTCTGACTTTTTGGGTTCTAATGACCATCATATTTTCCTTGCTCTACGTAGTCCTTGATAATTTCCTTTGGTGAGGGCGTCGAAGTAATTGCTTCGTCCGTACCTCCCAAATAGCCCTTCGGGGTCTGTGAAATGCTCGGGGGATTTTGATGGGTCGAAGGGGTTACCTGCAATGGAATCCCACCAACGGATAACCTGGATAACTATTGGGTTGAAGCAGTTTTCTACCCATCGGTCTAAGTCCCCTGGAGAAAAATCTACTCGCCAGCGCATGAAATACCACTGAGGTCGACCATGTATGTCCTCCCGGACTCGCGAAAGGAACTGGTCTACGGTTTCTTTCTTCCTTTGCTTAAGTCCAGGTCTGCGGATAACGTTGTATAAAACCTCCGCAGGCGCAGTGCCGTGCATGTACCGGAGGGCTAGACAGTACATCATGGTCTGCATGTCCATGTGCAAAGCAGATTGAATACCATCCTCATCAATTTTACCTTTGGTTTTGTTCTCTTGGAGGCAGAATATACCGTCAGACTTTCTGGTGAAGGCAGCGTCTATGCGGCCACGGATAGGTATAGTCTTTTCCTCACCGTAATAATTGATTTTGTGCTGTACCTTAAAAGCTTCTTCTTGGAGAACATATTTGAAGTCAGCATCTTTAGCCTTCCAGTATTCGGCGTAGAGAGGAAAGACCACCTTCACCATACCCACAAGCATGTCAAGTTGCTTACGTTCGTCAGTACGCAGCTTTGTATTGCTGAGTTTGGATTTCTGGTAGCTGCTTAGTGGTTGAGATATTCGGTCTGGCGAATTTCCTGATGCCACCCATTCCAGGCAGTCATGAAATGCAAGACCGAAGTCCAGGGGCATCGCAAGACCTTCCGTGTACCATCCCTCCACATACTGGAGTCGAGCAGACTCACGGCAGTTGTGAAATTGAGATAGGAAGGAATAAGTAATTCCATCCTCGTAGAGATTCCTGTATGGTACTTTCTTAGCTATGTTTTTCTTTGGTTTTAGGTTGTTTCCTGATGTACGTCTGTTTAGCCCTTTCCCTCTCCGCTTAACTACCATCCTGTACCTCCTCTATAAATTGGGTTAGCTGGTTTGCGAACCGTGTTTCTTCTGATAATTTTTGCTCTCCTGACAGCCTGAGTAGGTATGCGGGATGCTTTAATGCGACGGATGGGATCTTCCTCAAACGGGAGTCTTTGGATGCAAACCGTTCCGCTACTCGGCCAAGATAGACTAGCCCTATCGGACGTGCCATTTCCAAAAGGTCTATAATACGGGGGCGGCAAGAAGTAGATTCTTCTCGTGTCGGTTCCCTGATTTCATCTCGGTCTTTATCAATCCTAGGGGTGCAGGCAACTACGTTTGTGATGGCGTACGAAAACGGTTTGTCGATTTCGCCTAAGAGTTTATCCAGTCTTTGTCCTGCTGGACTAACGAAAGGGAACCCCAGGATATCTTCAATGCTACCTGGAGCTTCACCGATGAAAAGGAAATCGCACGGAAGCGTTCCCCTGACTAGAACATGCCTAGAGGTAATCTTGTGGAGGCCGCATTTCTGACAGTTATTCCATTGCTTTTCGTGTGACTTCCACTCTCTTTGCATTCCTCTTACGAGCAACATCGTAACCTAGCCCTTTCAGGTATTTGATGCAGATGACTTTGAAATCTTGCGAATGAAAAACTATCAGAAACCCTTGTCTATTCGACTTCGACATCGCAAGTACGGGGATTTTACTCTCCTTTTTTGCCCTCGGCAATGCTTCTTCATACAGGGACCATATCTTGTGTCGTTTAGCGTGCTTGGCCTCAACATATAGTGTGTCGTGGCAAGAATCCGAACGAGTCAGCTTTGAGTTGCCTCCAGAAAGTGAATTACGAACGGTGCCAAAAAATTGCGCAATCTGCCGCTCTCGTTGCTTCCAGGTTTTGTCAGGCATTGACTCGCTTCGGCACGTAGGGTTTTACCGGCGGTGTACCTTCTCGATCAAAACCGTATCGAGTCAGGTACGATTTAGTATCTACCGCGTCTATGACTTTATCGGCTGACCTACTGGAAACTTTTTCTCCCTCAATGTTGTACCTAAATGAACAGAGAGGGGGCGTACTGTTCTTAACGAGCTTCCCAATATTGAATAAATACCGATAGTAATTGATGCTGTTTGGATCGGGAGGTCTTCGCCCACCAGCTTTACGAGTTTTCTCCTCCAGGATGTCTTTCCTAGTCGCCATGTACTCAGGAAACTCTCGGTACAGTTGCCGTTTGATTTCTTCGTTGGTCATCTTGTTGTGTCGCGGTAGTTTTTCGTTCAGCAGAAACAGGTTGAACAAGAACTGCATCATTCCCAGGTCAGTCACCTTACCTTTGGTTTTCTGTATCTGAGGGGGAAGATCAGGGGTTTTCAGCGGCTTGATCTTCTTGGCGAACTCGGTAAGTGACTTGGTTTTCTTACGGGGTTCTGGTCTCCGAGACTTGGTTTTTGGCATGGTATCTCCTCAGGTGCTAGGGCGTTGCTCGTATGTTGTCTGAGTTTGGACGAAAAGTCAACCCTGAGATAAAAAATAATTTCTACTGGGTATTGACACGGGTATTTACGCTATATATAATTAGCTTCTGTAAACCATCCTACCTTAAAGGAAAGCGGCCATGAATTACGGGAAGCTCCAGCGAGACATCAGCAGGTTTCGTGACTCCAAGAGTTGCGCTCTAGTGGCTGTGTGTGCACTTACGAAGAAGCCATACGAGGAAGTCTATGACGACTTCCGCGACCATGGCAGGAAGCGCGGAAAACCAACTCCGACATGGATGACGCGCCAAATACTCGCGCAGTACGGGTATACCTTGCTGCCCATGATCCGGATTCCAAAAAGTGTAAACCAATGCGAGACAAAGCTCGCTAAGTCCGGGAGGTACTTGATCCAAATACGAGGCCATATACTCGCGTGCGTCAATGGAAGGGTCGAAGACTGGACAAGAGGCAGGAAGCATAGACCGATTAAAATTTATCGAGTAGTAAAAAAAAGGAGAACGTAATGGCTTGGTCAAAACGAAGTAGCGTTGAAAATAATGTGCCGCATCTGTCTTGCAGAGCAGGCGCGGGATGTGGAAAAACATCGACTGGGATTGCAGGACTCAACCTGATGCGGGGTAAGAGGCCTGACTTCAACGGGACGGATCAGCAGGAAGCTATCTGGGAGGCTATGAGTCAGGAGGGTGCTCAGGATATAGCATGCGTTGCATTCAACAAACCAATTGCCCAGGAATTACAAAAGAAAGTTCCTGCCGGTGTCGAAGCCAGCACCTTCCACGCTATGTGCTTCCAGGCAATCAATGATGCATTGGGGCGGGTAAAGGTTGACAATTTCAAGGCTGATAACATCCTGGAGAACGAAGTAGATGGGGTGAGTTTGCGGAAGAAAAATCCAGTCCTGTTTGCTGGCACTAAGAAGCTGGTGTCGTTGGCTAAAGCTACGCTTTGGGATGCTGAAGCCGGTAGCGAGGGTCTGCGAGATATTGTTGATCACTACAGCATCGACCTAAACGGGGAGCTACCACAAGCGCTAGATCTAGCGCCCCGCATCTTGTCACGATGCCTGGAACAACAGGATGTAATCGACTTCGATGATATGATCTGGTTTGTCCATGCCCTAGATCTACCAATCCGTAAGAGAGATCTGCTGCTGGTGGATGAAGCGCAAGACCTGAACCGAGTGCAGCAGGAGGTCGCTCTGTCTGCTGGTGATCGCTTGATTTTGATTGGTGATCCATACCAGAGCATATATGGGTTCCGGGGCGCGGATTCACAGTCGATGTCAAGGATGTATGACATCCTTTCGGAGACTGATAGAGGTGTGAAAGATCTACCTCTGATGAAGACTTTCCGATGTCCTCAATCGCATGTGGAACTTGTACAGAAGTACGTCCCAGATTTCGCGGCATACGATCCGACTAGAGAAGGGATTATCAGGAACCAAGCTGGCCTGGGTACTCCCCAGGATGGATCGCTGGTGCTCTGCCGGGTTAATGCCCCCCTGGTATCTGCTGCGTTCCGCTTAATTAGGGGTGGGGTGAAAGCAAACATCCAAGGACGGGACATAGGAGCTAATCTAACGAGCCTCATTGACAAGCTTATCGACACTCCCCAGTACAAGATGGGGGTCGGAAACGAGGTCTGTGGGCTTCTGAGAGCACTTGAGGATTATTCAGGGAAAGAAAGGGCTAGGATTCTATCGTCCAAGTTCGCTAGTGGGTCAAAGCTAGTAAACCTGGAAGACAAGGTGATGTGCATACAGGTCTTCTGCGCTGGGGCTGACTCGGTCAAAAACATCAAAGGGAAAATCAAAGCCCTGTTCCAGGATGGGTCCAATGGTCGGGGTGGGGTGCTTCTATCGAGTATTCACCGCGCCAAAGGTCTGGAAGCTGACTCGGTGTACATCCTGCAACCTGAACTGATGCCCCATCCTATGGCAACAGTTTCGTGGGAGAAGGAGCAAGAAAGGAACTGTCAGGTAGTAGCATATACTCGGAGCAAGAATGAACTGGTTTTTATCGGAGAACCCGGTTAACCAAGTTAGATAAGAACAAAGTAGATAACTTTGTCTTTGCCAGTAACCGGAACCCCCTCTGGTTGCTGGCATTTTTTTGTATCATTGAGACAATCTCAGGTATATTGTTTCTGCACCATTCGATGCCCTTATGATTTAGGTAGACTGCTGCTGAATCGCAGTCGGAACAACCAGAAATTTTTAATCGTTTTAGCGCTATAGCAATTTCATCTCCAGGAAGACGGTTCAATTTGTGACTATAGGTTAGGTTGTTCACTTTGTTTTAAACCGTATCTTAGCATCTTCTCCAGAGTAGATAGCACAATTGGGGTTTGATGGTCCGGGAAAGATTTCCGTTCTCCAGGGGATACTAACCCACCCCGAAAAGTAATCTTCAGGATCTATTGGAAGATCTACTATATTCTCTGCTTCCCAAATTGCGCTGGTATTGAAGGAGGCAGGAATTGTCACAGCTATCCTAACAGTTAAAGATCCTTCATTGTTTACAAATCGCGCATACACCTGTGGGTCCCAGGAGTTAGATGCATTCGTCCATGTTAGATGCCGATCCGTATAATAAAGGTAACCGTACTGGGGATCTGCGTGAGACACTCTTAGTATACGTGTTCCGCGAAGAGAGTTAAGATAATCATAACAGGGTGGAGCAGTATATTCAGGGGGCCTTTCAGTAAAAATACTTTCTCCATCAATTTCTATTTCAAACTCCCAGGGAGCTAATGATCTGGCTGTTTCTGGAGGAGTTATGTCAGCATTTATTTCGTCAGAAAATATGTCACTGGCTAGGTTACGAGGATAGGGTATCCCGGTACACCCTTCATACTCATTAGTATTTAATTGTCCTGATATGGTCTGAAACGTTACTCTACTTCCTCCATGAGTTGGGCCAAGACCAACACCACACTTAGTTCCTGGCGGTTTATCGTCATAGTAGGCAAAGAAAACTTGACCTGAAGATCCTATAACATCGGGGAGTGTGATACTAGGAGCTGATGCATGTCCTTTATTTATAGTCACATAGCTCGTATTTAGCTTCGCAAAGTCTTGGTCCTCCCATCTATTGGAGAATTTTAACTCTCTTAGAATAGTATCTGTGCCTTCTACTCTTTTAGCAAAACGGTATCTATAATCTCGGTAAGTACGAGGGCCTAAGACTGGGTGAGGCACATCATAATAGATTCTTTCTAGTTTTTTTTCAAAGTAGTTGTAATTGTTTGAGTCTTTATAACCCCAGATAGTTCTTATCTCGTTTCCTGGAGTGGAATGATATACTTCCTGCCTACTACTCCCTATGTACTGACCATTAGCCATACCAGTAGTAGGCAGGCTGTCTCTGGTTATCAACAGTGCTCCTGGGTCAGCGCAGGTTAAACTGGAAGTTCTGACATGGTAAAATGGAGGTTCGGTATCTTGTTCTCCTAAACCTGCCCAAGTACCAGATATAGGATCTACGCGAGGAGGAGTTATAGTAAACGGACCGATGTATCCTTCATTTACGCACCCAAGGCATACCTCACAATTTTTAAGCGTCCCTGAATACTGTGCGACATCCTCAACCTCTGAACCCGCGAAATCGTATTGGTGACGGGGAAAATATGCACTCCAACCTTCATGCCAGTTTGACCAACCATAGAATTGTTGTACTTCAACCCCGTTTAAGTTAGCTAGGTAGTCTGATATTCCTATCATTGGTCTAGGAACCACGCGGAGCCCTCCACCTGTATCTGCGATATACGAGCAATCCAAACCAGAAGTTAAATCAAAATCCAAATCGTTTGGGCCTCTAGTAATGGATATATTTACATAGCGGGAGTCTGCTCTCTCAAGTTCGTAACGAGCGGTTAGAGTATCATACCGTCTTGTACACCAAGTTAACCAAAAGAATTCTCCAACATTAACTGCTCCAGTTAGTGTGAAGTCTCCTATTACCTCATACTCCCACCCTCCCAACGTCCATCGGTTACTGATTAAATTTATCAGTAGACCACCACCACCATCAGCTATCTTGACGGCTACATTTTGTTTCTCAGAGGGGTGACCTAGCACAATCCAATCAGAATCAGATAGCAGTCTTATATAGGCTTTGTTAATTCCGCGTCGTAGGTACTGTGGACTACTATACCAGGAAGCCTCTTCGGTTCGTATTAGTTCCCCGTGGGTTAGAACAGCACCAGCAGACATAGCTTTAGCAGCACCGTCTTGAATAAAGAATCCTTTTGTACCAGCTCTATGCCCCGCATAGTAGAAAGTATTGGTAACTGGGAGATTCTCTGGATGATCTTTATCTCTAGAGAAGTCATGCGCAAAATCAAGACATTTAAGCCTTTTACAAGGAGAACAACAAGGATACCAAGAGGGTGCCATTAAGCTACCACCGGTTCTGCACATTCCATATTTATGATTCTATATATGCCTTCTCCAACTTTATCCCCTTCTTCTCCCAAGCTTTTTGCACGATCATACATAGCTATTCCAAAAACTCCATTTTCCCCTGAGAACAAATAAGCATGTCCTTCGGACGTTGGTGCATTTTCAACAACAATCAAGGTCGTATCTATTTCTCCAAAACCTAAATCCACTTCTATCTTTGCGTCTGCAAACTTATCTCCAGTGGCTAGGTCTTCCGTTAGCTCAAAATAAATTACTCTGGACGTACCACCACCACCAGGAAGTATTGCGTGTCTTCCCAACAACCAGTTGTAGTAAACAAACTTTATGGAACTTTCACTGGCGGTATGGGGGGTTCCTTGTTGATCCCAAATTTCTATCTCTTCTGCATTAGTAGAGGAGATCTGTTGCCAAGCAAAAGTCTTAGTAATTTCGTTAGTATTTGGGTCTTCACTTTGTACGATGTCGGTGGGATACATCCTCCTTGCCATCCCTTGTCCAAAGGGAGGAATAGATGTCGTTACTACTACAGGAATTACATCTACCCGTGACTCTCTGTTGTTCGTTGGATCGGGGTAGGGAGGGATAGGATACCCCCTTTGTTCGTCGGGAATACCTACTGGGGGAAAGAAACAGTCGTTATCAAACGGAATCTGTTTGGGAGAAGTGCCCGTATAAGCAACGGTATATAATCCCGATCCTACATCAAAGATAACGTAAGACTTTAAGCTAGGTCCGTGGAACACATTGGGCATTCCAGTAAACATACCTTCCCTGGATGACTCGGTTTCGTAGATACTGAGAAAGTCTGCTAATAGTTCATCCCTTCTGTCCTCTATTTCCTTTATATTGCTTGGGGCTTCTCCAGAAACACCCCAGTGAGCTTCCATGTTGTCTCTGATAATCTTTTTGGTCTTAGCAAGAGGCGTTGGCAGTAATTCTGAAGTAAGCTCTATCTCTTCTACATGAAACGGATTAACACGGGCTAAATCAGAAGGATATATCTGAGCGTCGTCTTTGTTGTTCTTCAAGTCGTAATTCAGTGTCGGGAACAGTATTACTAGCGTCTCAGGCAATGCGGTAATATGGCCCTTAGCTCTTACTATCGGTTCTGGTGCTGCGAAAGTATTTAAGGCATTTATCGTGTCGGCATCCACATAAGCAGCGGCTACTATTTCAAACGTAGGCTTTAAGTTGTTTATGTTATCCCCTGAGGGATTGTAGGTAATGAAGTTACCTGAGAACCGTATTACATAATCCAGGGCATCCCAAGCATTCATTCCATAGAACTCAAAGTCCCTAGGGTTTCCCACCGGAAAATCAGCCGCAGTAAGATTTGGTACCTCCCCCATATCAGTGGGTAGAGATTCCCATATATCTTTTATCATGGCCTCCCAGGTCCATTCAACTCGGTCCCCTTCCTCTGGTGATGTACTTGAGGCATCGTCATCGGGTTTAGACAATGATTCCTGGTAGAACTCATTATCAGGAGTCGCGGCATCAGGAGTATCGGTTGGTGTAAAACCTGGGGAAGGCGAATCAAGCTCAGGAGTTTCGTTAACAAAAGCTCTACGAACAACCACGTTATATCCACGGTTAATAAAAGACATCTTTCCCAGGATACGAGCATCTCTTAGAGTCACCATGATCGTACATTTAGGATTTACATTTTCTTTCTTCTTTTCCTTAGCAACTTTCTTCTTTGGAGCAGCTTTCTTTTTTGGAGCAGCTTTCTCCTTGGGGGAATAAGCTATAGTCTTGGCTTCCTCCAAGTACATATCCATTGTGATTTTAACTAGCTTGGTGGTTTCTCCTTCGGTACCGGTTATCTCAACCTTAATAGCTTTATCTGTGTCGATAGCCTCAAAGTCTTCATAAGAAAGCAGGAAGGTACCTACACCTGCTTCCTTACCTCTGGGGAAAGTAATAGAATTAGCACGTCCAGCCCACCAGGATATATCTAGACCTACCCTGATACATTCCCTTTCCAGGATAGCTGGATCTCTACAAGGAGTATCACCTACTCGGAATTGTGACATGGGGTGATATTAGAGAATAAAATTACGCAGCCTGAGCAGCGGGTTCAGGCTTTGTGGGTGGATTCTTTTGGCTAGTAGGAACTTGATTATTTTGCTTCTCAAAGTTCTTTTCGGAGGTACTTACCGGTTGTGGTTCTCCTCCTGGACCTATAGCCATAATCTCACCAGCTATCTTTAGTAAACTAAAGGGGATAATCTCATACCTAGGGTCGGGAAAAGATAGCTTGGCCACAGGTCGTAAGATCTGAGTGTCGAAGTCAGATATCAACCATTGGAGAACTTCCTGGAGAGTAGAGAAAAATGCCATCTGTGGTATGGCCCTGCCAGTGGAGGAGCCGAAACCCTCACTACCTGATGATTCAACGACTTCCGGAGGTATGCCCATACCTTCCAGAATTTCTTCTCTGAGACTTACCCCATACTCCCCTAGACCAGAGGGTACGTCATTAGCTCTAGGAGGTTCGTATTCCCATGCCCTAGAGCCATCTGCGGTCGTCATATTCGGAAATGCTATGACCCCGCCAGTACGTTTCTTCTCTATCATCTCACGGGCTAGGTCTTTGTTAGAAATTACCGTACCGTCGTTGGTCCTGGTGATGCCTGGAGGGTGGTACATCACTCCCCCCTCGTAGGCATTCTTATAAAACCACAGTCGTCTGATGTCCCTGTAGCCACCGTCAGACCATTGCTCCCACCAGGGCACAAAGGAACCAAAAAGTCGAGAAAGACCGTACCAAGGATTTCTCTCGCGCTGATGGACATGGAGAAACGCTTTAGGACCACCAACAAAGACACGTTGGCGAGAACGGAAATCTTTCCCGGAAGTGAATTTAGAATTACGGACTGTGATCCCTTGCAAACGACCACGACTAGTAACTACGTTTATGTCTGGGGGGTCTAAGTCACGGAGAGTATCAAACATGATACGCCCCTCATCCACCTTGTAGATTACTTCTGAACCAGAGTATCCCCACTCTACAGCTTTCAGTGCACGTACAGCGCTAGTTCTCCAGAACCGTTCAATAGATCGAACTAGGTACTTCTTTAACTCCTCGTCTTCTGTCTTTACGAAGAAGCGTGCGTTAGAAATCAATGGACCTTTTATCAACCAAAGACCAAAAGTAACACGAGGGTCCGTAAGCATCTCACGAACATGTACTCGTGAAAAGAACGGACGATGCTTAAATCCCGCAGAGATAAAACCTGAATGGCTAGAATGAGGAGTGTACTCTGCGGTACGGGGTTCACTTAAGAGGTCTTCCCCTGTGAACGTTGCCATTTCATTTTCTCCTCTGCTAATACCCTATTAGCATGCGCGGTTTCTGCACTATTAACATCGTCGGTAAGGCTCAATACCAAAGAGTATAGCTTATCCGCTGTCATTTCCGAATCAACAGATCTAGCATTCCATTCCCGTAAAGCTCGAACGTAAGGCTTCAAAAAATGTAAAGCTGATCTTTCTTCCTTGGTTAAGTCTCGGAAGGGGCTTCCGTAGTAGACGATGAACTCCGCAAGGTTTCTATGCTTTTTTTTAGCAGTTGCCCAACCGAATCAATCTTTTGGGAAAGGAGGTATGCCATAGAAGGGGACACCTCTTTCTTAAAAGTTTCGCTAAGTACCTTGGCAAAATTGATGATGAAAAACCTTTGGTCTTGTCTTTTACCCATGTTCAACCCTTCTTGGGCTTCTGCCATGAGTAAATCCAGCGACACTACATCGTCTTCCAGAATCATGTCTCCATTTTCTTTTACCAGTCGGAGGGTCTGGGTTTCGGGGACTACAACGTCGTTCATTGAAATTTCTCCACATCTGCCCCTGTTTGTACAGCAATATGCAAGTCAGTAAGTGGCGCTGATTCGAGTCGGTATTCTATCCTCCATTTGAGTCTATGTATAGAACACTTTCCTGATTTAAGTATTCTATCTCTTGCGTACTTTTTTATTGGAATTGCTTTAACACCCCCTACTGAGGCTAGACCTGGAGGGTCAATTTTATACCCCAACCTAACTGCCCAACCGTATAGGACTACCTTATACCTCGGAGAAGTTCGTACTTGGGATTCTTCTACTTCTCCTCCGGTATCGGTAGTGAAAGTAAAACCTATAGTCCTACTAGGGTCCGGGTCTATATTTTCTGTATCAACTAGATCTTCCGCTGATTTATCTACCAGCGGCTTATGAAAGATTACATCCGTATCCTCAGTGACATCCATCCAACTGTGATAGTCTATCCAACTAGCTTCTGGAGGAGGGCAAGGCGTTTCAAAAACTGCGGTCAATCTCTGATCAGAAACCGTAGTGGGATCAGATCCTTTAACAGGTAAGTTATTATCGCAGAGCGTTATTTTTATGTCATCGGCGGTGGTATGACCTAGTTGAGCATAACCTCTCGCGTTATGCACTTGGTTATATACGGACGCATTCCATTCTACCCAAGTTGTACTCAAAGGCTGAAACAGGCCACTCAATCCTTGAGAACCAAGCATCTGATCAGGTGATCCATAAAGTAGAAAACCAACAGAAAAGGATACGCTTCTACCAAATACTTCTTCGGTAAGACTTAGATTAAGCAGAAGGAAAGACTTAAGTTTTGTTTCTTTCTCCCCGGTTGTGGTGTATGTGCTGTACAAGGCGTGACGTAATCTATCGGTTACTATAGCTGTGATAGCCCACCAAGCTAATTCCTTAGGGTATCCTGGTGCCACTTCTACAGTACCAAAAATAGTAGAATTCCATTTAACGAATCCTCCAGTACCAGTAATTTCACCGACAGGCATTAAAGATGTTTTAAGGGAATGACTAACATTCATGTCTATCATTCCGGGGTGGTATGCGTTGTCCGATGGAATTTCTCTATCCAGAATAGTAAAGGTGAGAACACTCCTATCTTTACTTAAGTTCAATAAAGGATGACTACGAGCGTATCCAGCAAGTACTGGAACCCTCTCCAATATATGGCGGTACCTATCTGCCGTATCGGTTAATTTATTGTTTGTGCCCCAGCTAACAGGTATTTCAAATTCTCCAATAATTCTACGCTCAGTCATACCAGATTCATTAATTGCCCATTCCACCTCGTACTCAAAGTTCATTAACGAATGTGCGTATTGGGGTGTCCCGACTTCCTTCTTGCACTCCGGTATTGAAGTTTCACAAGCCCATACAATACGAACAGCTTTGTTTGATCCTATAGGTTCCCACGCAAGTATTCTTGGTTTAGGGCCAAACTTTATATCCCTTACCCCCCCTGCGGATTCATTTATTTCAAAATCACCAAACCCCTGGGCCGTAAAAGATAAAAACTGCCCAGGTTCAGAAAGCCTTTTTCTAATGTCCTCTATATTATCTTTAACGATAGAATTAGGACTGCCCGCATCTTCATTAAGTATAGGATCGGACCCTACTACGACCGTAGTTATTTCTATATCGTAGGTTACGTATTTAACTATTCGCTCCGCACTATCCATTACCATACGAGCTGAAATCTTAGCGTTTATAAGATTGGGAAAAGTATACCCATTGTATGATACTACTCCCACCTGAAAGGCATTAGGAGGTGTGCCCTTGTCTCTACTAGTTGTAATGGCCATTAGTTAAAAACACCCCTAACCCCAGTAGGACGTGGTCTAGCCTCACCAAGTAAAGCGTTGGGATCTAAGTCTTCACCGGTAATGAAGTCCGTAAATTCTTTTTGGGCCTCCATATTCCCATCCGTAGCTTCCTCAGCTTCCCCTCTCTCCCACCACCTTAGTACCCTCCCAAGAAGACGTAGACTGGAATTACTGTTGTAAAATAGAGTCTTCAAAAGCTCCGGATTATCGCCTATAAGGTTTATTAAAGGTTCAATAGCCCGCAATATGGCACTTATGTCCTCTGTTATTTGTGTAGCAAGAGGAAGTATTCCCTTAACTAGACTAGTTTCTATCTTAATTAAAGCGCGGTCTACCCCTGACCGTGCGCCCTGATACTCTGACAAAGGACCAGATAATTCTTGTGCTTGCTCCATTCTAGCAAACATCTCGTTGATCTCTCTTCCAACAACAGCCATAGCCAACTCCGCAGAAAAAGCAGAACCAGTTTCTGACAAATCTTGAAGCATGCTATCTACGGCGCGTATAGTATCGCCTAACGTTTTAAAGGCAACACCAAGCGTGGCAGCAGTGAGTGCGACAGCTATACCCGCAGGGCCAAATAGCTTCGTTACGATAGGAACCACAGCACCAAAGGCTTTTCCAAAATTACCGCCAAAAGTTCCTCCGCCATCTCCACCTCCGCCTCCGCCTCCACCACCAGGAGGAGGACTGATGGGAACCGCACCGCCAGGAGGAGGAATAACGCCACCAGAACCGGAAGATCCAGAACTGCCTGGAGGTGGTGGTGGGGGTGTAGAAGAAGGGGGAGGAGGTACGTTACCGAACCCATACGAAACGGGAGGAGCTTCAGAATATCCGAAGGGAGGTCCAGCATCTGTGACAGTTGTTCTACCTACCCCAGACTTACTCCCCATGGCGTACTTAGCGCCCCAGTGATCGGCTCCACCAGCAGAAAAACGACCGGCGTAGTTGAACGCGCCACTAGGAAGATCTGAAGCTTCTCCTGCAATATTTAGCGCAGATCCAATAGCTTTTATACCTTGGGTAAAAGAATTAGCTATAAGATCGGTCTTAGCTAGAACTTTACCAGAGGTATATCCAGGAGCTTGTTGGCTAGACCTACGGTCCTGTTGATTCCACTGTTGGGTGGTAAGCCCATATTTCGGAGAAGAACCCCCTGCGGATTCTGATTGGGCAGCGGAAGGTGGTTGCTCCTCCCGGAAAACTACAGTCAGGGTTTGGTTTTCGTTTGCCACACTATGTTTGAAGTGCTGTTATGCCCAGGGCTATGTTATCACGCATCATTAGGAGTTACTTCGTACCAACAAGCTTTATTTAGTCCGTCTGGTATATAAGGTAGCAATTGAAACCTAAGAGGAATTTTTCTATGTCGATTGCTAAAATTTATACGAGTAGAAAAACCGGGGGCAAGCATTGCTACGCTTGCTGTCAGCACTGCCGGTTTATCTTCGGCGGTCGTACTAGTGTCAGCCGTCAGTATCAATTCAGTCGGACCGCCTTCACCAGCCATCTGACTCCATTGATTGCCTACATCTCCTACGTAACCGCCCTGTATATCATAAGCCTTCTCAGTGGTACTTTCACTAAACATAGTCAGAGCTTTAAGGGTACCAATAGACCACTCAACGCAAACAAAGCTTAAAAAGCAATTACCCCCTCTGTAAACAACATCCTGTACAGTATCCGCTCCATTATCTCCGACCAGTTCTTCACCGAAACGCACAGTCTCTAATTCGTAACCATCCTCTGTAGCCCCAATATAATTCTCCTCGTGGCCAAACGAACACACATAACGACCGGCTATAAACGTGGAAGCAAAACTAATAGCCATTACAGTTTCCCCTTTTTACTATTTCTCTTGTTAGCGGCGGCTGTTGCTTTCTGTTTGGCAGCGGATACCTTAGACTGAGAAAGCGCTCTACCTTGTCTTCTTACTTCTCCAACCTGCCTAGCTTTAGAAATAACCCTAGCAAATGCTTTGGATGGCGAAAGAGCATTTGCTATTTTTTTAAGATTCCGGCCTGGAGGTCTAATAGCCATATCACACCATATTGGTTGTGGACTGATAACGAGTCGCTTGATCAAAACGTACTTCCATGACGTAAGCTACGTCTGAATCTGGACGTTCCGACCCTAACCAAGTTCCATCCTCTAAGCGGGGTTGGGGATCAGTCCCCGCCCAACGAAAGTATTCTACGATCCGATCCGTACCAGTCATAGCATTACCAGCGCTCTCGCCTATTGTAGTGTTCTGGTGAACAGAAGTCATTATCGTTCTACAAAGGCTATCAAGGCTCAAAGTAGCTTCTATATAGAGATTTAATCCTGCGGACTCCCTGGGTATTGCGGACTGCCGCATAGTCACGGTGACTCCCATCCCATAGACCTCCTCGATTCCAGAGTTAGGATCGAAGTTCCCAGGCCTCCAGGAAGTACCGTAAATGGCAGCAAACCACTTACCCATGGTGGGTTTAGGCCGGGGATCAGGCATGATATCAATGTGATAATCACTCAAAGTCTCAGTTAGGAGAGTACCGATATCCGCAGTCAGCTTGGTTTTAGTCTCTACCAGGAGCTTGGCTAGGCTCATTTTCGCTTCCCCCGAGCTAATGCCTTCGCAGAGTCCTCCAGAGCGTCCCTAACAGCCGATCTGAACCAGGGTGATATATCCGCTGGCCAGAACTTTCGGACCTTATGGAGCTTCTTAGCGTATGGTACGGAGGTACCAATCTCCATGGAATTCTTAGATGGCTTAAATACTTGATCCTGAGGGGGGGAATAAGATCCGGACAGCAATCGACCTGGACGCAGAGATTTCTCTAGACGGTGGGTATCTATCAGAATAGGAACCTTACGGTCTCCGTACTTGCTGAGTCTGGTTTCCGCCCCATCCCGTTTCAAAATGCCCCAAGCTATAGATGCCGCTTGAGCAGAAGCAGCTTGTATCGACATGTGCTGAGATAACCGGGTGAGATTGCTGGAGAAAATTCCTTTCCACTTTTGATTTTGTAAGGGTGTAAGGAGTCCTCGCCCCGTTCGACCGCGCCTACTAAAGGCGAGAGACCCCCGTCCCCGGATTTTGCGTGCCGCAATGGTTGACCTTTTCAGAGGTTTCCATTGCAGCCCTTGGTCGTCTGCGTTCCCCTTTGATTTGATAATAAAAGCTTTGTGAATCCTCTGGAACAATCCTTGAGCAAGTTTAGCTGAGAACCTGGAGTGTAAAGGTCCACTAAGGCTCTTCATAGAACTTTTCAGTTCTAAGACCGCTCTCTTATTAAGGGTTACTGTAGCCACTTGTATACCGGATCATTAAAGGAACCCATTGGTCAATGAGTAAGTTATGAAAAGGTATGCGATACTAAGCCATTCCCAAGGATAAATAGGAGCTATATCCTGGTTCTTCCCGCCACCTCCAGTAGAAATGGATGGATGAACCCGAAGTTTATGAACATTGAAATAGTCATTAACCACTATGTTAGACATCGCAGGAGTAAAGTTTTCGCGGGTAGGTAAGCGGGGAATAATTATCTTACCCTCTGCTACACGTTGTAGCTCGTCTGTTATTTCATCAAACCTATTAACAAATAAAGCAGGATTGCCCCTTCTCTGGGAGAGAAAGTACGCTCCTACCCAAGTAGAACGAGACCTTACCCAACGAGAATCAGCCATGTCTACTGGATCGTAACGTAATGAAGCAAATTCGTTGATAAAATCTGTGGCGTCCTCTGTAAGTTCTACCCAGAAAGTAGATTCTTCTCCGGGGGTGATGTCGTCAACTATTAACGGCACTCCGTCTTCCCCGTAAGCTATTCTCTCTATTTCGGCTTGGGTGGTGTATACACTAGTAAGGGTTTCAACAGCCATAGATTAAACTCCTAACTATAACGATCATAATTAGAGTCCTTACTGCCCTTTGAGTCGCGCACGAATTGCTTTGCCCCGAGTTATATACGGTAACTCCGGTTTGATGACGAAATCATCAGGGCGTATCTCCTCGAATGGTGTTGGCGCTAATAAACTCGGTGGCTGCCTGATCGTGAATTCTTCAGGTGGTGGGTCAGTAAAGTCCACTGGACTGGCTGCCTTCTCCGCTTCCCATGTTGCCATTTCGTCTGCTGATGCTTGACGCAGTATTTTCCAAGCAGCTTGTTCCCGATCACGTTCAGCCTTTAGCGATGGATAGGCTAGTATTTTGTCTTCGCTCACAGTCTTTCGCAGTTGCCAAGCGGCTATTTCCACATCCCTCTTCGCCTTGTACATAAGCTGAGTTTCATCCCAGTCCGCCATCTCTTCGTCTGAAAGCCACTTATGTGTCGTCTGGACTACATGTGTGATGGGATCGGTATAAGAAATTTGAGTGCATCCCATAAACACATTCGTTGTCATTTCGATGCGCGGCATAGGGTCGTCAGCATTTACAACGATTCCGTACTCATCCAAAAGCGTTTCGCTGGGCATATGTGGAGAAATCGGAGAGGAATTCCCACCTTCATCCATAACATGAAGTTCCGAAGAAGTGGAAATATCTTTCGCAAAAATATAGCATTGTCCAGCAGTTCCGGCTGCCGGTTCTGTTCCATTCGCTATGGCCAGAACTCCCACTGCCGATCCATCAAAACTGCCTGTCCCTACGCCGACATTTTGGGCGTCGTCGATAGTGAGTGCACGAGTCAGAACGGTGGTGGCAGCATCGGTTCCTGTCCACACCGATAACTCAGAAGGAATTCTATTCGAGCCAATCGTCCCAGACGAAACTACCTTTATCGCAGCGCTTTGGGTTACAAGGTCAGCGCCGTCGTCGCCAAACCACGCTAGGTCG
>Ga0310342_100000568_pt1 | contig 21150 bp, 14 predicted proteins | sample S15DNA20500_MG_FD_206155 | JGI IMG/M metagenome (GOLD analysis project Ga0310342, IMG submission 206155) | Marine microbial communities from station ALOHA, North Pacific Subtropical Gyre - S1503-DNA-20-500_MG | ecosystem: Environmental > Aquatic > Marine > Oceanic | place: Pacific Ocean: North...
TGATGCAATTTGGGCTCATGGAAACGCAATTAAACCAATCTTTGCACAACAATCGTCTCGTGAAATGCAACGTACCGGGCGCTCCGCTACGGATGTCATGAAGGACGCAAGCAATGCACTGCGCAAAGCGACCTATCAAGGTGTTTGGAGTGCTGACGCAGATCATATAAAATCCCAGGAAGAAGTTAACGTAGCAGCAGGTGCAAAATTTGTTATCTATACGATTGACCCGTCGGACCACGTCGATCTATCGATCGATTCTCTCAGCTTCGAAGAGGTTGCCGACCAACACGACCAGTCGAAAGGCGAATTTAACTGGGCAGATCAATATATAGGTCGTACGATTTCGATTGAAGATGGGCCGCTCATCGAATTAAATGAGGACTCTGTTAAACGCACAGCGTTAAAATACGGCCGGGCAATTACCCATGCAATGAGACTGGCTGAACAAATCGACGGTGTGATGACCAAGCAGGGTAAACAGGAATACGAAATTGAACTCAGTGTGGATGAATCACCTCGTCCGACGTCATTAGTGGAGCATTATATTATTGCTGACCAGTGCCTTCGCTCTGAAATGAAGTTAATCAGCTTGGCTTTACGGTATGTGGGGCGTTTCGAAAAAGGTGTCGACTTCAATGGTGATTTCAACGAACTAAGTCGGTTTCTTTCAAATCACGCGTCGCTCGCACGGCACCTTGGACCTTACAAATTGAGCATGCATTCAGGTTCCGACAAATTCTCTATCTATGAAATGTTCGCACGTGCAACTCGTGGAATGTTTCATGTTAAAACTGCCGGCACCAGCTATTTGGAAGCATTGCGAGTCGTAGCTCGTCACGATTGTCAATTGTTTCGACGCATCATCGATACGGCGAGAGAACACTTCGAAGAAGACCGAAACGGCGATATGGTTTCAGCCAATCTGGATAGTGTTTCGGCTCCCAGTCAAATCAACGATCATCATCTGATACAAGAATATCTTGATAAAAATGACGGACGCCAAATCTTGCACGTGACTTTTGGTACCGTTTTGTCCGACTTGTCACTGGGTCCGAGAATTCACGAACTACTCCAATCACATGAGGAAACCTATCGCCATCTACTGGCTCACCACTTCGGGCGTCATTTGGCAGCTCTCAATCGTGGACTGCAACCCTTGGGAGAAGCCAGCTCAAATGGAAACCATCACGAAAATGGCGAGCCAACAATCGATGACCAGGAGTCGCAAAACGAGCACCTGGTACCCGTCGCAGAAAGTCGTCAGCAGCAAATCAACCAGGGTAACGGAAAGCATCAACAACGGCGGCTGGACATTTCACCTTCGATTGCCAAATCGAAATAATAGCCCAGCGTGGAATTAAACGCTGAACACTGTGCCAAGCTTATCAATTGTCATCTTTTACTTGGCGCTTTTCTCGGGCGGGTCGCCGACGACGGAAAACGTCTTTCGTTTTCCGAACTGCGTAGCCCAATCGATTGACTTCTTCCAAAGTGTTGTAGAAGTAAAAACTGGCGCGGTTGCTCGCGCTCACGCCTAAACGCTTATGAAGTGGCATCGCACAGTGATGACCTGCTCGAATTGCAACACCGTGCCGATCGCACAACTGGGCCACATCGTGGGCATGAACACCGTCAATCACAAAACTAACAATTCCTGCCTTCTGATCAGGCGATGGCCCGAGAAAACGGATACTACCGATATCTTCAAGTATTTCATGAGCCCGTTTGGAAAGTAACCGCTCGTGCCTACCAATTTGATCCATCCCGATGGACGTCAAGTATTCAATGGCAGCTCCAAGCCCAATGGCCGGTACAATGGGGGGTGTGCCAGCTTCTAATTTGGCTGGCAGTTCGGCCGGTTCAAATCCATCCAAACTTACGCGCCGAATCATGCTGCCTCCTCCCATGAATGGTCGCATTGAATCTAAAAGATGCTCACGACCATAAAGGACTCCGACACCCGAAGGCCCCAACATCTTATGTCCACTGAATGCGATAAAATCCACATTCAGGGACCTGACATTGGTCGTCATGTGCGGCACGCTCTGCGATGCATCAACGAGAACAAGTGCTCCGGCCTGGTGAACTTTTTCGATTATCAACGGCAGTGGGTTAATCGTTCCCAAAACATTGGATACCGATGTTAAGGCGACCAAGCGGGTCCGTTCGGTCAGCAAATCGTCCAACTCGTCTAACAACAGTTCTCCATCGTCGTTGATTGGCAAAAATTTAACGACACAACCCGTACGTTCGGCCAATTGATGCCAAGGGACGATATTCGAATGATGTTCCATCACCGTCACCAACAACTCATCGCCGGACTGAACTTGGCTATCCCCCCATCCATGGGCGACCAAATTGATTGCAGCAGTTGCCCCGCTCGTAAAAATCACTTCGTGGCGATGTTGAGCGTTAATGAAAGAACGCACTTTTTCACGGGCCTCTTCATAGAGATCTGTACTACGATCACTTAGCCAGTGCACACCTCGATGAACGTTGGCATAATGCTTTTCATACGTATCCACCAAACTTTGAATCACTTGATGGGGGCGCTGTGTCGTAGCCGCATTGTCCAAATAAACCAGCGGCTTGTCACCGTGAATGATCGTTGAAAGAATGGGAAAATCGGCTCTCAGCTTGAGCGGGTCCAGTGGCATGGTTACATCTATGGCTGTCATGATGATGTACCTTTCCGAAGTTCTCCGTCGTCGGAAGAATAAAGCGCCGATTGAACGACCCGCCAAGACAAAAGGCAACACTTCTGACGATTGGGAGTGAGTCTCGCTGGGAATAAGTCCAGCATTTGTTCTGCAGAAAACTCACGGACCTCGTTGATCGTCTTGCCTTCAATACTTTCCATCAACATGGACGCTGACGACTGACTGATGCAACAACCATCTCCGTCGAACCACGCTTCACAAATCTTTCCCTGATCATCGATGCTCAGCTCCACTTGAATCACATCCCCACAAAGCGGATTATCATCCTCATGTCGATGTGTTGCTTGAGAGCATCGGCCCCGATGATAAGGATCTTCGTAATGATCCAGCACATGGTCCAGGTATATTTCTTCTTCGTCGTGCATGGAGAGGTTCTGAGGTTTGTGTACTTTTTCCTTGCCCTATATAAGACCCAACCAATTAAAGTTTACGGCAGCTGCCAAGTATCGGCAAGGTTGGGCTCCCTGTGCGCTACACGTTGAATGGCTTACCTGGCCTCTGCTCTCCTGCCCCTAACCACTAAAACCCGTTATGATCGTGAAATGAGCCTCCGGACATTTCATCCATTGGTGCAGCACTGGTTTCGTGAACAACTGGGCGATCCCACCGAACCCCAACGATTGGGATGGCCGAAAATTGCTGCAGGCCAGAACACGTTAATCGCTGCACCCACCGGTTCAGGAAAAACGTTGGCAGCGTTCCTTGTTTGTCTGGACGATTTGCTACGTCAATGGCTCAAGGGAAAATTAGACGACCGTGTTCAAGTCGTGTATGTTTCTCCCCTTAAAGCGCTCAGCAACGATATTCATCGAAATCTGGAAGTGCCTTTAGCTCAAATCAACCAGATCGCAATTCAGCAGGGCAATGAAGCATGTCCTATCCGAACGATGGTTCGCACTGGCGATACGCCGGCCAGCGAACGACAGAAGATGCTGCGCAAGCCACCACACATTTTGGTGACGACACCCGAATCATTGTATTTGCTGCTGACATCCGCTAAAGCACGCGACATTTTGACGACCACGCAAACGGTGATCATTGACGAAATCCACGCGCTGGCCCGCGATAAACGGGGCTCCCATTTGACACTAACGCTGGAACGACTTTCTGCTATCTGTCCACGGCGACCCGTGAGAATTGGACTTTCCGCCACGCAACGGCCCATTGACGAAATTGGTCGCTTTCTGGTCGGTGTATCAGACGATTCTCATTCAACAGACAAGCCTGTGGCTGCTCCATGTGAAATTGTAGACATCGGTCACGCCCGCCAACTGGAACTTGGGATTGAAGTACCCCCGAGCAAACTGGCAGCCAACTGCTCCCATGAGCAATGGACTGAAATTTATCAGCGACTGGAATATTTGATCGGCCAACACAGGAGTACTTTGATCTTTGTCAACACCCGTCGAATGGCAGAACGCGTGGCCCATCGTCTTACCGAATCTCTTGGTAATGATGCGGTAGCCAGCCACCATGGAAGCCTATCGCGCGAGATACGCCTGGATGCTGAACAACGTCTGAAATCCGGAAGTCTGCGCGCGATCGTTGCCACGGCTTCATTGGAAATGGGCATCGACGTGGGTTATATCGATCTGGTGTGTCAACTGGGATCTCCTCGTTCCATTGCCACATTTCTCCAGCGAGTGGGTCGCAGCGGGCACTCACTAGGAAAAATACCTCGTGGGCGGCTTTTTCCAGTGACTCGCGATGAACTGATCGAATGTATCGCTTTGGTAGCTGCCGTGCGTGGTGGACGATTGGATCAAATCGAAATTCCCGTCGCACCCATCGATATCTTGGCTCAACAAATCATCGCCACGGTTGCCAGCGAAGATTGGAATGAGACAGAGCTTTTTAGCCTCTGTCGAAGGGCCTGGCCCTATCGTAACTTGACCAGGGATCAATTTGATTCCGTTCTCAAGCTGACTAGCGAAGGCATCTCGCACGGTTCAAAACGGGGAGCCCATTTGCATCGTGATATAATCAGCGGTCGTGTTCGGGCTCGACGTGGTGCCCGCCTAGCAGCCTTGACCTCTGGCGGAGCGATTCCTGAAACGGCGGACTACCGTGTTGTTGCCGAACCCGACAACACACATGTGGGTACGGTCGATGAAGACTTTGCCATCGAAAGTCTCCCGGGCGATGTTTTTCTCCTGGGCGCTACCTCATGGAGAATTTGTCATGTGCGTGGTGGTGAAGTAACCGTCCAAGACGCTCAAGGAGCACCCCCCAGTATTCCCTTTTGGTTTGGTGAAGCACCTGGGCGCACACGAGAGCTGTCGGACGAAATTTCTCAATTGCGCCAACGACTCGCAAATGAGAACGCTGCCGGTGTGCACGATACAGCACGAGCCTTGGATGAAGAACTTGCAATCGGACCGTCCGCTGCTGAACAAGCTGTACGATACATTCATGCAGGACAGGAAGCGTTGGGGGTTATCCCAACGACAACTCAAATCGTTTTTGAACGTTTTTTCGACGAATCAGGAGGTATGCAATTAGTCATTCACTCGCCATGGGGTGCCAGAATCAATCGTGCCTGGGGATTGGCATTGCGGAAAAGATTTTGCCGGAGTTTCGACTTCGAGCTGCAAGCCAGCGCAGACGACAACGGTATTGTACTTGCGCTTTCTCCACAGCACAGCTTCCCGATCGAAAGCCTGTTCAAAATGATTGGACCACACAACGCCCAAACACTATTGGAACAGTCCCTTTTAGCCGTACCAATGTTTTCCGTGCGTTGGCGCTGGAACATCACGCGATCCCTGGCTGTATTGCGCCACCAGGGTGGTCGCCGCGTCCCTCCTTACCTGCAGCGATTTCAATCGGACGACTTGCTGGCAGCTGTATTTCCAGAACAGGTTGGTTGTCTGGAAAATCACCACGGAGATGTGGAAATCCCCAATCATCCACTCGTACAACAAACAATCCATGATTGTTTTCATGAGGCCATGGACTTCAACGGGTGGCTTGAATTGCTTGAAGGTACTCTGTCCGGTCAAATAACGCTCGTGGCGCGCGATACACGGGAGCCGTCACCGTTGAGCGAAGAACTTTTGAATGCCAATCCGTACGCATTTCTCGATCCTGCACCACTGGAGGAACGTCGCACACGAGCCGTTCGACTTCGGCGCACGCTGTCAACGGATGATCTAGGCGATTTGGGCCATCTTGACGCCAATGCTGTTAGCACCGTTCAACAAGAAGCCTGGCCGCGTGTGCGGGACACTGAAGAATTGCATGACGCATTGCACAGTCTGGTAGCCGTGAGCAAATTGGAAATGGACGTTTGGCTGTCAAACCAGCCAGACAATCACCTCGAAAACTCGTGGATCCAACAGCTTGTTGATCAGGGTCGAGCAACGAAAGTCATGCTTTCTGAAAATTCCACCCTTTGGGCCGCGGCTGAGAGGTTGCCCTTGTTAAGAGCGCTGTACCCCAACACAGAGTACCTGCCTGATATCAATTTGCCAGACTCCCTGCAACAAGACTGGAGTTCGGCCAATGCGCGAGTAGAACTGGTCCGTGGACGAGTTCTACATAGTGGCCCTATTCGCTCCGAAACAATTGCGAAGGCCTTCCATTTTGACCAGGATTCAGTACAGGCGGCCCTGGAGGCATTGGAGGCCGATGGGACTGTGTTGCGCGGACACTACCTGCCGCGAACAGATGGTGATCCCGTCAACGTTGACGACTGGTGCGATCGACGGCTATTGGCACGAATTCACCGCATGACCATCGACGGCTTACGACGGCAAATTCAGCCCGTAACGCCGAAAACGTTTTTAAGATTTCTGATTCGACATCATCGCATCGGCTCGGGTGAACCCTGGGGGGGCGCCGCGGCAGTTCGCGAAGTTATAGGTCAGCTGCAGGGGTTTCAAATGTCAGCGGGAGCCTGGGAGCAACAAGTACTCGCATCACGGATTCATCAATACGATTCACAATGGCTGGATCAATTGTTTCAGTCGGGTGAACTGATTTGGGGCCGTCTGCGTCCACCGCGTCGTGATGATCGCAACGGTCCAAGCCGGTCCATGATGACACGCAGCGTCCCAATTACCATTCAACTGCGCAATGATTTATCTTGGTTACTGCCCAATCATCGAGAAATCACCCAGGGACTGATTGGGGCCAACGCTCGCCAGGTCCTGGAAGCCATGCGAACACACGGTGCTCTTTTCTTTCAAGAAATCCTGGCTGGCACAGGTTTGCTGGCAACGCAACTCGAAGAAGCGTTGCGCGAGTTGGCTGCCCTGGGACTGGTAACATCTGACGGTCTGGCATCTCTGCGACATTTTGTCGATTCCCGACAATCGGGTCGGAATACTTCCCGACATCGCCAACGCCGACACAAGCCGGTCGCGCACACGGGACGCTGGTCACCATTTCCAGGATTCATCGCGCAAGTTCCCCACCAGGACCGGTGCCAACAATGGTGCTGGCAATTACTGCGTCGCTACGGGGTGGTTTTCCGAGATCTGCTCATCAGGGAAAACGTTGCTCCCATCTGGTCCGATCTGGTCAACTGCTATCGACAATTAGAACGACGAGGTGAAATCCGCGGTGGTCGATTTGTTTCCGACGTGTCGGGTGAACAGTTTGCAACCGAGGAAGCACTCCGCACGCTACGCCAACTACGAGATGAGCCTCCGCAGGACGACTGGGTGGTTCTCTCCGCAGCTGACCCTTTGAATCTGGTCGGAATTGTGAGTGACGGACCACGGATCACCGCCTCTCATACAAACTCTCTGATTCTTGAGAATGGAAAACTAATTGCTGTCAGACAGGCAACGCATGTCTCGTTCCTGGTCAATCAGAATCCAGCCACAACAGCCAATATGACCCGTGCCTTGGTTCGCTGTCGACGTGATGCGGCCCAGGAAACCCATATCCGAAATCCGAAACGGAACACGCCCGAAGCAACATAATCCGTTTGTTTGGCTGGAGACACCTCCGCTTCCGCCTGACTCACTGATTCAGAACTCTGCCTTCGAATCGCTGACAACGGCAGTCATCTTCCGAACACGGTTTGAACTGGCTACAGCCGTCTTTTCTGAGCTCCACGACGTCTTTGATGATTGTTGTTATAGGTCAACGAGGAAACCATCGTAGGGCTTGCATTCTGAATCATCTGATCGTCATCGGAATCTGAAATCGCCAAGGACCCTGCCTCTTTAGACTTTTCCAATGGAAAGCCATAGACACCTACCCAATAAGCAGTACCTCGGGAATTGACTGCATAGCCAAATCCGACTTCCGTAGCTGGTGAAATTATCGACGCCCAGTGACCACCACTGTTGCGCCATCCGCGGAATGCTTCCGAGATAGTCGAGTGTCCCATGGCGATATTTTCTCTTACCCGACCCGGGTAACCATATCGCTTGGCCCGCGCATTGGACCCACCGTTACTGCCATGACTGAAATTACCTGTTCTTGCCATGTAAAGAGCGTGATCCTGAGCAGCTTTTGTTAACTCCGGACTGATTCGCTGGGCTGCCAAACCAACACCATCGCGCAACTCATTGTTTGTCTGTAACATCTTCAATAGTGTTGGATGGTGGTGTAGTGCAACGTTAACTTCATCTGCTAATGATCCTGTTGTCATCGTCAAATGAACCACCACTGCAAACAACCATTCATTCCTCATGGTATTTCTCCATTCAAGCACCGGAACACGACAAACGATCAACTAGTGGGCGGGAAAACAACAGGGCGGGAAAACAACAGGGCGGGAAATTCTGGTGAGACTATTGATTATAGGAAATCAGCTCCTGGTTGAAAAGGACCTGCCAGGTCAAATCCTATTTTGTGCCACAACATGAACTTTTAACCCTGCAGGAGGATAACTCGATGTTTTTACAATGAGCATGCCGTTAACCCTTCATGAAAGACAAAAATCACCACCGAGATTTTCCGATTTTCAACAACGGCTGTCTGCCACGCACGACCAACGTCTACCGGCTGTACCCCAACAACGCATAGCTTCGCCAGTGGAAAGAAAGATACACTGGTCAGAACATTGACATTCCACCGGGGGTCACGTCAGGACCAGTCTGGATACGCCACCTGTCCTGGAGTCGGTGCACAAGAGATGAAGAGGCTTTTTCCAGCGGTAATGTACAACGTCCGTCCATCGGAACCGCCGAAGGCAAGATTGGTCAACACATCTTCGTAAACCGGAATCCTACCCTTGAGTTCTCCACTGGGAGAAACCACGTAAATTCCCGGTGGGACGTCATCGGTTTCATTAGCATTCCGAGGCACCAGAATACCTGCTGCGATGTAGAGGTTGCCTTCTACATCCAATCGCATGCCATCGCCTCCACGCCCTGGTGCAAAATCGATCACCATCTGCTGATTGGCAGGATTCCCAGAATGATCGAGGTCAAAAGACCAAATCTTGCGGTTGCCACCAGCTTCCGGACAGCTATCCACCACATAAAGCTTGCGAGAATCTTGTGTCACCGCGATTCCATTTGGACGTTGGATATCAGGTTGCTGAATGATTCGCGTAACAGTACCGTCTGGATCAATCCGATAGACACCGTCGATCGGAGTGCCACTAGCGTTGAACATGGTCATGTTACTACGGTCACCATATTTTGGATCTGTAAAGTAAATCCGACCGGCTCCGTCAACACAAATATCATTCGGTGAATTGTATTGATCACCTTCGTAGTGATCTGTGAGCACATCGTATTGACCGGTTCGTAAATTCGTTCTTGTTACCCGCCTCCCGCCTCCCTCGCCAAATTCTGAACCTTCACAATGATAAAGCCGGCCCTGATGATCAAATGTTTGGCCGTTAGTACGGTGGCTCGGTTCGCGAAACAAGCTACGGCTGCCGTCGAGACTTAACTTCATGATCCGATTGTTTTCAATGTCAGAAAAATAAACCGTGCCGTCAGAATCAACTGCGGGGCCTTCCGTAAAGGCAAGCGAGGTAGCAACACCAATTTTTTCAATGACACCTTCCGGAACCGGAAGAGTTTTAAAAGATTTGTTCATAACTTATTTTCCAATACAAAAGCGGCTGAAAACGCGATCGAGTATATCATCGGTGTAAATGGTACCGAGAATTTTACCAAGCTCGTCCAACGAATGACGAAGCTCGGCCGCAACGAGCTCCTCACCCTCAGAATCTCTCGCTAACCGTAGCGATTCGGAGAGGCTTTCGGCGGCATGACGCAAGCTTTCACTACAGCGCACGGAGGTCGATGGAACAACGTCCAAAGCAAATACAGGGTGGGATGTAAAGATATCGCTAATTCGTTGTTTGAGCGCATCGATTCCCTCCCCTGTCACGCTACTGGTCAAAATTGGTTGATTCTGCAGAGACAACAGGTCTGCACATCGATTCTGGTCTGCCTTTGTTAAAACAACCAAATCAGCTGAAGACCGCGTCGCACGCAACTGAGATAATTCTAACTGATTAAGGGGTCGCGTGCTATCCAAACAAAGCACACGCAAGTTCGCGTCACGTGACTGATGAGACGAAATTTCTTGGGCAGCCCTATCCATCGCCCCATCTGGCCTCAGCTCCATTCCTGCTGTATCAATCAGCTCACAATCAAAGTCGCCACAACGGACCTGTCGGGTAACATAATCCCGTGTCGTGCCTGCCTGGCTTGAAACCAGTGCGACAGGACCACCAACCAGCGCATTGAGGAGGCTACTTTTTCCAACATTGGGACTACCCACCAGGGCCACTCGTAAGCCGGGTCCGGTCGCACTGCGAGATTGTATTTGCGTTGTCAGCTGGTGAACTCGTCGACAAGCAAACATTAAGTGCTGTTCGAGCTCGCTGGAACTAATGAATTCAATATCTTCCTCAACAAAATCCAATCCCGCTTCCAGATGCGCTAACAGTTCCAAAAGGTGTTCTCGCAAATCGTTAAAGGGAGCCGACAATCCGCCAGCGACCTGTCGCAACGCAACATCCAGATCATGATGCTGAGTTGCGTCGATAATGCCTAAAACGGCTTCCGCTTGAGGTAAATCAATTCTACCAGCCAAAAAGGCACGCATTGTGAACTCACCAGGCTCTGCCAAGCGGGCACCAGCTGCGCAGAACTTGCGCAACACCGCATCCAACAGGGGAGGCGATCCAAGAGTATGGATTTCTGCCGCACGTTGTCGGGTATAACTTCGTTGGTTTGGCCAATAATAGATATTGCACGGCATACGGGCCGGCGGTTCGTTAAGGGGAATGTATCCCGTTGCTACCGATGGCGACTCGATCGAATCCAGTGGAGGACACGTTGGCCCCAAGGCGACTTTCAAACAGTCGAGAACATCTGGCCCACTCAAGCGAAGTGTGCCACGGTAACTACCACCTGTGGCAGAAGCAATGGCGACGATGGTATCCTCAGGTTGGCAGAGCATCCAACCTACCTCTTTCCTTTGACCTTTTTCTGAAGCTTACCCGAAGACTTCGAGGCACCGTTACCACTCGGATTAACGGATTTCGTGGAACGGGGTGAACTATCCGCTTTGCTATCGTCTGGCTTGTTCTTCTTCGGTAACAACAAACGTTCACCAACGCCCCAGGCACTGGATGCGATTATGTAAAGACATAAACCAGCGGCAACACGGAAGAATAGAAATCCCATGAACAACATCATGAACTTCATGATCTTCATCTGCATCGCCGACTGTTCATCGGTCGCCGGCGGTGTGAACAACTTCTGATGAACCATGAAAAAGCAAATGGTAATCAACGGTAGGACGTTCAAGTAGGGTCCCAAAAAACCGGTTTGCGAACCCACGAACGACGGCATGAACGACTCCCAATAGAGTAGGCGATCGGGTGATGCCAGATTGGAACACCATTCGATCCCCGGAATCAAAGGTGCATCACGTAGTTCAATATCCAGGCTGAGGGCACGATAGAGACCAATAAAAATTGGCAACTGTAAAAACATGGGCAAACAACCGCTCAACGGATTGTAATTATGTTTTTTAAATAATTCTTTTTGAGCCTTTGCTCTTTTCTCCATATCGTTCTTATATTTTTCGGCGATCCGCTTCATTTCCGGAGCCAATTCCTGCATCTTCGCCGCCATCGTAGCCTGTTTGCGTCCCAGCGGAAACATACAGCCTCGCACCAATACGGTCAGCATGATAATTGCCAAGCCATAGTTTGGAACAATTTTATAAAACAGATGTAACAACCAGACCATTGGCTTGACGACAAAACTGAACATTCCATAAACGATCGTGTCTTGTAAACGATAGTGCTCTAGAACTTCCGGTTGCTTGGGACCTGCAAAAATATCAAATCTCTGTTTCAGCTTTTCCCCTGCAGATAAATCGTGACGGGTACTGACTAGTTCAAATGAAACATCGGTACGAGTCACCCGCTGGGTGTCGATTTTTCCAAATGGTTTTGCGCGGGCAGCGGCAAATGTGGGCGGAGAAAAATCCCCTGGAGCTTCCTTACTGGCCATCAGAGCCGACAGGAAATACTGGGTGTCAACTCCAGCATAAACAAGTTCGACACTGGCTTGATTAGCAAACAGCGGCATCCCACGATTGTTTGGATTTTCTTCTGTATACTCGACAAGATCCTTGCAACCATAGAGTTCATGAAGACCTTCGGTCGTCCGCCAGATAACGTCTCGCGTACCGGCAGTGTGAAACCATTCAGGATGGATTTTGGCGATGTACCACCATCCTTCCAGTGGCAAGTTATTCGGACCACTTAACTCGTAAGAAACCGATGTGTCAGTCAATTCATCATTGTGTATTTCGATATCCATCGTCAGGTGATAAAGTGTGGCGTTAACGCCTTCCTGAGACTTCGAATCTTCGCTTCGTGCCAAGCTAAAACGCCTGACGATTTGGATACCACCCTCCGAAACGGGTGATAACGTTTCAGGATCCAATCGAATTGACAATGCAACCGTAGGCTTTCCGTCGTCCGGTCGCTCGACAAGATTCCAATTTAAATTGGCTAAGGCAGCCCTATCCTCTTCAGATAATCGACGACCCGCTATTTGGTCGAGTGTCATCAGGTAAGATAAGTCCGTGCGACCAGCCGACAAGCTCGAATCCGGTTGACAATAAACGACACCCTGAGGAGGCCGTGTCAACTCGACTTGAAACGTCAATTTCCGTTTCTCATCACCAATGACTCGCTCTACAACCAAAGGATAAGTTTCCTCGCTGGTCTGCTTTAATCGCTCCCGGAATGACACCACGTCAACAATCGGATCCCCTGCCAACGAGTGAATCACATCACCAGGCAACATCCCTCTAGCCACGCCAGAGTCTGTACATTCGGCTTTCGAGGCGGGCGTTCCGTCACCTACAACATTCACTTGGCAGCCACCGTCAGGCGCATCACTGGGGGCCAAAAACCCCAAGTAGCCCGACTTGGCCTGCCCGTATCGACTATGATCTCCAACATCCGCCAGGCCTCGATAACGTGGATCATTTAACTCAATGCTTTCAATCGCAGCGCCACGATTGTCGATAATCACCTGCATACCGTAGGGACTTTGAGGATCGATGGAACCCAGCACCGACCGTTCACGTGCTACGACAATTTCAGGTGGACTTGCTTGAGCAGGTTGCTCCTGACCATCCCCCGTATCGATAAGCTGGTGAGTGTCCGATGTCTGCTGGGGCTGGTCATCGCCTTCCGCAGGACCGCCAACATCGTCAGCTTGCTCCGCGAGAGGGGCCTGGCCTGGCACCGGTTTTTCCACCTGATCCAACGGTTGATTGGCGTTCGGCTGGGGAGGTGGAGCAAACCGTGCTCTTAAGTTCGCGTAAAACAACATGATCGCGAACGAGAGCACAACAAAAAGAACTAGACGTTTTTCCACAAGAAAGCACCTTCCGGCAATCTTTAAATCACCATTTGTAAAAGCGACTGACCGACAGAATCATTCGCTCGGTAAGTGTTATTTTTATAATTCAATGATCTTTTCAAATTCCACTATGCAAAACTGAAACCACAACGGAATCTTCATCCCAACAAACAAAATTACAAACTACCCGCTCAACTCATCGGTTGTTCACTCGAAACTTCATGTCATCGTCCCTCTCGCAATCGATCTCCCAGAAAATTGTCGAGCTCCCCAACATCATAAATCTTCTCAATCGTCTTTTCTAAGGGATATGCGACACGACGGAACTCCACCATCTCGTCATTCATCAGGACGTAGCACGATCTCGGATCTCCGTCGCGGGGTTGTCCGACACTACCAACGTTGATCATTGCCTTGTCATCACCAAATTCGAAGTGATCATTGATTTCATCAGGCCGGTAAAACAAACCTTGCATCGTGAAGATACCTGGCACATGAGTGTGACCCTGGAAACAGCGCCGCCGGATCAAACTGAAGAGTTTCTCTATCTTGCGGGTGTTGTAAACGTCCTCGGGAAATACATACTCGTTCAGCGGGTTCCTGACCGAACCATGGACAAATAGATCGTCACCTTCCATCTGGCTACGAGGTAATTCGCTAAGATAATTCCATCGTCCTATCGCCCGCTCGTCCTCACCGCTCTCTAATTGATCACGAGTCCAAAAAATGGCCCGCTCCGCTCCACTACTGAATCCTTCAGGATCAAATAGAGCCCCTTGATCATGATTGCCCAAAATGCACAGATCACACTGCTGTACCCGATCAATACACTCACGCGGATTGGGACCGTAACCAATGATGTCGCCCAGACAATAAATCTGGTCAACGTTTTGAGTTTCAATGTCTGCCAGCACAGCCTCGAATGCCTCGAGGTTGCTGTGAATGTCGCTGATAATCGCGCGCTTCACTGCAAGTTCTATTGTCGCAATTAATTAGGAAGAAACGATTGAGTCTAAGGAGGGGATGGCAGGCGGTCAAGTCGAAATGGAAAGGTCCAGCAGAACGGCAGCCACGTCGATCGTCTTCGGCTTGTGGATTGTTCTGGACGCTCATCGCCGAGGTCGGTGGTCATCTCAAGGTGCGTTGGTTTCGCCCAAGCTGGTGCTTTATCCAGCGTACCTGCGAACATCTACTATCTCAGTTGCTCCTACTGTTTCGAGACCGATTAACTTCCTGGGACAAGACAACGACCACGTTAGCGTCCTTCGCGCAACCGATCTCCCAACATTCTATCTAATCCATCAATTGCATAGATTTTTTGGATCGTGGTCTCCATGTCATATTCAACCCGATGAAACTCCAAATGGTCGTCGTGAAGAATCACATAACAGGCTCGCGGGTCACCATCACGAGACTGTCCGACGGAGCCAACATTGACCATTAATTTGTCACCTCGTAATTCGTAGGTGTAATCACATTCTTCAGGTGAAACAAAATCGTGATTGATCGTAAAAACCCCCGGGATGTGCGTATGACCCTGGAAGCAATATTGGTCATATCGCGTAAAAAGGTTCTCCATCTTTCGTTGGTTGTAAACATCTTCTGGAAAGACATATTCATTCGTTGGGTCTCGAGCCGAGCCGTGAACAAACAATAAATTTTCTTCGTTGTGCACGCGGGGCATTTCTCCAAGATAATCCCAGCGACGCGCATTCTGATCAGGATTACCTCGGCGATCTTCCAGTTCCGTTCGAGTCCAATAAATGGCCTTGAGGGCAACCGGATTAAAACCATCGGGGTCGAACATGGCTGCCTGATCATGATTGCCAAGAATACTGACAGGCAATTCGCAAAGTAAATCAATACATTCACGCGGATTCGGCCCATAACCAACAACATCACCCAGGCAAAAAACCTCGGTTACACCGGCCTGACGAATATCGTCAAGCACGGCCCGCAGTGCCTCAAGATTGCCGTGGATATCACTGATGAGGGCTCGTTTCACGCCCAAGTACCTTCTATCGTTAGCTCAACGGCAAACTGGACCGTACCGACCGTTCTCAGCCAATCGATGCCTGTGATTGAATTGGCTGAGAACAAGTGCTGCGCAGGGGGGTTAATAATTGTAATTGTAATAGATATGTTAATTTACCGTGGTGGCTAATTTGGGGCAATTGCCTGAAGAAATCCACCGCTTTCTTACGTTTACCATTTCCCAACCTGCAACCCAACATCCCTGATTTCGTGCGAATCCTTGCCCTGGAAACCTCTTCTGACCGTGTTTCATCTGCCATTTTGGAACATCAACGGGTCATCACACAGGCCAATTTGGATGTTCCCCGACAGGCTGCCCGTTGGCTTACCTCCTCAATCGCCGACCAATTGAACCGTACTGGATGGAGTCCGGCGGATATCCAACTTGTCGCTGTGACATCGGGTCCTGGTTCATTTACTGGCCTGCGAATCGGGGTTACAACTGCGAAAACGTTTGCCTACGCAATCCATGCAGACATCCTGGCGATCAATACGTTGGATGTTGTGGCAGCGCAGGCAAAACACTGGGAAGGAACTCTGGAAACGGTCATTGATGCACAGCGACAACAAGTCTTTACCTGTCAGTACATTCGCCGGGCTGACGGAACCATCCAACGATGTAGCGAAGTTCAGATCGTCGATAACTCCCAATGGCTTACTAACTTAGTTCGTGATCGTTGGGTCACAGGATCTGGTCTACAACGTCTTGAATCACAACTTCCCAAAAACATTCACGTTGTGGACCCAAATTACTGGAAACCCACAGCCGCGACCGTAGGCCAACTGGCCAATCAGGATCACACCGAAGGCCGTCGTGACGACCTCTGGAAAATCACACCGACTTATTTTCGACGCAGCGCGGCTGAAGAACGGATTTCACAAAACGAATGAAATTCTTTTTTCCACCATGACAATTCCCGGCTGACCCCTGCCAGCATTGATTGATACCGAAAGTGTTGAGGATTGTTAAAGGACACATCCTTGAATCAGAATTTCATGACATTACAAACTGTGTGACATCCATCATCTTTATCGAAGCGTTCTATGTTCAGCTCGAACTGCAATCGAAAATTTTCCCTGTCCGAGTAATTGGTAGGGCAAGTCCTTCGGACCATGTTGCTGTTCAATCGAAACGGGGCCTTGAACTTTCACGTACACGGATCGGCAGGTATCAGGGTCAACCCACACCTGACCTGTTAAATGTGCACTACTGGCACCATTTTTGGGGGATACCATGGCCGCCTGGGTTTCAAACACAACACACCGTTGTGTCCCTATCTGCTTTTCTCCTGTCAGCACAAGTTCAAAGGATGCTATTTCACCAAATTGTTCTTGAACCGCAAATAGTTCGCTTGCCAGTTCCTTAGGCAACTGCAGACGCTGCCCAATCGCTACCTGACGATTGCGCAAATAAAGGGCAAGCGGATTGGGGCGACCGAATCCGGCCAGACTTTGCGCAAGGATCTTGAGCTCATTTTCAGGAGGAATCTTTCCTTTCATATCCGTAATCGACAACTTTTCACCCACCCGAGTTGCCCGATAAGACCTGCCGTGTACCGGATCCTTGACTTTCACCGCGTTAGGGTCGTCAACCGAGATACTGCGTTCTGACTTCACAAACGTCACATTAGCTTGTGTCACACGTTGCGTTCCCTGGCCATCTAGTGTGCCAACTCGTAGGGGTGACGCGGAAACCTCGAGCAGCTGCAGTCGTTTCACTTGAGAAACCGCAATTTGTTGGCTGGACGATGAAATCTTCGTTCCAAGTTGAAAAAGTGATGTCTGAAGCTGCATCCTCATCTCTTGATGTTGGATCAGATGATCTCCGACCTGTGCTGCCTGATAGCGAAATTGGTACGGACCGGCGGCTGCCACCAGCGCGGAACGATCCACTGAGAAAAATGCACCCAGTAACAAGATTTTAAACCAGAAATACACGCGATTGGGCATATCGACAACCTCCGGGCTGGCCCTCCCTGAATGAGTAGAAAACGCATTTCGGGGTCGAAATGGTGTGGCGAGGACCGTTTCAGGTCAAGATCAGTTCTTAATTATCTGCGATTGCAACGTCGCGGAGCGTCTCCTGTGCCGCGTTAATCGTTACATCAAGATCTTCGTCACTGTGCGCAGCGGACAGAAAAATCGCCTCGAACTGGCTACAAGGCAGATAAATCCCACGGTCGAGCATACCCCAAAAAAAGCGGCCAAAACGGGCCGTGTCACAGCAACTGGCCTGTTGCCAACCCACAATCGGCTCGGCGTTAAAAAACAATGTCAGCATGCTGCCCACACGCGAAACGGAATGTGAAATCCCAGCTTTTTCGGCTGCCTGTCCCAGTTCTGATTCCAAGCGGGCGCCATTTTGCTCAAGCTTCTGGTAGGGGGGATCATCTCGGAGCGTTTCCAAGGTTGCAATCCCGGCTGCCGTCGCAATCGGATTTCCGCTGAGCGTACCCGCCTGAAACACTTTACCGACAGGCAAAACATAATCCATCACTTCCGCGCGCCCGCCATAGGCACCAATCGGCAATCCACCACCCACAATTTTTCCAAGTGTCGTCAGGTCCGGCTGCACTCCCCACAACGCTTGTGCCCCCCCATAGGAAACCCGAAATCCAGTCATCACCTCATCAAAAATTAACAACGAACCATTGACGGTTGTTAATTTTCGCAGCTGGCCGAGAAATTCTGAAGTTGGAGAAACACAACCCATGTTACCCGCCACAGGTTCGACGATCACACAGGCGATGCGTTTCCCATGCTCGGCAAACGCAGCAGCCAGTGCGGACGGGTCGTTGTATTCCAGTATCAACGTATCGCGAGCGGTACCATCGGTCACGCCGGGAGAATCGGGGACAGCCAACGTAGCAGCTGAACTGCCGGCAGCAACAAGAAGGCTATCAACATGTCCGTGATAATTCCCCGCAAATTTAATAACGATGTCACGTTGCGTAAATCCACGAGCCAACCGAATAGCACTCATCGTTGCTTCCGTACCGGAATTCACCAACCGCACTTTCTCCAGCGAAGGAACAGCTTCAATGATCAACTCGGCCAGGATATTTTCCGATTCGGTCGGTGCACCATAGCTTGTTCCACGGCCGGTAGCTTCGATCACCGCTTGCTGCACGCGCGGATGACAGTGGCCGAGAATCATGGGTCCCCACGAACCGATGAAATCGATGTAACGATTTCCATCAACATCGTAGAGATAGGCACCCTCAGCCCGTGCAATCACAATGGGTTCACCTCCCACTGCACCAAAAGCTCGTGCCGGACTGTTGACACCACCGGGCATGATCTGTTGAGCCCGGCGAAACAAGGTACGACTGCGTGTTCGATCTATGCCCATTTTGCGATGTCTTTTGCCCAATACGTTATGATGATTCCCGCGCCCGCACGATGAATCGCAGTCAACGATTCTTTTGCTACAAGGCACTCGTCCAACCAGCCACGTTCGGCGGCCGCTTTAACCATGCTAAACTCGCCAGAAACATTGTATGCCGCCAACGGAACTCCCGGATAACGATTGGCAACTTCGCGAATCACATCCAAATAGGCCAAGGCCGGCTTGACCATCACAATGTCGGCGCCTTCGGCCAGATCCAGCTCAACCTCGCGTAACGCCTGGCCAACATTTGCAGCGGGATCCATTTGATACGCTCGTCGGTCACCAAATTCGGGTGTACTTTCAGCCGCCTCGCGAAAAGGACCATAAAACGCGCTGGCAAACTTGGCTGCATAACTCATGATCGGCACATGATTCATGTCAGCAACATCCAGTGCTTTACGAATTGCAGATACCATACCGTCCATCATGCCACTGGGCGCTATGACATCGGCTCCCGCCTTGGCGTGACTGACCGCCTGACGACCCAGTAAATCCAATGTTGCATCGTTGTCAACGTCCAGCCTTCCAGTTCGGTCATTGACGACGCCGCAGTGCCCGTGATCCGTATATTCACAGAAACAAACATCCGATATCACAAGCAACTCTGGTGTCACTCGCCGGATCTCTCGCAACGCCTGCTGAATGATGCCATCGTCACTGAAAGCATCACTTCCGGTAGCGTCTTTTTGTGCTGGAATCCCAAACAGAATAACGCCGCCCAGGCCCAGTTCCACAATCTCGTTGAGCTCTTTTTCCAGTTGATCCACCGAGAGCTGACAATGGCCAGGCAGCGAGCTGATCTCTTGCCGGATATTTTCGCCTGCGCGGACAAACAAGGGTAAAATCAGCTGCGCAGGTGAAATCCGAGTAGCCGCCACGAGCTGTCGCACGGCAGGATGATAACGGAGCCGCCGGAGCCGCGTCGTCGGAAATTCAGGCTGAATCGTCATTCCCTCTTTATAACCAACGATCGGCGACTACGAAACACCCTCGCTCAACGTGCTTGCGGTTTCAGCCGAGAAGCTCAATAATTTGACTAGAAATGAATTTACAGCCCCACTCTCGTCAAACGAATTCTGCATCCACCACGGTACTGAAGGCTGATCAAAACCAGGCCCGAGGACTTGGTCAATTCGCGATCGACTTTGTAAACGGTCAATCCAATCCTGATCCAACCGTCTTGGACCGTGTGGTCGCGTTTCACCGAGACAGTGTTGCGTGTGCCGTCTCGGCTTTGTCGTTGGGCGCCAACGCGCCCGCTGTGCTTCGCCAAGAGGCCTTGCAATACGTATGCTCGGACATCAGCCAGGGTGTCCCCTGTTTTGGTTCCTGTCAGGCAGTCTTCCCCGAAAAGGCTGTCGTCGCCAACTGTTCCGCGGTGCGGGAATGGGACGCCAATGGCACCAACTTTGGATACAATCCGGCATGGGGACACACCGAAGGAGAATTTGGACACAACGATTTTTATCCTGTGGCTGTCGCCGCCGCACAGCTAGATCAACAGAACGGCAGGCAATTGTTGATTGGCATGCTCTGTCTGGACGAAATACGAGGACGTTTGGCAGAGGTTTTTGCGCTGCGAAAATATAAAATCGATCATGTTTTACACGGGGGAATTGCTTCGGCTGCTGTTTACGGCGCCATGCTCGGTGCCAGTGCTGAACAAATCGAATCGGCAATCGGCATGGTTGTTTCTCATTATGTTCCCTACCGCGCCATCCGCGCCGGGCATCAACTCTCTGATTCCAAAGGTGCGTCAGCTGCTCTGAGCGCTGAAATGGCTGTTGTCAGCATACACCGCGCAATGGCCGGTTTTGTTGGTCCGACAGATATCCTGCGCAATCCACAAGCCGTATTTTGCTGGAACGAACCCGTTGATCAACCTGACTGTAGCCCATTCGAACTGAGGCTATCGATAGCTGGTGGTGATTTCGCAATTATGGGAATGCACTTCAAGTTGGGCCTCTACGAACACCAATCGGCTGGTGCCATCCAGGGCCTACTGGACGTCCTTTCAACCTATCCAGATTTGCTTAACAATCCCAACCAACTGCAATCGGTACGGATCACGATTTACGAACCCGCGTTCAGCATCATTGGTGATCCGGCCAAACGCGATCCAAAGACCAGGCAAAGTGCTGATCATTCGATGGTTTACATTATCGCTACGCTGCTTCGAAAG
>Ga0310342_100000569_pt1 | contig 21144 bp, 11 predicted proteins | sample S15DNA20500_MG_FD_206155 | JGI IMG/M metagenome (GOLD analysis project Ga0310342, IMG submission 206155) | Marine microbial communities from station ALOHA, North Pacific Subtropical Gyre - S1503-DNA-20-500_MG | ecosystem: Environmental > Aquatic > Marine > Oceanic | place: Pacific Ocean: North...
ATTCCGCCTGGCAGCCATGGTAGACGCAGAGCTCGTCGGCGATCGCCGGCTCCGCCATGTGCCGGAAGTGTTCGGACATGGCGACCCCGTTTTTCCCGACCTTGCGGAATGCATAGGGACTTTTAACGTAGAAACGTGCGCCGCTGCCCATACCGGAGAGCTTGTCATCTGCGTTGAAGAAGCCCTTCAGGTGCAGGTCGTCAAGTTTCGGTTTAGGATCGAAGGTGTCGAGATGGCTGGGCCCACCCTCCATGAAAAGCATGATCACCGCCTTGGCCTTCGGCTCATGGTGCGGCTTTCGGGGTGCGAGGGGACCGGCGGTCTCTGTGCGGGCTATCAGATCGGAAAAGGCGACCGAACCGAGCGAAGCCCCCAGTCCATAGAGGAAGTCACGGCGTCGGAGGCTGGCGGTGTGAAGAAGCGATCTCTTCATATCAGTAGACATAGATGAATTCGTTGGAGTTGAGCAGCACGAGGCAGATGTCGGCAAGGGCCCGGGTCTCGGGGGAGACATCCACGGCGGTTTTATCGTAGGTGTAGCTGGTGTAGCTGGTCAGCTTCTCAGTGTATTCGAAGGGGTCGCCGGAGAACTCCTCGACCAGCGAACGAATGATCGTGGTCGGGTAAGACACCCGCCGGGGCTTGACGCCTCGATGGTACCGTACCATTTCGTGATAGTGTTTCCGCAGCACCTGGTTTTCTTCCTGGTCCGGATAGCGTCCGAAGGTGAGGCGGAAGGATCGTGCGATCTGGCTGTGAAGCTCCTTGTCCTCCTTCTGCAGGCGCAGCGCCATGGCGATGGACCGGAGGGTGGCCCCGGAGCTGTTCATCAGGGTGAAGACCTGCGGGGTGACGGCGGCGGAGTCCCGGGCCTCGCAGGACTCGGCGGAGCCGGGCTTGTTGAACACAGCCATCAGGGGGTCGCGCAGGCCGCGGGTGCGGTAGGCGTAGATGGAGCGGCGGTTGCGTTCGGAGGGAACGGGAGATGCCTGGTAGGCCGGCGCCAGGGAGAACTGGATCATGCGCGGCGACAGGGCCACCTCCATGTTGATCTCGGGAAAGACCGGCAGCCCTCCCCTGGCACGGTCCAGCTCGCCGGAGGCCGCCAGCATCGCGTCGCGCAATTCCTCGGCACAGAGGCGGCGCGGCTCGAAGACGGCCAGCAGGAGATTGCCGGGGTCCTGCTCTCGCAGCCTGTCGATTTCCGGATGATGGCTCGCCTGTCGGTAGGTTCGCGACATCATGATCAGCTTGTGCAGCTTCTTGAACGAGCCACCGTTCTCCTGGAAGCTCCGGGCCAGCCAGTCGAGAAGCTCCGGGTGCGTCGGTTTTTTTCCGGAGGCTCCGAGGTTGTTGGGGTTTGCGGCCAGGCCGCGCCCGAAGTGGTAGCTCCACACCCGGTTGACCACCGTCCGCCAGGCCAGGCCGTTGTCCGGATGGACGAGCCACCTTGCCAGCGGCAGCCTGCGGCCCTTGATGGATCCCGGCAGCCGGAAGGGGTCTTCTTTTTTCCCCGAGAGCGTCTTGATCCCCAGGGCGCTCAGGACCCCTGGGGAGACGGGGTCCCCGGGGGAGTAAACCGAGCCGCCGGCGTAGATATGGTTGGCCGGCGCGGTCTTCGACCTGTTCAGCTCGGATTTCTTTTTTGGGCTCGGCATGCGCAGCCGCCTGGAGTTCTGGTGGAGGTCGCCGCCGTAGTAGACGCTCTGGGCAAGAGCCTCGTAGCGTTCGAGCCTCCGGGTCCAGATGCGAACCTCCCCTTCGCGAACCTTGAGCCGTCCTTCCTCCGCGGTGCTCAGGCCGACGAAGCGCGGCGGCTTGTCATCGACCTTTGTTCCCCGGCGCACATTAAAGGGCCTGTATTCCGCCGACCGGTTACGTTTGGCGTACCATTTTTTCGCTGCCTCTTCGCGTTTGTGGTAGAGGGCATCGGCATTTCCCTGGGCGATGGCCTGCAGCTCCTCAACCCGCTTGCGGTTGACGGTGAAGTCATCCCGGTTTTCCTTCTTGAGAAATCCAGCCGGCCGTTCGGCGGGCTGCGTGGTGGCCAGCGCGGCGTAGAGGCGGTAATAATCGCGTGTTGGAATAGGGTCGAATTTATGATCGTGGCACTTGGCGCAGCGAAGCGGCGTACCGAGAAAGACCTGTCCGACGTTGTTGACTACATCGTCTATGTAGTTCTGCCGACTTACCAGGTTCGGTGACATGGCCGTATGCTCCCACGGTCCCATCCGCAGGAAACCCTGGGCGACGATCAGCTCGGGATCGTTCGGGTCGAGATCCTCGCCGGCGATCTGCTCCAGCACGAATCGTGAGTAGGGCTTGTCGTTATTGAAGGAGCGGATAACGTAGTCGCGGTAGCGCCAGGCGTTGGAGCGTTCAAAGTCATTCGAGAAGCCGCCGGTGTCGGCGTAGCGCGCGACGTCCAGCCAGTGCTGGGCCCAGCGCTCTCCGTAGTGAGCGCTCTCCAGCAGGCGATCGAGCAGGTCCTTGTAGGCTTCGTGGGGATTCTTTTTCCAGGCGGCAAGAAAGGCATCGATCTCAGCCGGAGTTGGTGGCAGGCCGATCAGGTCGTAGGTTGCCCGGCGGATGAGGGTCAGCGCGTTGCCCCAGGGGGCCGGCTTCAGCCCGGCCTTGTCGAGCCGGGCCTGGATGAAGCGATCGATTGGATTTCCCTTGCCCACGGGAGGCGCGATCTTTTTCAGCGGCAGGAAGGCCCAGGCGTCTGCGGGCTGGTAGCGGCGCCAGGTCCAGTCATCGGAGAGACCGCCGCTGGTCCTGATGAGCAGACCGTCCTCCGTGCTTTCCTTCGAGCGTTCGGCGAGAAGGTATTTCTTCTGTTTCTCTTTCGTTGGCCAGGGCGCTCCCAATAGGATCCACCTTTTCACCTGGCCGATCTGCCCCGCGGTGAGCCGATCGGCCTTCTTGGGCGGCATCTCGTAGTCTTCGTCCTTCCACTCGATGGCCGTCACCAGCATGCTCTTCCCCGGTTTGAAGGGAACAAGAACGTCATAGGCCGTCTCGCCCCCCTTGAGCAGCCCCGAGCGGGAGGTGAGGTTCAGGTCGCCTTTTATCTTCTTCTTGCCGCCATGGCAGGCGAAGCACTTGCTCTCGAGAATGGAGCGCACCTTCAGAGAGAAGAGCCGCTCGCCTTTTTCAAGATCTCCCCCCTGCGCCTGGGCGAAGGCGAGGGTAGGGAGCGTGAAGACTAAAAGAGCGAGAAATCTCATTTCCGGATCGCGATTTTTTCCATCAATTGTTTCAGCTCGGCGATGAGCTCCGGGTTGTCAGCGGCGAGGTTCTTCGTCTCGCCGATGTCGGCATCAAGGTCGTAGAGCTCCTCGACCTCTTCGCGCTTGCGGTCGCGGGCGTAGCCGTAGACGTTGTGCTTCGCCTTGAGGTATTTCCATTTGCCCCGCCGGATGCCGTTGTTGCGGTAGAGGAAGGTCCGGCGGGCGCCCTGGGAGTCCTTGCCGAGGATCAATTGGGCCTGGTCGACGCCATCGATCACCCGGTCACCCGGAACCTTGAAGCCGGCGAGGCCGGCGAAGGTAGGCATGAAGTCGAGGGTCGAAAAGATCGCATCGGAGACCCGGCCGGAGGGAACCTTGCCGGGCCAGCGGACGATGCAGGGGACGCGCACCCCGGCCTCGTAGCAGGAGCCTTTGCCGTTTCGAAGCGGGCCGGCCTCGCCCCAGAAGATCGAACCCTTCGGGTGCCCTTTTTTCTTGTCGGTATAGGCCGGCTGGTTCCAGGGGCCATTGTCCGACGTGTAGATCACCAGGGTATTGTCACGCAGGCCCTGCTTGTCGAGTGAGTCGAGGAGACGGCCGGTCTCGAAATCGAATTCCTCCACCACGTCGCCGTACAGGCCGCCCGCCGATTTTCCGCGGAAGCGCTCGGAGGCATCGATGATGGTGTGCATCATCGTGTGGGCTATGTAGAGAACGAAGGGTTTGTCCTTGTCGCGCCCGTTCGCGAGGAAGTCGATGGCCTTGTCGGTGTAGAGGCGGGTCAGGCTGCCCATGTCGCGGGTCTTGCCGGCGGCTTCGTTGTCTTTGTGGAAGGCGACGCCGCCGCCATCGTTGGCCCCCAGGGTGCCGAAGTAATAATCGAAGCCCTGGGCGTTGGGCATACGGTCGATGATGGGCTTGCGGTTGGAGACATCCCATTTTCCGATGCAGGCGGTCTGGTAGCCCGCCTTGCGGATCAGCTCGGCGAAGGTGATCTCGCTGGCAGGCATACCCCAGCCCTTGCTGCGGAAGGGGTAACGTCCGGTCAGGAGCGCCGAACGCGACGGCCCGCAGACCGACTGGGCGTAGAAGCTGGTGAAGCGGGTTCCTTCCTTCGCCAGCTGGTCCAGGCGCGGGGTCTTGTTCTTCTTGTTGCCGTAGCAGGCCAGGTCCGCGTAGCCCTGGTCATCGGTGAAGATGATGAGAATATTCGGGCGGTCGGCTGCTGAAAGACGAGCCATTCCCATGAAAACCAGCAGGGCCACGATTACTGTTCTGAAGCACTCAGGCCGGGGAGGATGAGTTCTTTTCATCGGTTAACCTGCGTTTCTCTCTGTTGGAGGTGTTTGGATCGGACCGTGGTCCTGCCGATAGAGCCTGCTTTAGCTTACCAGTAAAGTTAATCGGGCCTGAAGCCCTTTTCTATACACGGTTTATGATGATCTCCACGGCAGGTTTCCCTGCCGTACGTCAAACCGGATTGTCGACGGAACAACCCGTCATTCGGTATGATTTTCTTGCGGCCTTCGATGGCTTACAATGGTAGACCGGTTAACCGTTAAATGTAACGCGACAGGAAATCTAATGCTCAAATTCACAGCGTCTCTCGCTCTCGTCCTTTTCTCCATGGCCCAGGTTGCCCGTGCCGACAATTGGGGCCATTGGCGCGGCCCCACCGGTAACGGTTCGGCTGAAGACGCCAGCCCGCCGACTGAATGGAGCGACAGGAAAAACGTCAAGTGGAAGGTGGCCATTCCGGGGAAGGGTTCCGGCTCTCCGGTGATCTGGGGGGACAAGGTATTCGTCGTGACGGCAGTCACTGCGACCGGCGAGAGCAAGCCGCAGACCGCGGGTCGTGAGCCCTCACGGCGACCGGGCGGCGGTCAGGATGCCGGCAGGGATTCTCAGCGAAGGCCCAGCGGCCGTTTTGGGCGCAGGTCTCGTGGCGGCGGCAGGGGAGGCTCCCTCTCGACGCTGGACTTCAAGCTCCTCTGCTTTGACCGAAAGAGCGGCAAGATGCTCTGGCAGCAGTCCGTCATCAAGGCGAAGCCGCACGAGGGAACTCATTCGACCAATGGTTTCGCTTCCGGTTCTCCCTGTACCGATGGTGAGCATATTTACGCCGCCTTCGGCTCGCGCGGTCTGTACTGCTATACCCTCTCCGGCAAGCTGAAATGGAAGCGAACTGATTTCGGCAAGATGACCATGAGGAACGGGTTCGGAGAGGGAAGCTCGCCGACGATCGACGGCGACAAGCTCATCGTTCCCTGGGACCATGAAGGTCAGTCCTCGGTCTACGCGCTGAACAAGTCGAGCGGTAAGACTATCTGGAGGACCGATCGCGACGAGCCGAGCTGTTGGGCGACGCCGCTCGTGGTCGAGCACAAGGGTAAGAAGCAGGTCGTCCTGAACGGGCAGACCTGCGCGCGCGGCTACGACCTGGCGACAGGCAAGGAGCTGTGGCGCTGTAGCGGGCAGACCCAGCGGCCGGTCGCCTCACCGGTCGCCGGCGACGGGCTGGTATTCGTCGGCAGCGGCTTCCGCGGTTCCTTCCTCGGGGCCTTTCGCCTCGACGGCAAGGGCAACATAGAGGATTCAAAGAGTGTCGCCTGGGTGATCGACCGCGACACCCCGGATATCGCCTCGCCGCTCTACTCTTCTGGGCGTGTCTATTTCTACAAGGGCAAGAGCGGGATGCTCTCCTGCGTCGATGCAGCCACCGGCAAGCCGCACTATACCGTCGAGAGAATCTCCGGGATCAACAGCACCTACGCATCTCCGATCGCCGCCGGCGGGCACGTCTACCTGACCGGTCGCGGCGGAACCACCGTGGTGATCAAGGACGCCGGCAAGCTGGAGGTCGTCTCTACGAATTCTCTCGGCGAGGGGATCGATGCGACACCCGCTCCGGCCGGCAAGGAGCTGTTCATCCGCGGCGAGAAGCACCTCTTCTGCATCTCGAAATAGAAGCTCCGGCAAGCCGGTAGTACCGCAGGCACCCGCCATGATCGAGGCACATGAAATTGAGGTGGCCCAGGAGTCCTGGGGGAAGGCTGTCGTCGAGGTTGGCGCGGCGCCCACCTGGAGAGAGGCCCATGAGCTGGCGGTGAAGCTGGTTGAAGATCATTATCTCTTCGAGGGAGGCACACTTCTTTTCTGTCCGACGAAAGCCGCTGACCAGCAGTTCAGGGTACGGTTGAAGGAGGCGGTTTCTTATTTTGTCGGACGGGATGCCGATCACGAGGAGGACAAGGGCTTCGCCCTTGAGCCGTGGACCTCGGTTCGGTTCGAGAACACCGGCACCGTGGCGCGTGGCGATGTCGGCATCGCCATGGGAAATTACTTCTTCGGGCGCGCGGATGGCTCAGAGCTGAAGGTTGAGTATTCCTTTGTGTACATCCGGGGTGCGGGCGAGGGGCTCAAGATCCAGCTTCATCACTCGGCGCTTCCCTACCAGCACTGATCCTGTGGAGCTTATTTCCAGGTGTTGTTTTTGAGGGCCTTGCCGTTGGTGGTCAGGATCTGGAAGTGGTGAAAGCCGGTCGTCATCCCTGAGTAGCGCCAGACGACCTTCTTCTCCCTGGTGACCTCGAACAGCTTCACCCTGTCACCGTTGGCGTGGTAGCTGGTGATCACCGTATTGCCGTTGGGAAGTCGCTGCGCGCCGCAGGCGTCATCGAAGAGTTTTTCGCCGATATCTTCGTTGTTGACCCTCCAGACGGTTTTGCCCGTGGCGTCAACTTCGATAATGCGGTTGCCGTTGGTGCAGCCGATGAGGGTGTTGCCGTTTTCCAGGCGGATAGCCGTGAAGGGCCAGTCCCGCTTGGCGCGTCCGCGGTCATCCGTGGGGAAGGAGCGAACGACCTTGCCGGTGCCGGGCTCGTATTCCTTCACCGCGAAGTCCAGCAGGTGCGGCGCGATGTAGTTGCCATTTGGAAGCATGCGGAGCATCCGGGTCTGCATATGGAAGTTCTTTTTCTGGCATTGCAGCGGGGTGGCCTTGAGCACCTTTCCGGAACGGTCGATGACAATGGCGCGGGGCTCAGGCCCCAGCTCGGCAACGAGAAATCTGTCACCCGGCAGCGCCTGTACAGTGCTCGTCTCTCTCTGCTGGCCCTTGTATTGAAAGACGATCTTCTTCGTCTTGCGATCAATCTCCACGACGCCGCCGTTGGGAAAGCCCCTCGTCCTGTAGAGAGCCAGCAGAACATTGCCGCCGGGCAGGACCCAGCCATCGCTGGCCGGCAGGTCGACCTTCCATTCGATGGATCCATCTTCACCTACGATAACAGCCTTGCTGGCGTTGCCCACACCAAGGAAGGAGTGCCGGATCGGGGTGTCGAGAGAAGCGGGCGTCTTTCCTGCAGGGGCTTCCTTTTTTCCCCTGGCAGGGGTTTTCTTCTTTTTGCGGGCGGGCGCCTTCTTCTTTTTCCTCGCGGGCATGCCGAAGTATTCGTACGAGTCGAAGCGAACCAGGGCGGGATCTCCAGCGCGCGGGTCCTCCGTAGCCTTCATCCAGGCATCGAGGCGGTGCGTGAGGTCCCGCTTCAGTTCAGCGTAGCCTGCGAGGGCGGCCACGTTCTTCATCTGGTGGGGATCCTTGCTGAGATCGTAGAGCTCCTCCGCCGGGCGCTTCAGGAAGCCCAGCTCGAAGAACGGACGGATCTCCGGCTTGTCTCTCTGCGACAGGATCAGCTCCTTGATCGGCGTGTTGTCAATATCACCATAGGGGCCGACGGCCCAATGCGTCTTTGGATCGCCCGCCGCCCAGAGCTCCGGCTCCAGGTTGCGAACATAGAGATGCCGCTTCGTGCGGATGGCGCGGCAGGGATAGGAGCGGTTTCCGGCGCGAACATTGGCGTGCCGTTCGCGTTCGAGAAAGACAGCGCTTCGCCAGGAGGACTCCCCGGTACCCGTGACAAGCGGCAGGAAGCTGCTCCCGGTCATTTCGCCAGGGGCGGAAAGGCCGGCGGCGGCCAGGAACGTGGGTGCGAAGTCCTCGAAGCTGATGAAATGATCCAGGGACTGGCCGCCCTTGATCTTCTCGGGCCACTGGATGGCCATGGGGACCCGGGTTCCCGCATCGTAGACGTTGGCGAGGCCGCGCGGCATCTGCCAGCCGTTGTCGCCCACCATCATCACGAGCGTATTGGCGAGCTGCCCCCGGCTCTTCAGCAGCTTGAGAAGCTCGCCGCATTCATGGTCAAAGCGTTGAACCTCGGCGTAGTAATCGACGATGGTGTTTCGAACTACGGGGTGGTCGGGAACGTAGGGAGGCACCTCGACCCTGGCGGGATCGAGCCCGGCGCGGAATTTTGCGCCGCGGTTCCATGGCTGGTGCGGGTCGTGAGAGCCGAACCAGAAGCAGAAGGGCTTGTCCCCGGGGAGCTTCTTGAGAAAGTCCCCAAAGCTGGGATATTTCTTCCCGGCCGGGTTTATGCCCGTATGTTTTTTCCCCTTGTAGTGCCCGGGCCCCCATCCCTTTATCGTATGGCCAACGACGTAGCCCTTTTGCGCAAGCAGCCCGGGGTAGACCTTCAGCCGATCGGGAAAACGCCCCCAGAGGTTCGCGGCCTCGCCGAGTCGATGCATGGCCTGGCCGGTGAGCAGGACCGCGCGCGCGGCCGAGCAGGATGGCACCTGGCAGAAGGTGTGGCGGAAGAGGACCCCGTTCTCCGCAATCCGATCGAATGTCGGGGTGCTTACGGACTTGTCCCCGCAGGCGCTCGCGTGCGGCCATGCCCAATTGTCAGCCAGGAGCAGGAGCACGTTAGGACGTCCCGGCTTCGCGGGAGCATCCTCGCAAAAGGCCTGCGAGCAGATGCAGGTGAGCATGAGCGCCAGGGATGCGATCCCGCGAGAGAGGCTGTTGAGGGAGTCGGGCTTGTTCATGGCTGGTTTCCTGATGTGAAAAATGGGATGGCGCACAGTTAAAACAGTATAGCTGGAACCGTGCCACCTTCAGACCAGGAAACGATATGCGAATGCCCCGGGAGTTGTTCAAAAAAAGGCTCCCCGAAAGGAGGCATCTTCGTGACAATACTTCTGTAGCCTTAGAGAGCCTGGCGTTATTGAGGAAGGAGCCCTGATGATACGAAGTACAGCAGCTCTACTGGCCTTTTCGCTGTTCCTTGCCCTGCCCCCGGGCGTCGAGGCACGAGGCGGCTATTGCGTGGTTGTCTCCCGTGCGACCAACGAGCTCGTCGACTGGAAGCCGGTGGTCAAGACCCTTGTGGCCAAGCACGATGCCGAGGTGATCGTTTATGGAGATGCCGTCACCGAATCGCTCGAGGAATTGCGTCGTCAGTTTCCACGGCATACCTGCTTTGTAGCGACTCCGAAGGAGGCGACCGGTAAGTTCGTCGCCGAGGTGCATCGGCTGACCCGTCAACTCGACACGGACCCTTACACCGACACCCTCTGGGGCATCCTGACGGGCTACGATGCTAAAAACGCTCTGGCCATCGCTCATCACCAGACTCCGCTGACAGTGCGCAAGGTTGCATCCGGAACGGAGCTTGCCCTTGAGTGCTGTGTCGAGGGGCTCTGGTATGACGAGCTGGTCAAGAACAAGATGGTACGCAAGAAGCCGGGTGGTGTCGCCGAGCAGCTGCGCGGCCCTGATGACACCACCGAGGTTCTGGCCGATACGCTCAACAAGTACAAGGCGGACCTCTTCGTCACCTCCGGGCATGCCACCGAGGGTGAGTGGATGATTGGTTTCCGCTATCGCAACGGCTTCTTCCGTTCGAAGGGCGGCCAGATCTTCGGGCAGGACACCAGGAGGCGCCGTATCGAGATTGACTCTCCCAACCCCAAGGTCTACCTGCCGATCGGCAACTGCCTGATGGGCAACATCAACGGTCCTGACGCGATGGCGCTGGCCTGGATGAATGACGCAGGGGTGAAGCAGATGCTCGGCTACACCAGGCCAACCTGGTTCGGCTACGGGGGCTGGGGGGTGCTCGACTATTTTATCGAGCAGCCGGGACGCTATACCCTGACCCAGGCTTTCTTCGCCAACCATCACGCCCTGGTGCATCGCCTGGGGGAGCCGGCCACCAGCAAGGGCGACAAGCGGGGCCTGGCCTTCGACCGGGATGTTGTCGCCTTCTATGGTGACCCGGCGTGGTCCGCCCACATGGCTCCGGGCAGGCTGGCCTACGGGCAGAGGCTTTCTTTCAAGGATGGGGTATATACCTTTGAGATCGAACCGAAGCTCGGCGGCAAGAGCTTTGATACGGTCAACTCCAACGGCTCCCAGCGCGGTGGTCGTCCGTTTGTCGGGTTTCTCGATCACAGGGTTGAGAATGTGAAGCTCTTGGAGGGGCAGGACCTCTCGCCGGTGATAGCCGATGATTTTGTGCTGGTTCCCCGTCCGGCGAAGTGTGACCCAGCTCGGCCCTACCGTGTCGTCTTCAGGGCCTCGAGGGTTAAATGACCGGCTGTCAGCGCATCCTGTGCGCGGGATTTGTCCTGGCGGCCGTGTTGCTTCCCAGCGGGAGCTCCCGTGCCGGGGTGGACTATAACCGCGACGTCCTGCCGATCCTGGCCGGCAGGTGCTTTCCCTGCCATGGAGTGGACGAGGCCAGGCGGAAGGCGAAGCTCAGGCTGGACGTTCGGGAGTCGGCCATCGCCGCGCGTGAGGCTGTGCGGGCAATAGTGCCCGGTGAGCCGGAGCGGAGCGCCCTGGTCCGGAGAATATTCTCAGGCGATGAGGACGAGGTGATGCCGCCCCCCGGCAAGGGAGAGGCCCTGAGCCCGGCCGAGAAAAAAATTCTGAGGGAGTGGATCGCTGAGGGGGCGGTATATCGCGGCCACTGGGCCTTCCAGCGGCCGGAGAAGGCCGCGGTCCCCGCGCGGGGAAGCTGGGGGAGGAATACAATCGATCGATTTATCCATGCGCGTCTTGTGAAGGCAGAGCTGGAACCCCAGGGGGAGGCCTCCAGGGGAGAGTTGCTTCGCAGGGTGACCCTGGACCTTACCGGTCTGCCGCCGACCATTGAGGAGCTCGACGCCTTCCTGGCCGACAAGTCTCCCGCGGCCTACGAGAAGGTGGTCGATGGCCTCTTGGCCTCGCCCCGGTTCGGAGAGCGCCTGGCCATTTGGTGGCTCGATGGGGCGCGCTACGGCGACAGCCATGGCTATGACAATGACCTCCACAACAGCCAGTGGCCCTGGCGGGACTGGGTCATCAGGTCCTTCAACGCCAACAAGCCCTATGACCAGTTCACCATCGAGCAACTGGCCGGTGACCTGCTCGAGGAGCCCACCAACGACCAGGTGATCGCCACGGGCTTCAACCGCAACCATCGCATCAACACCGAGGGAGGCGCCATCGACGAGGAGTGGCGCACCGAATACGTCATCGACCGGGTTGAGACCATGGGGACTGTCTGGATGGGTCTGAGTCTCGGGTGTGCCCGCTGCCACGAGCACAAATACGATCCTCTCAGCCAGGAGGAGTTCTACAGGCTGTTCGCTTTCTTCAACCAGCTCGATGAGAAGGGCTTCATCAACAACCTGCGGGGAAGCGCGGAGCCCCGGGTCGCCTACAAGGCGAATCCGAAGGTGCAGGTGATGATCATGAGGGAGATGAAGAAGCCGCGAAAGACCCGTGTGCTCGAGGGCGGGCAATACGACGCGCCGGGTGAGGAGGTCACCGCCGGCCTGCCGGCCTTCCTGCCCACGCTGCCGGCGGGAGAGAAAATGAGCCGGCTGGGGTTGGCCCGGTGGCTGGTGAACGGCAGGCATCCCCTCACCGCCCGGGTGCTGGTGAACCGCCTGTGGGAGCAGCTCTTCGGCACCGGGATTGTCAGGAGTGTTGAGAATCTCGGCATACAGGCGGAGTGGCCCAGCCATCCTGCGCTGCTGGACTGGCTGGCTGTAGATTTCACGGAGAATGGCTGGAACCTGAAGCGCCTCATCAGGATGTTCGTGCTGAGCTCGGCCTACAGGCAGAGCCATGTCGTCGATGAGAAGAGGCTGAGGCTCGATCCCGCCAACCGGCTCCTGTCGCGAGGTCCGCGCCTGCGGCTGCAGGCGGAGATGGTGCGAGACCAGGCGTTGGCGCTGTCGGGTCTCCTCGTCGAACAGCTCGGTGGTCCCAGCGTCAAGCCCTACCAGCCGGCCGGTCTCTGGGAAGAGGTCGAGAAGCGGGGGAAATTCCAGCGGGGCAACGGGCCGGACCTCTACCGCCGGAGCCTCTATACGAATATTCGCAGAACGGTCGCTCCCCCGAGCATGCTTCTCTTCGACATGCCCAGCCGGGAGGTCTGCACTGTGCAGCGGGCACGTACCAATACGCCCCTGCAGGCCCTGGCCCTGATGAACGAGGTGACCTATGTGGAGGCGGCGAAGAAATTCGCTGAGCGGATGGTTGGAAAAGGCAGTGAGCCGCGGGAGCGAATCTCCTGGGGGTTCCGCCGCGCGACCCAGCGGGTTCCTGAGAAAGAGGAGCTCCGAATTCTCCTGTCCGGCTACCGCCGCCGCCTCGAACGTTTCAGGGCGGCTCCCGAGAGCGCGACGAGGCTCCTTCAGCGAGGAGAGGCGAAGGTTTCAGGGGAGCTTGACCCGGCGGAGCTCGCGGCCATGATGACGGTGGCCAGCGTTATTCTCAACCTGGACGAGGTGATCAACAAATGAGCCCGGCAAGGTCGAGTTTTCTTACCGAGCAGGAGAGGACTGGTCTCCAGCGCCGGGCCTTCCTGAAGGCTTCGGCGCACGGCTTTGGAGTCGCCGCCCTGGGCTCTCTCCTTGGCGGCGAGGCTCTGGGGGTCGAGTCCCTCCTGGACAAGCCACATCATCGGCCGAAGGCGAAGAGGGTGATCTACCTGTTCCAGTCCGGCGGCCCCTCGCAGGTTGACCTCTTCGATCCGAAGCCCGGCCTTGAGAAGCAGGCCGGCAAGCAACTTCCTGATTCGGTGCGCGGGAACCAGCGCATCACCACCATGACCTCCGGCCAGAAGACCCTGCCGATCCTTCCATCGCAGTATCCCTTCAGACGTCACGGCAGGAGCGGGCTCTCTCTCAGCGACCGGCTGCCGCATCTCGGCAGGGTGGCCGATGAGCTCTGTCTCGTAAGATCCATGCACACCGAGGCGATCAACCACGACCCGGCCATCACCTTCTTCCAGACGGGCTCCCAGCTTGCCGGGAGGCCGAGTATCGGTTCCTGGCTCTCCTACGGCCTGGGGGCGCTCAACAGGGACCTGCCGTCCTACGTGGTGTTGACCTCGCGGGGCGGCGCCGGGGATGCCCAGCCGCTCTACAGTCGGCTCTGGGATTCCGGCTTTCTCCCGAGCGAATATTCGGGAGTCAAATTTCGCAATACCGGTGATCCCGTCTACTATCTGTCCAACCCTCCCGGGATCGATGGTCCCCTGAGGCGGGACATGCTTGATGACCTCGCCGGCCTGAATCGCCGCCGGCATGGAGTGGTGGGGGATCCCGAGATCGAGGCGAGGATTGCCCAGTACGAGTTGGCCTTCAGGATGCAGTCGAGTGTTCCCGAGCTCTCGGATATTTCGGGGGAGCCCGAAAAGGTTCTCGAGCTCTACGGCCCGTCGGTCCGCAAGCCGGGCTCCTTTGCCAGAAACTGCCTGCTGGCGAGGCGGCTGGCTGAGAGGGATGTTCGCTTTATCCAGCTCTTCCATATGGGCTGGGACCAGCACTTCAAGCTGGCGCAGGACCTGCCGAGGCAATGCTCGGACACCGACCAGGCCACCGCCGGCCTGATCACCGATCTCAAGCGGCGCGGGCTGCTCGATGACACCCTCATCGTCTGGGGTGGAGAGTTCGGGCGAACGGTCTACGCCCAGGCTCCCGAAAAGAAGCTCGGACGCGACCACCATCCGCGCTGCTTCACGACGATGCTGGCCGGGGCCGGGGTGAAGAAGGGTCACGCGCACGGTAGCACCGATGACTTCTGCTACAACATTGCCGAGGACCCGGTCCACGTGCACGATCTCAACGCGACGATCCTGCATCTGCTGGGGATCGATCACGAGAAGCTCACCTTCAAATACCAGGGACGGCAGTACCGGCTGACCGATGTCCATGGAGAGCTGGTGAGGGGAATCCTCGCCTGAGGCGGGATGGCACGGGCGAGGAAACGAAATGTTTTTTCCGGAAGGGTCAATGATCGAAAATCCCGCAGTGGATAGAATCAAACCCTTCGGATGAACAACCGCACCGCAGCGTGGAAGGTCTGATGAAAAGAACGCGAAGAAATGCTATTGGCTGTATCCTCGGTGTCGCCGTAATTCTGTGTGCCGCGAGTCTCGCCGGGGCGAAGGAGCCTTTCAAGCTGGCCGGAGATGATGTGGTCGTCTTCACCGGCGGCGCCAACATGCTTTACCTGCAGCAGGCCGGGCACCTCGAGGCGATCCTGGTGAAGGCCGCCGCACCAGCGAGGGTGAAATTTCGAGACCTGTCCTGGGAGGCCGACACGGTCTTTCGTCTGGGCACCGACATCGAGCGCTGGCGAAAGGATGGCTTCGGCCGCCGCGATGACCAGTTCAAGCGCGTTGGCGCGACGGTTTTCATCGCCCAGTTCGGCCAGCTCGAATGCCTGGAAGGCTCCGACGGCGTCGCACGCTTTACTGAGGCCTACGGGAAGCTCCTTGATGCATTCTCCAGGCAGGCCCGCATGGTCGTTCTCGTCACGCCGCCGCCCTTCGAGAAGCCGCCGAGCGACCTGATTCCGGACCTGACGCTTCGAAACGCCGACCTCTCCCTCTACGTGAAGGCGACGCGAGAGCTTGCCGAGAAGCGCGAGCTCCTTCTTGTCGATCTGTTCACCGGAGGCAGGGGCGGCCTGATGGACAACGGGATGCATGTCACCCCTGGAGCCCAGGTGAAGGTCGCCCACGCCATAGCGAAGCAACTCGGCGTGAAGATTCCCGCGGCTCCCGCGCTCGGATCCCTGCGCCAGGCGGTTATCGAGAAGCATCGCCTCTGGTACGACTACTGGCGCCCGGCCAATTGGAAGCTCCTCTACGGAGATGACTCCCGACGCGTCTTCACCCGCGGCGGCAAGGACTACATCCCCTTTCGGGAAGAGTGGAAGAGCCTGCTGCCGCTGATCGACAAGGCCGATGAGCGGGTCTGGAAGGTGGCTTCGGGTGGCAAGGATCCCGGGCCGAACCGTCCCGCGCCGGAGAAGCTGCATGGCGATCCCGGCGCGGACATCGAAAAGGAGCTCGAGGCCTTCACCGTTCTCGATGGCTTCGAGGTTAACCTCTTCGCCTCCGAGCGCGAGGGCCTGACCTCTCCGCTGGCGGTGCGCTGGGACCCCTCCGGGCGCATGTACGTGACGGTCACCACGGTCTACCCGCATGTCTGGCCCGGCGATGTTCCCAACGACAAGATCATCGCGATCGAGGATACCGACAACGATGGCAAGGCGGATAAGTCCACGGTCTTTGCCGAGGGCCTCAATATCCCCACAGGTATGGAGTGGGGCGATGGGGGAGTCTACGTCGGGCAGAACACCGAGCTGCTGTTCCTGAAGGATACAGACGGAGACGGCAGGGCCGATACCCGGCGCGTGGTGCTCGGCGGCTTCGGCAATGGGGATTCCCACCAGACGATCAACTCGTTTGTCTGGAGCCCGGGCGGCGAGCTCTACTTCGGCCAGGGAGACGGCTGCGAGTCCCGGGTCGAGACCCCCTGGGGATCGAGCGACCTCTTCCAGGCCGGCTTCTACCGCTTCCGCCCTAAGCGTCTGCAGCTGCATCCTCTGCTCGATGACTTCATGGGTCCGGGCAATCCCTGGGGGGTGGCCTTCGACCGGTGGGGGCAGATCTTCAGCATCGACGGCGCCGGGGGGGTTACCTACCTCTCGCCCGGCCAGATTCCGAGCAACCATCGCCACCGGATCCCGACGATAGGCAGTCCCGGCGGCTATTGCGGCATCGGCTTCCTCGACAGCAAGCTTCTGCCCAAGTCGATTCGTACTGATTTCGCCATCGGCGACTACAAGGCCAACAGGGTGAAGCGCTTCGGCGTTCGTCCCAACGGCTCGGGCTATTCCCTGAAATGGAAGCCACATATCCTCCAGTCGAAGCACCGGAACTTCCGGCCGATCGACGTGAAGCAGGGGCCCGACGGCGCCATCTACGTGGTCGACTGGTACAACCCCATCACCTGCCACCAGGATGACGCCTACCGTGACCCGAGACGGGACAAGGCCCACGGCCGCATCTGGCGCGTTGCGGCAAAGGGGCCCGCCGTGAAACCAGTGGATCTCCTGAAGGCTCCACTCGAGACGGTGGTCGAAAACCTGGGATCGACGGAATACTGGTCCCGCTACCAGGCCAAGCGCGCTCTCTCGGTCCATCCGAGGGCGAAGGCCGCCGCGGAGCTGGCCCGCTGGGTGAAGGGAATTGATAAGAAGCAGACGAGGTACGAGCTGCGCCTCTACGAGGCCCTGACGGCCTATGCCACCATCGAGGTGGTGGAGCCGGTTCTCCTCGGCAGGGTGCTTCGCTCTGAAGATCACCGCGGACGCGCCTACGCCGCGCGCCTCGTGGGCCGCTGGCACGATCGGCTGAAGGATCCTCTCGCGCTCCTTTCCCGGTGTGTGCTCGATGAGCATCCGCTGGTCAGGATGGAGGCCACGCTCGCCTGCGCGGCTATTCCCTCGGAGAAATCGATAACGGTGGCCTCGCAGGTGGTGGACCGCGGGGTCGATCGCTGGATTGACTACGCCTTCACCCAGGCGGCCTATCAACTCCGGCCGCACTGGTCACCGGCGTTTGAGAAGGGTCTTATTTCCTTTAACCGTCCGAAGCACCTGGCAGCGACCCTGAACAAGACCGGGGGGCGCAACGTGCTGAACAGCCTCAAGAAGATCGCTGGAAACAATGACCTGGAGGTACAGGCCAGGGTGTCGGCCTGCGCCGCGATCTTCTCTGTAGGCGGAGGAGGTGAACTGAGGGAATACGGACTCGATCGAAAACGTTTTGAGCGTGAAGGAAAATACGATGCCGACTTTCACGCGCAGGTCCTCGAACGATTAGCCCATGTTGCCCGTTTCCGGGATGTGAGGCCGGATGATGGCCTGGATGATTCACTCAACGAGCTGATCGACCGTCCCGAGGTCTCGGTGAAAAACGCGGCCCTGTCGCTGGCGGACATCTGGAAGGTCAAGGACACCGAGGACAAGGTCCTCGAGGCGGCGAGCGACAAAAGCCTGCCTGTCTCGGTGCGCGCCACCGCCTTCGCGACCCTTGCGTCGATAGAGACCGGATCGGCGAAGAAGCTGCTCGGGGGCTACGCCGGGGGTTCCCATGAGCCCGGGCTGAGGGCGGCCGCGATCCGCTCTCTGGTCCAGCTCGATGGTGGATCCGCGGCCCGTCACGCCGCCGTGCTCTTCAGCAAGGCCGACCTCAAAAAACTCGATGCATCCTCGACCCTCGCGGCCTTTCTCGAGCGAAAGGGAGGAGCAGAGGAGCTTGCGAATGCTCTGGAAGACGCGAAGCTGAAATCAGCCGTCGCCGAGGACCTCTTGAGGGCGCTCTATTCAACCGGCCGGCTGGACAAGGTCCTCGTCAAGGTGCTCAACGAGACGATCGGCGTCACCGGCCAGGTACCTCCGTACAACGAGGCCTATGTCGAGGCTCTCGTCAGCGAATCGATGAAAAAGGGCGACAGCGAGCGTGGCGCGCTTCTCTTCAAGACGAGCGCCTGCGTCACCTGTCACCGGGTTGGCGATGAGGGCGCCGTGATCGGTCCTGACCTGGTGACGATCGGCTCGACCCTCTCACCGCAGCGAATTATCGAGGAGCTCCTCTGGCCGCGCCGCCAGGTGAAGGAGGGCTATACCGTGGTGCAGGTGGTGACCAGCAAGGGCGCCATCCACCAGGGCTACGAGCGCAGGACCCGCGACAGCCAGGCCTCCGGCGACCTGGTGATGCGAGAGCTCGCCTCCCGGAAGCTATCCACCATTAAAAAAGAACACATTATCGACAGGCGGGAGACCGGCAGTCCCATGCCCATTGGTCTGACGGCCCTGCTCTCGCGGCCGCAACTTCTGGATCTGATCCACTACCTCTCAGAATTGGGAAAGAACAAATGAGCTACCTGAAGAACCTGTCTCTTTCGATTGTCACGATCTCCGTATTCCTGGTCTCGGCCGGCATCTCTGCTGAAGACAAGAAGCTCGAGCCGGGCTTTGTCTCGATGTTCGACGGCAAGACGCTGAAGGGATGGTCCACCATGCCGAAGCAGGCGTCCAAGGCCTGGTCGGTGAAGAAGGGGGTGATTGTCGGCGAGGGGGACAAGGGCCGCAGCTACCTGGTGTACGATAAGCACGACATCGCTGATTTCGAGATGAAGCTGTGCTACAAGTTCCCCGGCAAGGGCAACAGCGGCATCAATCTCCGGGCCATTCCCGACAAGACCCGCCGCCGCGCCTTCCAGGCCTACCACGTGGATATCGGTCACGTGGGCATCGGCAAGCAGGTCCTCGGAGCCTGGGACTTCCACACCCCAGGACGTCGCGAGCACGCCTGCTTCCGCGGCGATCGCCTGGTGATCGACGAGAACGACAAGCCGACGTTGACGAAGATCAAGGATGCCGTGACCCTCGAGGACATCAACAAGGGAGGCTGGAACGAGCTCCACGTGATCGTCAAGGGCAACAACTTCAAGTTCTACATCAACGGCAAGCTCTCATCGGAGTTCACCGAGCATCTCAAGAAGGAGCGCCGTCTCCATTCCGGCATGATCCAGCTCCAGCTCCACGACCCAGGCATGGTGGTCAAATTCAAAGATCTCCAGATCAAGGTCCTCAAGTAATCTCGAAACCAGGTATTTTCCCCGGGAACTGACTGTCGCTTAAGGACTACAAGACTGAAAATATAGGTGTCCCCAGTTCAAATCTGGGTCCGCGCACCATTTCTTCGCCCTCCTGGGCCATCGGCGGTTGAGGCGAACGTATACAAACGTATACCGTCACCCTCTCCTTGCCCCCGCCCATGGCCTCGCATAGGCTATTGGCTGGGTTCAACTAATACATAGAGAGGGTATAGACATGAAACGGGACAGAGATTCCCTGGTGCGTCTGATTGCGTTTGCACTGCTGCTCAACGCGGCTTTCCTTGGCATGAGATGCAGTTCAAGCAGTGACTTGAGTGTAGCCGAAGCCGATTCTCCTGAGCTGCTGGCTAGGGTGGACGCCCTGGAGGACGGGCTGAACGAGGTAAGGAGCGTGCCACCTGTGGACACCTCGGAGCTCATTGCCCGGGTAACCTCCCTGGAGGCAAATCTGACCTCACTTACCCAGACCGTCGGTCAAATCCAGTCAGTGACGACGACAGACATCCCTGAAATCATCGTTAGGATTGATGCCCTGACTGCTGCAAACGTTGCAGCAACAGCCCGAATCGAAGACCTTGAGGGTGATAGTGGAGCTATTCCAGCGGGAGCTGTGTCCCCATTCGCGGGACCAGCGGCCAACCTTCCTGATGGCTGGCTAAGCTGCGACGGTTCCGAAGTGAGCAGGGACGAATACGAAGATCTTTTTACTGCTATTGGGACCGCGCATGGAGCTGGAGATGGGGTCACAACCTTCAACCTGCCTGACTACAGAGGGATGTTCCTGCGGGGAGTCGACAATGGCGCGGAGCGTGATCCGGATGGTGAGGATCGAACTATTGGGTCAATACAGGACTCTGCTATCGAGGCCCATGGGCATGAGATCGACGATCCTGGGCATAGGCACGATAATCACACAACATGGTTTGTAGACCCAGGTGCGAATGCACATGAGACACGGGCACATTCGGCAAGCCGTCTCGATTCAACGGGAAATTTTCCGGTGGACGCTGCCGTAACCGGGATCACAGTCACCACACCCACCGGCGCCAATGTCGCCACCGAGACACGCCCGGTGAATTCTGCTGTCAATTACATGATCAAGTACTGAAAAGGAATAAACCATGAAACGCATTGTCGTATTCGCGCTGGTTCTCAATGCAGCGCTGCTGGGGGTTATTGCCCATCAGCTGGTGGCTATCGCTGGTGGCGGGGCTGTGGCTACGCAGAATGGGGATACTAATGGGGATGGGGCGCGGGACATCACCGATGCGATCTATCTGCTGAGCTGGCTGTTTACTGGCGGTGAGCCACCGGTAGCCATTGCTCAGGAGGGGGGCGATGGCGAGGCTATCGAGGAGCTGCGTGCACAGGTAGCAGCTAACACAGCGGACATAGCGAACCTTGTTGCCAATCAAGGTTTTTATGCGAGAGCCAAGGGACAAAACCGGAGCCTACGACATGCGCGCCTGATGGGTGCGAGCCTGTCGGGAGAAAATTTGGAGGGCGCGAATCTTTTTGACTCAGACTTGGAGGCGGCGGACCTGAGAAATGCAAACCTGCGGACTGCGAATTTGGAGGGTGCAAACCTGAGGCTATCGAACTTGGCGGATGCCAACCTGCAGGGTGCGGATTTGGAATTTGCGTTCCTGTGGTGTGCAAACTTACAAGGCGCCGACCTCAGAGGTGCAATAGACGTCCCCTCTCTCAAAGAAACCAGAGGGATTCCTGCCCACAGACCAGACGATCCTGCCTGTGAACTCGCTGGGCCAAGGGCATACTTGTGTCGAATGAACCTGCGGAATTGTGACCTGCAGGGTGCAAACCTGGAGGAGGCGAATCTGGGAAGGGCGAATTTGCGTGGAGCGAACCTGCAGGGAGCGAACCTGACGAATGCGCGCTTAGGGTTCGCAAATCTGACATTTGCCAATCTGAGGGATGCGGACTTGGAGAATGCGAACCTGTGGGATGCAGATCTCACAGGAGCCGATCTCACAGGAGCGAATGTAGAGGGAGCTGTCTTTTTGCTCGGAACGGGCGTAAACCTCGAAGGTACCATCGGCACCCCAGCCGCCCTGCCCGACGACCC
>Ga0310342_100000571_pt1 | contig 21140 bp, 16 predicted proteins | sample S15DNA20500_MG_FD_206155 | JGI IMG/M metagenome (GOLD analysis project Ga0310342, IMG submission 206155) | Marine microbial communities from station ALOHA, North Pacific Subtropical Gyre - S1503-DNA-20-500_MG | ecosystem: Environmental > Aquatic > Marine > Oceanic | place: Pacific Ocean: North...
GTTAACGACATTGGTGCCCTCGCCAACCCCCTGACGTGACTTTTCGAGTTGTTCGGGGTCAAGTAGTCCTCGACGGACCAGAATGTCACCGGCTTCCATCCCCTGTGCCCCTTTGTATGCTGTTTTCTTGCGTCGTTAAATTAAGTCCGTTTGAACCGTAACCCGTGGATCAGGTTACCGCGCTACTATTATTAAACAGCTTAGTGAGCCAACAGTTTCGCCGATTCTTACGGGGTCTGGATTTAACTGTCAGTTGCTCGGGATTAGCGTCCGCCGCTACCGCGACTGCTGCTACCGCCCCGACTGCTACTGCCGCCACTACCGCGACTGGGGGTTCCTCCACTGGATCCTCGGGAGCCGCCAGTGCTGCCACCGAATCCTCCTCGACCGGTGGAACCGCCTCGACTGCTACCACCACCCTGTTGCAGTCGTTGAAAGAATTCCATTCGACGACGCATGTCCTCTGCACTTGCCTGGCCCGAGTTGCCTGAGCCGCCGGAACTGCCAGTTCGACTGGAACCTGTCCGAGAACTGCCGGTGGAAGACGTGGTTGAGGTTTGTACGGAATCGCCCAAGATCGAAGTCAGTGCCTTCTGGATCATGGCCGGGTTGCTGAATTTTAAGGTGCGAACAACTGTTGTATCATTGGTTTGCGTTCCTGCCTGATCGATGGTTCGTACCAGATCTTCCACTTCATAGAAGAGTTGGTCGTTCGCCGAGACCACGATCGAATTACTTTGGACATCAACACCAACGGTCATGGTAGGCGCCGTGCCCTTGGCTTGACCACCACGGCTACTGCCACCACTGCTGCCACCTCGACCACCGCCCCTCAAAGCACGCATGAAATCCTCTGGCGAAGGCTGTCGGGAAGAAGACTGTCCGCCACGACTCGAACCGCCCGAAATACGGTCGGCATAAACCTCTTTGATGACCGCTGCGATATTTTCTGCCGAGGTGTAAATTACCGGAATCAGTCGAGGCTTGCGTTTTGTCTGAACGTCGGTAACGCTGCTTTCCTTGTCGATTACTTTGAGCAGCCCTTCGACCGTTTCGATGTCTTCTGCATTGGCTTGTACGATGAGCGCGTTAAGCCGAATGTCGGGAACAATGCTGACAGTTCCAGAAGCCTGGAAGGAGGACGTCGTACTGGGCTCAGCACCACCGCCACCACCCAACAGCATTCCCATTAGACCACCGCCGCCACCAAGCAAATTGCTCGTCATGTCGGACATCAATGTACCGACTCCGGCAGTGCCGGTGTCTCCGCCACTGAGAACTTGCTGAACCATTGCCGAGGCGACGTCAGCCTTGATGTACTTCAAGTAAAAGACCGTGATTTTCCGCTTGCCAACCATTGATGCCGGGGGAGCGATTTGTCGTAACAACTGCTCAAAGCGATCCAGAACCTCGGTGTCCTCACAGTAAACCAGGATGCCGTTGGGTGTCATTTCCACACGGATTTCTGGATTCTTGGGTTTTTCTCCACCCTGGGACGGTTGTTGAGGGGCTTGTTGAGCGGCTGGTGCCTGGGCAGGCTTCTTTGCAGGAGCCTGTAGTTGACTGACAAAATGAACGCCAGCAGAGATCTGGGTTGTCTTGTCCGAGGGCTTTGTTTTCTTTTCCGCCGGCTTCTCAGAACTTACGGCTTTCGACCGGTTTGCCGGCGGCGAAAGCTGCGTATCACGCTGTTTTTCGGGTTCCGCTGCTGGCTTCGGTGTCTCCTCCTCCGCCTCTTCCGCGGGCAATGGTTTGGGAGTCGTTTCTCGCAGTTCAAAGAGAGAGGAATCCTCGCTTTCCAGTGGAGTTACAATGCGAATCTGGTTGTCACCGGTCCAGAACCTCTCGGCACGCTGAACGGCTTCCAAGGCGCTGCCACCGGTGTAGGGCAGGAGTCGTAAGTTGCCACCGTTGGCCGCACTGTTCTCCGTTTCCAGGCGTGTAATCATTTGCTGGATGGAATCGATCTCCGACTGCTTGGCACGGATAAATAACTTCATCGTTATAGGGTCAGCCGTGACCTTGGGACCATCAGGATTTTCCGCTTCCGGATCGCCACCAAACATGTTGCCAATCATGGCCAAGGCCACCGTCGGGTCGAGCGTTTTCAGCGAGATGATTTCAAACTGAGGTACTTCACCTTCCAATTCGCGGATCGTCTCCTGGATAATGCGTTGAGCCGAAGGTGGGGCACGAGCAATAATCTTGTTCGTACTGGCATCGAGCGTCATGTTAATGTCCGGTAAACCCTGCAGCAGGGTTTGCAGGACCTGGTAAGTTGTATCGGGATTCGCCACTTGAATCGGATGGGTCATGAGCTGCGGTTGTTCGGTTGGCGTCTGGGCGGTGGCGGTAGAGCCCGGATCAATATCCAAGCGCGTGATAAGGTCTTTCAAAATAGCCAGATTCTCTTCGCTGCCGGTCGCAAAGATGCGCGTACCCAGCGGGTCCACCGCCATGCTGATGTCCTCGCCCCGGTTCTCTTCTTCGTTTAGCCCCATCAAAACACGGGCTACAGGGAGAATGGATTCCGCAGTTACGAACGTCAAGGCGTATTCGGTTACCGGCTCGGCGACCGTTTGACGCGGCTTTTCCACCGACTCAATCATCGCTTGGATGCGACGAAGTTGACCACCAGTTTCTTGAACCAGGATCTGCTTGGCAGCCGGGAAGACATTGATTTTTCCGTGTGGTCCAATCAGCTGTTGAAGGTCTGCTTCGGCCTCTTCGGGAGTCATTTTGTCAAGTTGAAACAGGCATTTGACCAGTTCGTAGTGGCCACGTTCGGTTAGATTTTCAAGGGTGACAAACTCTACCCAGACATCCGGAACTTCGTCTTCCAGGTTGACCATCAACAGCTGTTGTTGTCGGCGAATCAGTGTAAAGCCCTTGGTGAGCAAAACACCGTTCATCACGTCAATCGCCTGATCCGGGTTGTAATAATTCTTGTCGATGTAATTGAATGTTCCCTGCAATGGGTAATCCATTTGCAAAGACAACTCTGCCTGTTCGGCGAACCAGTCGAGTACTTCTTTCCAGGGAGCATAGCGGAAATTGAAGCGCACCTGGATTTTTCCGTCAGGTCCGACGCGACGCGTCGGAGCCGGTGTTGCTTCAGCAGTATCGGTCGCTTCCTCTTTGGGTTCGTCCTGAGGTTCGTCTTTGGGGTCCTGGGGGTCGTTTTTCACCACCTGGTCAGCCAGTTTCACGCCGGCCAGTTTTTCCCAGCGAGTCCGTTGCTCGGCAGTCAGGACAGCGATGATTCGTTGCTGAAACTGCGTCTTGACCGCAGCTTGCTGGTCCTTGTCCCCTTGGGTTAATGCTTCGCTGCGCTGCGCTAGCAGGGTTTTGACGGACTCTTGTTGTTCCTTGGTGAGCGTCAAAACTGCCGTTACCTGGGGATCGGTCAAAGCATCTAAGCCACGACTTGCCAGTCGCATCTGGTTGAAAATTTCTCGCTGTGGGACGGTCAGTAACTGCACGGCCAGGTTTTCAGATTCTTCTCGAAATGGTCGCAACTTGGCTTCCTGCTCCGCCGCCGGCAGGGCACGAATCTGTTGAACCAGATTGACCGCCTTCTCCTCGCGCTCGTCAATGAAGGCCAGTAGCTTTTCCAGCGTCTCCTCGGAAAGATTCAAGCGTTTCGCGCCCTCCTCTTCCACGGCTAAAGCCAGTACCCCGACAAATTTGGGGTCGGCTGCGGATGCTGACTGATACCAACCCAACATCGGAGCGGCTACCAGTAACAACAACACCCAGATGGGAAAACGAAAGCTAGTGATCCGTGTCATCTTTTCAGTGCTCCTTGTCAAAACTCCACCGGCAATTGTGCCGCGAAGAGGTTGAATGTGCCGCTAAGTGTCCGCCTGGGGTAGTCCCCAGATGAGCCACTCAATGGCTTGCCTGTGAGGGCATAAGTATTGGCCTAAAGTATCGCAGAGTCGAGGTTTGCGATCAACAGTTAGTTTGCTGGTGGGCAGCCCTTTCCTTCGCATCAATGCGCAACGACTGCGTGCTTGCGCTAGAACTACCCATACGCTATTATGATTGAACAATTCAAGGTTCCAAACGTTTCGTTTTTGAAACCAGGAAAAATAGGTATTTTAAAGGCTGGTTTACCTGTTCTTCTGATTGTAGCTCTTTTATCGTTTCAAAAAGGTCTCTAAAAAGGTGTCTGACAGGTCTTCAGGAACCTTCAAGGACCTCCAAGGACCTCCAAGGACCTAACGCTATACCCCCCCGGAAGGAGTGGTCTTTTGTCCCATTTTCGAGTGCCTTTGAGACGGCGCAATTGGCTGATCGGGACGCTGGTTTTGCTGCTCAGCAGCTCTGTTGTAGCGGTTCAGGGTCAGATGACCGTTGATCCCAAGCCTTATGGTTTTGACATCCCGGCAGGGGTGCTACAGCTCGGTTCGGGACAGCGGGTAACGACGGTTGATGCAGCCGGTCGCTCAGTGGTTGCCAAGGTTTATCTTACGATCGGTGACTATCAGGTTCTGTTATTTCCGGATGGGAAACTGGCTGCCTTGCCCGCTACGAAGACTCGTTTTACAGAACGGCCCTTTGTTGGGGAGTCCAAGACAACCCTTGCCAAACGAATGACCGAGAGGGGGCCCTTGGCTGAATTTCGTACCAGGACGACCGATGATTATCTCTTTATTTATAACACGAGCGATGAGTTTGAATCGGTAACGCGTCGCATTCTCGGACGCATGTTGCCGGCGTTGCGAGGTTACGCGAAGAACCGCAATATTGCGACGGTTGCTCCCGAGGTCCCCTTGGTCGTGGTGATGTTTCGTACCAATGAGCAATTCCAAAATTATCGGCGTATGCCGCAAGGTGTCGTCGCCTACTACAACACCCTCAGCAACCAGGTGGTGATGTACGAGCAGTCCCGTATCAATGAGACCAATCCTGACATTGCCAAGCAGCAGCGTTTGAGCACCATTGCTCATGAGGGTGTGCACCAAATCTTGCACAACATCGGTATTCAGCAACGATTATCCCGTTGGCCGATGTGGATCAGCGAGGGGATGGCCGAGTATTTTGCGCCGACCAGCGTGGGCCGTGGCAGTCGCTGGAAGGGGGCAGGCCAAGTGAACGACCTGCGGATGTTTGAAATGGAACAGTACCTGAAAGGTCAGAGCCGGACAGAGTTTGACGGTAATTGGACACAGGAAACTGTTTCTGCCCAACGACTTACGTCGACCGGATATGCCTCGGCCTGGGCCTTAACCACTTACCTGGCCAAGAATCGCCGAGATCAATTCACCGCCTATTGGAAAGACGTGATCCAGCTGGGGCCCTTTGAAGGAAATTATCCAACTTTGCAGCGAGGGCGGATTCCCCAACACCTGATCTTGTTTCAAAAACACTTTGGGACGGACTTTAAACTGCTCGAAGAACGGATGTTTCGCTATCTCAGTAAGTTGCCCTACGATGATCCCTTCAAGGATTATCCGCACCACGTGGCGCTGATTACGATCCCTCAGGGACAACCCAAAAAGCGCGAGGCCAACGTTTTTCACAGTACGGCGCTGGCACAGAAATGGAGCTCTGTCATCTTGAAGGAATTGCCAGCAGATCAACGTGGCGGCGTGACGGTCACGATGCGCACATTTGCCAATCGAGCTCAAGCCGTTCAGTACGCCCGTCGCTGGCAGGGAGGGCGGTGACTCGAAACGGGGTGGCATCGGGCGCGAGAGCGCGTGCAGCTGCGCCGATACCAGTTTCCGCCGCGCTGGGGGCCTCCACCGGTATGCTGCCATGTTTGTGCGGTGGATGATGGGAGTGAGAAGGTTCCAATTGGCTGACCGCATAAGCCAACAGGACCCCTAATAGTAGTGCCAATGACAGCTTTAAGCGGTCATGCGAGTGAAAGCGTAATTCCGGTAAAATGTCTGCTAAAGCGATGCAGAGAAACACGCCAGCGGCCGCTCCCAGCGCCAACCCAACGGCGACCTGTTCGGTCCCCTGTTCAGTGCCGGTACCCAGGTAAAAGGCCAATGCGCCCAGTGGGCAGGTGAGTGCAAATCCCAGGTTGACCAGCAGCGTGGCACGGGCTGACCAGCCCCCGGCTCGCATCACGGTGGTAATGGAAAGGGCATCCAGCGGCTTGTGGAGCAGAATGGCGACGAATGTTCCCACGCCAAGCAGCAGTCCAGCACTCTCGACATGGCTGGCAGCGACCACACTGGCTGCTAACGCAACACCATCGAGAATCGTGTGTAAACCAAGCCCCAGGGCCAGCCCAATCCAACTGAATCGATGTTGATGTAAATGGCAGTCTGCGGCAGAAGAGACCAGCGGGTCATGAGTGTGTTCTGCTGAAGTATCGGACTCGTCGGGGCTAACGTGCTGGTGAACATGAAAGATCCGAATCAAAAAGAACATTGCCAACAGACCCGTTAACAGAGCGATCGTGGCGGTGTCGACTGATCCCAGTTCATTAATGGCATGCGGTAGCAGGTAGAGCAGGGCAACGCCTAGCATCAAGCCACCAACGAAGCTCATTAAGACCTGCATTTGGGTGTGCGTGAGCCGCAGCAGGTTGGGCAGAAAACCGCCGGCTAGCGAGGCCGCGATGATCAGAGCGCAGTAGAGCAAGATGGTCGTGATTGGTGACATGATTATCCACGTAGGGCAGGAACTTAGTCGCTGGCATTCTGGCAGTTTGCAGCCAGAGCTTTCATTTTTTGGATCATGAAGTTTAAGCCGTTGGAACGAGAGTGGCTTAAATGCTTATCTAGCGTCATTTCGTGAAAATAGGGAGTGACGTCAAAATCAATAATTTCTGCAGGCGATCGTTCAGAAAAGAACATTAGCAGGATGGAAATTAATCCCCGTACAATCTGGGAATCACTGTCTGCCCGAAACGTGATCAGTGACGTAGCTGAATCCAACTCGGCAACCAGCCAGGCGTTACTGGTGCATCCCTGGACACGATGGGCTTCCGTTTTGTTGGCTTCCTCGAACGCTGGCAGGCCACCGCCGAGTTCAATGATGTACAAGTAGCGCTCTTTCCAGTCGTCAAAGAACGAGAAGTCATCGATCAGGGTATTGGCAATGTCTTGCTGACTGGGAGACACGAATCTCGAACCTTTCTGGAGTTGTCTGGAACGAGGATTGTCGCTCCAGAACCGGTAACGGTTAAAATCCATTGTCACCAGAGAAGGCAGTTCTGGGAAGGTCACGGAGCTAATCCCCGTGTTTTTCTCGCAATCGAGGTGAGGTCCTCAAGAGTAACTGGGTTCGCTCAAACTCGGTGAGCCATTCCTGCACAACAGCACTAGTTCGTTCCGCCAGCGACAAGCTTTCGTTCTCCCCGTCGAGATGGGCCGCCATTTGCCGGTACTTGGAGAGTGTCCGGTCACCGTAACGTGCCACCTCTAAATTGTCTTCACTGAGAAAGACGACCACCGGAACACGGGATCCACCGCAGATTTCCAGTGATTCTTGTAATTCGTGGTCGTTGTCGCGATCCTGGTAGCGAACCTCAAGGAGAGGATTGACGTGTTGGAAATGGTCAAAGATCGGACATTGACGAACACAGTCGCCACACCAGCTGCCGGCCAGGCAAAGCACCCGCTGTTGACGGGTAAAACCAGCCAGTAAATCTCGTTGGGCAGAGGTCAGTTGAATCGACCGATGGAAGTCGTCCCACTGGTGTCGCTGATCAGGCGAAGCATGATGATCCAGGAAGTCACCGTAGCTCAACGCCTGCTGGAATTTTTCGGCAAAGTCCATCGCTAATACTTCAAGTCGGTTGCCTGAGCGGTTGCTGCTAGCCTGATTCAGTTTCCGGCCCGTCGCAGGCCACCTAAAGCCCCGCGCACATAACCCTGGATTTCGCCGGTAGCTCGCACGACCAGCGCTCGTAGCGGAGCGTAGTAGACAATCGTTCCAGGGCCACCATTTACATCCCAAAAACCGGGTGCGATCGTCCGTTGGATCAGTTCAACCAGGGCCGGACCGTAATCCGGAGGGCCCATGGCACCGCCCTGAGAGAAGACCTTGCCCGGACCCCCGAGGGAATAACCAATCAGTGACAACTGGTCCGCCATGGCCTTGGTAGCCGCATCCACCAGGCGAGCACTGGAAATCCCGCCTGCTGCGGTTTGTCCAGACCGCTTCTCTTGCCGGGCAATATCACGTTCCAATTCCTGCTGGATACGAAGCAAACGACCACGCAACTTGACGCGATAAGATTTTAAGGTGTCACTGGTTGCCAGGTCTGGATGCTGGCAGATTTCACCATACAAACGAACTAGTTTGTGAATCACCAGTGTTTGTTGACCGGGGGTTTTGGCGGTTGCCTGTTCTCGTAACAGGGCGCGCAGATCACGATTGATTTCATGATAGCGACGCGCGGTTACTTGCTCCTTTGAGGTCTCTGGCTCGCCCTTGGCAGAAGAATTGGTGCCATCCTGGAGAGCCCCACCCAGCAGTAAACTCGCGGAAAGAATCCAGACTGTCATGTGGTCTCTCCTGAATTGGTTTGAGATGCCTTAGTATTCCAGGCGGAAAAGAACGTGGAGGCGGATAGGATGGTCATTACGCCAAATTTCCAAGGGCGGTCCGGGATCTCCGTCACCCGGGTCGCCGAACAATCCAAAACGTGCCGCCATAAGGACGCAGAAAAAAAAGCCGAATACGATAAAAGCGACTGCAGAAACAATTTGAGTGACTAATCGCATACGGTGCCTCTGTCCTCTTGAATGAAACCGTCAATCGCATCCCTCTGCTAAGAATATACCGCCTCTACCTTGCAATGACAATTAATCACTCCCGGGTCGCCTTGCCTTCCCAGCGGTCAAAGCATTTTCCCAGTGAGCGCCGGTCTGTACAAAGGCCACCAATCAAACAGCCCAAGGCCGCGGCAACCAGGGTGTCACTCAAGAAATGAGCGCCACAGTCGATGCGTTGCAGCGCCGCCAGCGCCGCAAAGCTGGCAAATAACCAGCGGCCTCGTGGCCACAGGAAAGCGAGGCCGACAGCCAGGCCGACCGCTGTAGCAGTGTGGCCCGAAGGAAAGGACTGCAGTTGATTGGCCCCCGTACCTTCACCGGAAAGCCAGGGGGACCAGCCCTCGAACGTGGACCAGACCGATCCCTGCCACTCTTGCAGGTTCAAACTCTGCGGGCGTCGCCGCGCGACCGTATTCTTGATGAGCAGTGCCAGGCAACCGGATCCAGCGGCACAGGCGAGCAATCGCAGCACGTGCCGGCGACGCTCTGGGACCAGCACTATGATCGTGATCAGGATTAAGGTGACGCCAAAGCCGTGGGCAAAGACTTCGGAAATGCGCACTAAGTCACGGATGTCTCCGGGCAAGTTAACTTGAGTGACATAGCGCGACAGCGGGATGTCGAGGGCAAAGGCTGGCAGGGCCAGTAGTGCCAGGGCCAAGGCGGCTAGATAAGGGAGCCGCGAAGAGGTGAGAGGTTGCTCAAGTTGATCAAGGGCAGGCTCCGCTGAGTCTTGGTTCGTCATGATTTGTGGAGAATACCAAGATTATTAGTGAGCGAAAACAGCAGGTGGTTGGGAGCTGGAAATCGGGAAACGGTTGCCTATCTTGACTGGACAGTATATTTTATTGCTCTCCCTCACGCTCGGCTTGTTTGTCACGTTCGAATGCGTTGGGAATAACTTGCGTTTCTGGTCCTGATTTGTTCTTTTTAAGAAGACGGTTTCGAAGTTTGGCTTTGGCAAGCTCTCTTCCCGCTTCTTTTCCGGAACAGAGAAAGGCAGGTAAAGCTATGACCAGGCGTTGGCAGCGTTCGTTTGTACGTCAGAAATTGCGTAGACAATTAGCGGTTCACGACAGGAGTCGTGATCGCGCGCGTTTACAAGGGATGGAAGCCTTGGAGCCGCGTTTGTGCTTGTCGGCCATCGGGCCCTTTGCCCGTATTGTGCAACCGACTGCCGTACTCAGCGGTTCCGAATCACGAGTGGTATCGGGAGTTCCTACTGACCAGTTTGGCTCGGTGGGGATCATTGGGGATCGCTTTGGCGGATTTTGTAGTGGTACGCTCATTACGCCCCGTGATGTGGCTACTGCCGCTCATTGTGCTGTCGGTATCAATAATTCGGATGGCCGTTTCAGTGTAGAAGGGATGACCTACGCGACCACGTCGATTCATGTCCATCCCAGCTACAACGACTTTACGCTCAATAACGACATTGCTGTTTTTCGTCTTAGTCGGCCTATTACGAATATTGAACCGAGTCCCATCTTTCGCGGTACGCCGCGGGTCGGACAGATACTGACGCTGGTGGGCTATGGTGCCGGCGGGACCGGTGCCTCGGGTCATACGGGAGATTTTGGTACAAAACGCGTTGGCGTAACTCCCATTGATGGAGTGGAAGAGACGTTGATCACCTGGCGTTTTGACGATGAGACCGAAAGCAATACGGCTCCGGGTGATTCCGGTGGTGCGGCATTCCTGGATGTCAGCGGTCAATATCATCTGGCCGGTATTACCTCAGGTGGAGATCGCTGGGACGCTGGATTCGGAGATAACTCATTCGATACCCGGGTCGACAGTTTCGCTGACTGGATTGATGCTACCACCGATAGTGAAGCCGAAGATCCTGCCGACAGTGCTAGCGCGGAGGATCAGACGACCGAGACGGAGGAAACCACGGTTGATCAGACGACCGAGACAGATGAAACGATTGATGAACAGAACGACGAGACGATCGACAAGCCAGAGCCTCCACCGCTGGCGGATGACGATCATGTTGACTCGTTGGGCGCCGAGGCAACGGCAATTGCTATCGGCGAAGGGGCAGGGACTGGCCAGGGCGTCCTGGAACAACCGGGTGATCACGATATCTTTCAAATCGTGGTTGCCGAAAGTGGTACCTTTGTTATCGGGGCAACCAGTACCGACGGTCGCTTGGATACCTATCTGCGCATCTATGACGCCACTGGTAACGTGATCGCTGAAAACGATGACTTTGGCGGCACCTATGACAGCCAGCTGCGGATAGACCTGGAGCCGGGACAGTACTTCATTGACGTGGGAGCTTATGCCGATTGGGGCATTGGCGATTACCGAGTCGATTTGCAGATCGTGGAGTCTGGTAGTAGCCCGGTTGCGGAGACGGAAGTTGTGACGTTGACCGAGACCGGGGGCATCAGGCTGGGAGACGAGATCGTATCGGCTGGTGAAGTGCGCAGCTACACCTTTGAGGCAACCGTGACTGGTCGCATGACGGTCCGGACCAAGCGGCTTTCTGCCGGTATGGACACGATGCTTACGGTTTACGATGCAAACGGTTATGAACTGGCCTTCAATGACGACTGGCGCGGTTTAAAAAGTCGTGTACGATTCCTGGTGCAGGCGGGTGAAACTTATCGTGTCGAGGTCTCAGGTTACGGCGACAGCGTCGGTTCCTATCGCCTGGCGATGCGAACCAAGGAAGTTTCCGATTCCTTCTTTTTTCCAGGCATGGAAACTTTTAACCCGGTAGAGGTTCCACCTGCCGAGACGACCGTTAGCGAAGAGGCTGAGACGCTTGAGGCGGTGGTGGATTCGACCATCGAACAGGTGGCTGCGGAACTCAATGCCTCCGATGCTGACGTTCTTTGGGATGAGGGCGAGCAAGTGGTTGAGTCGACCGGTAACTGGTGGGCGGCCATCAGTTCCGATATCGAGCACTACTTGAGCGAGGTCCTGGACTTCGAGTTGGATTGGGACAGTTGGTTCGTAAACAGCTGGTTTTAGTCATCTTCGGTCGGGAAGATAGTAGCCCAGAGAAGATGGACTTCGAGCGCTTGCAATCTGAAAGCTCCTTGGTTTAAATGAACCGCTCTCAGTTAATGAATTGATGTAGAGAGCAACCTTCATGAGCCAGGTTACGGAATTATCACATCCGGTGGTGCAGCATCACTTGGCTGCCTTGAGGGATGTGAAAACCACCTCCGTCGAGTTTCGTAACCTGATCAACCGGTTAACCCTGTTGCTGGCTTGTGAGGCGACCCGAGATTTGCAGTTGCAGGAAGCGACCGTGCAGACGCCACTGACGTCGATGACCGCGGCCCGCTTGTCACAGCGGATTGGACTGGTGCCGATCTTGCGAGCCGGGATCGGCATGGTTGACTCCTGTTTGCAGCTGATTCCGTCAGCGGAAGTCTGGCATTTGGGGCTCTATCGTGACGAGGAGACGGCACAACCGGTTCGCTATTACAATAAAATTCCTGGTGATGCGCCGGTGGAGGTGGCTTTTGTCGTGGATCCCATGCTGGCCACGGGTGGATCAGCCGCGGCCGCCTTGGAGACACTTGCTGCCTGGGGTGTACCTGATATTCGCCTGCTCTCGATCATCGCGGCGCCCGAGGGAATCGAGCAGTTGCAGAGCCAGTTTCCAGAGGTCCCGATTTACGTTTGCGTCGTGGATGAATGTTTGAACGAGCAGAAGTTTATCGTGCCGGGTCTGGGGGATGCAGGGGATCGGATCTTTAACACGCAAAGGTCCGACTAATCGACGGTTAATCAGGTGAACCAGGATGACACAACGTCTTATCAGCTTTGGTGGTCTGTTTGTGCTGATGGGCCTGGCCTGGTTGATGAGCTCGCGCAAGAAACGGCTCGATATTCCCATCATTGTCGGCGGACTTTTGCTGCAACTTGTGCTGGCAGTCATCATGCTCTGGACACCACCTGGTAAGTGGTTGTTTGGCGGTATTGAAGTCGCTTTTGAACATTTTAGCGGGTTCGTGGATCAAGGCGCTGGCTTTGTCTTCGGGGATGCCGCAACCAAACAGGCACTCAGTGAGGGCCAGCCGATTCCGGACGATTCGCCCTTAAACCGCATCTTTTTTGCCTTTCGAGTCTTGCCGACGATTATTGTATTTGCTTCCCTGATGTCCATTCTCTACTACTTCGGCATCATGCAGTGGATCGTGAACATGCTGGCCCGCCTCATGCAAGTGACCTTGCGCACCTCCGGAGCTGAAAGTCTCGCCGCTGCGGCCAATGTCTTCGTTGGGCATACCGAAGCCCCGCTCGTGGTTCGACCCTACATTAGCGGTATGACCATGTCGGAGTTGAATGCCATGATGGTGGGTGGGTTTGCCACGATCACTGGCGGATTACTTGCTGCCTATGCAGGCATGGGAATTAGCGCCGGGCACCTCGTTACCGCCTCGGTCATTTCAGCTCCTGCGGCCCTGTTGATTGCCAAAATCATGCAACCAGAAGAGGGAACGCCGCAAACGGCTGGAAATATCAAAGTGGATATCCCGCGGCAAGGCGTCAACGTCATTGAAGCGGCGGCCATTGGAGCTTCTGATGGATTGAAACTGGCTGTCAATGTTGCCGTGATGCTGATTGCGTTCCTGGCATTGATCGCCATGGTCAATGGACTGATTGGCTGGGTTGGCTCCTGGTTTGGCTGGGAGTGGAGCCTTGAGGTCGCATTGGGAATTCTCTTTTCTCCCATCGCCTGGATTATGGGGATTCCCTGGGAGGAGTGTCGCCATGCGGGGCAGCTGTTGGGCCTGAAGATGGTCACCAATGAATTCCTGGCCTACGATCAGCTAGGACAGTGGCTGCAAGAAGGTTCGAGTGTCAAGCTGAGCGAACGAACCGAATTTATCATGATTTACGCTCTCTCGGGTTTCTCCAACTTTGGTGCCATTGGTATTCAGCTTGGCGGCATCGGCGGTTTGGCACCGGATCGCCGCTCAGACCTGGCAAAACTTGGGCTGCGAGCGATGATTGGCGGTGCACTGGCATGCTGCATGACGGCCTGCGTGGCAGGCATGTTGATCAGTCTCTAAAGCGTCGGACTGCCTGGTAATAACTCAGCCAGTTCCACCGATTGCACAAAGCCACCTGCCTGCGGATCTTTGTCGACATCCACCAGAAAGACGGTCAGTTGCTGACAGAATTCCACCAGCACCTGGCGACAGGCACCACATGGCACCACGCCCCCTGAGGTAGCAATCACTAAGAGGTCAAACTGGCGAAAGCCGGCTGCGACCGCGGCACCTAAGGCCACTCGCTCAGCGCAATTGGTCAGCCCATAGGAACGGTTTTCTACGTTGCACCCACGAAATATTTCTCCACTAGTGGTCTGCAGGGCAGCCCCGACAAGAAACTCCGAAAACGGTGCGTAAGCCTGCTGCCGGACTTCCAGAGCGGCTTGCAAAAGATCTTCTGGTAGTTCTGTTGTCATGGTTTAACTTTCAGTCGTCGGGGCAATGTGGTTGAGGATCAAGGGGACTGGCCGGACATCCTGCTCTCCAATGTGGATCGCCTTGAGTACCAGTTCGGTAACTGTTCCACGCTGGGCTTCTCGGGCAAACAAACGTCCCAGTAACTGACCTTCTTCTACCTTGTCGCCCAGGCGAACAAGCAGCTCCAGGCCAACACCGTGGTCAATCGGGTCATTCATCTGGCGGCGTCCACCCCCCAATTCAATCATGGCCAGGCCAAGTTGTTCAGTGTCAATGGTGACGATATTCCCCTGCTGAGCAGCCTGCAAGTCACTGGCGGTAGCCAGTGGACGGGGAGCCTGGGGGTCGCCACCCTGGGCGAGGATCATTTCAATGAATTTCTCGTAGCCACGGCCGCTCGTCAAATGTTCACGAAGGATCTGCTGCGCTTGCTCCTCATTGCTGGCGGTCGCACTGCGGACCAGCAGGTCACTGCCTAGGGCAAGCGTTAGTTGCAGCAGGTCTTCCGGTCCCTGGTCTTGCAGTAAGTCAATTGCCTCCTGGACTTCCAGGGCATTACCAATCATGCGGCCCAGTGGCTGATTCATGTCAGTTAACAGGGCGGAAGTTTTGAGCCCCATTCGCTGACCGGTGGTCACGAGTGACTCGGCTAAGGCTTGGCCTTGTTGTGGGGTCTTCATGAAGGTGCCGTTACCACATTTTACGTCCAGCACGAGCGCGTCGAGATTCTCGGCCAGCTTCTTACTCATAATGCTGGCTGTGATCAAGGGAATCGAGGCAATCGTGGCGGTGACATCGCGGAGGCCATAGAGCTTTTTGTCGGCCGGCGCTAACTCGGCGCTGGCACCAGTAATAACACAGCCAACGGTCTCGGTGACGTGTTGCATTTCCGCCAGGTCCAGGTCGGTGCGAAAGCCAGCAATGGATTCCAGCTTGTCGAGTGTGCCCCCAGTGATTCCCAGTCCACGCCCGGAGAGCATGGGAACCTGGTATCCACAACAGGCTAACAGCGGGGCCAGGGCGAGCGAGACCTTGTCACCAACACCACCAGTAGAATGTTTGTCGACACGAATGGCACCTTTGGGCCATTGCAGCGTGACACCCGAATGGAGCATGCAGTCGGTCAGGTTGGCGGTTTCCTGTTCGGTCATCCCGCGGCAGTAGATGGCCATTGCCATGGCGGCCATTTGGTAATCCGCCACGGTACCATCCGAGAATCCCTTGACGAATGACTCGATTTGGCCGCCTGTTAACTCCAAGCCGTCTCGCTTATCGGCGATAATCCGTGCGGGATTGTAATGCATGATCGTTTTAACACTTGTCAGCCAGGCGGTTTGCGAGCAGTTGCTGTGCCTGAACAGAAAAGCAGGTGACGGTTTGGATTTAACCAAGTTCCGGGATCGGACGACCACCGGCTACCACGATTGGAACGGGGCGGCCTTGTGGATCAACCCAATGGCTGTCCAGGTCCACATCCAGATGACGGAAAGTAGTGGCAGCGATATCTTGAGGCCGGACGGCAGCGCTGGCAACACTTCCACCTCGGGAATCTGTGCTGCCGATCACCTGTCCGTGAGAGAGTCCACCACCAGCCATGACCATCGACATCACGTTGGTCCAGTGGTCTCGGCCGAGATCCTTGTTAATGACTGGGGATCGTCCAAATTCACCCATCATCATGACCAGTGTCTCATCCAGTAGTCCACGTTGTCGCAGATCAGTAATCAGGGCGTGCAGCGTTCGATCGACGCGAGGTAGCAGGGGCTTGAGCCCTTTTTCAATGCCACCCCAACGGACGCTGTCGCCGTGATGATCAAAGTAACCCCAGGCGCCACTGACTAAAACAAAAGTGACACCCGCTTCCACGAGTCGCCGCGCTAGGAGAGCTTTTTCTCCAATGCTTTCACGTCCGTACATGTCGCGGGTTGCCGGTGATTCCTGGGAAATATCAAAGGCACTTTGGACCTTGCCCGAGACCACCATCTCGTAAGCTTCCCGCGTATACTGGTCGACCCGTTGTAGCGTAGAGTTTTGATCAAGTCGTTTCTGTAGTTGTTGGAATTGTTCCCGCAATTGGGCACGGTCTTGGAGGCGAGGTGCCTCAATGCCCTTGGGCAGTGCGAACTTGCCTGCCAGTTCAGCACCCTTGACCGGTGCGTGTTGGCGTCCCATGTGACCGGCTTCCCAAACGTCGGATGTCCAGCTGTTGGCCAGACCGACGAAGCCAGGGAAGACCGGATCGTTGGATCCACGAAACTTGGCTGCTACCGAACCCATCGATGGATAGCCACCACCGTCACGACCATCGTTCGTGCGGCGTGCGTAGGGGTTCCCGGCTTGCATGGTGATGGGGGTGTGGTTGCTGGTACTGCAGTCGACGGATCGAATGATGGAAAGCTGATCAGCGATGGATGCCTGTAAAGGCAAGTGTTCGGAAAACCTCACTCCGGGTAATCGTGTTGAGATGGTACCAAATGGGCCACGAATCTCTCGAGGTGCTGAGGGCTTGGGATCCCACATGTCGAGGTGACTGGGGCCTCCCGAAAGCCAGAACAGAATTACGGCCTTGCGATCTTTTCCCGTTCGGATCGCCGAATCTACCGCCTGGGCTGGGCTGCCCAGGAAATTGTTTAGGGCCAGGCCGCCACAACCTGCCAGTCCCGCTTGTAAAAACCAGCGACGCGAACCGACCGTGATGGGGCTTGGTCTGTGTCTCGCGGGAACGGAGCTATTTGTTGTCATGGGGAAACTCTTTTCTTGCCAAGAGGCCTTTCTCCAGGAACCTATCGGGAGCGTTACTATCATAAGGGATAATCCAGCGCTGCGACAATAAAGAAATTATCGGCTGAGACGAGCGTTGGAGGCCAGCGGGAGAGGGTTGAGCGCCAGCAAAGGCCTGCGATTTAGCCGATTTACTCAGTCGGCTTACTGTCGATGGTGATTTTTGCTTTGTCCAAAAGCCGGAAATAGTCGCTGGCAATGGCCAGCACTTCCGTCAGGTAAGGTCCGGTCGGCTTACTCTCCTTGGCATCTTTTTCCGGGGTCGGCGTAGTTGCTGCAGGGGATGGGTCCTGGTCGGCAAAACTGGCCAGGTATTGTTGCTGGTTAAGCGGAATCGTCTGGGCCTGCTGGTTGAGGCGAAAACGCTGCAATTTTTTCTTTAAAGCTTGCATTGCCGCGGACTCTTCTTGCCGTTGAGAAGACTGCTGACTCAACTTCGTGATCAACTCGGGATTAGTAAACAGGTAAGGCGTAAAGGAGACAGCTTCCACCTTGTCGAAGGGGAGCGAAAAGTTGAGTTTAGATTCACCGTGCCCAGTAGCCTCGGCAATCGAGGGCAATACAAGGTCTGGCAAGACGCCTCGCAATTGAGTCGTTTCCCCATTGGGTCGGTAGAATTTTTGGACCGTTAGTTTCAAGGCTCCCAGGTTAATGTTGTTCGCTGGGGTGCGGAACAATTGTCGATTCAAGTCCATGATTTGTTGGACCGTTCCCTTGCCATGGGTGGCAGGGTCACCCAGCACGAGTCCTCGCTGATAATCTTGAATGGCGCCGGCAAAAATCTCGCTGGCGCTGGCGCTCATGTGGCTGGTCAGTACGACCAGCGGCCCTGGCCAGGCAACGCCCACTTCTGTATCGAGCAACAGTTGGACACGGTTGTGACTGTCCTTGACCTGCACGACAGGTCCCTGGTTAATGAACAGGCCAGTCAGGTTGATCGACTCGACGAGACTGCCGCCCCCATTTTTTCGCAGGTCGAGGAGGACCAGGTCTACCTGTTGTTTTTGGAAGTTCTCGAGGATGCCACGTACGTCCCGTGAACTGCTCTTGTAGTTGGGGCGGTTGTTGCGAAGGCCATCCAAATCGACGTAAAAACTGGGCAAGTTGATCACGCCGATACGTGTCGGTGTGCCGTCGGCTTTAGCTGGACCCTCCTTGACGGCGCTGCTTGCTTCTGAATTTTGCAGCGTTACCTTGTGGCGAGTTAGCTGGTGAATGGTCAACTTGTTGCCTTCGGCTGGAAGGACCCCGAGTCGCACGAGCGTTCCTTCCGGACCACGAATCAACTGAACAATCTCTCGCAACGTCTTGCCAGTGACGTCAATCATCTCGGCATCAGCGCCTTGCCCGACGCTTACGATGCGGTCTTTCGCTTGTAACTTGCCTTGCTTCTCGGCATCCCCGCCGGGAATAATTTTTCGGATCGCTACGTATCCCGTATGTTGCTCCAGTTCAGCACCGATTCCCTGGTAGTTGAGTCGCATCCGTATCTGGAAACTTTCGTAGCTCGGTGGAGACAAGTAGCTGGTGTGCGGATCAAAGCTGCTGGTCAGCGAAGAAAGGAACATCTCCAGGAGGTCATCAGCCGTGGTGTTGGTGATCTGTTGTGAAAACTGGCGATATCGCCGCCCCACTTGTTCGCGAGTGGCTGTGGCCTGGGGGTCGCGTGGATTAAGTGTCAGCAAGTCGTACTTGATTTGATGTCGCCAACGGTCCTCGGCCTCCGGCTGGTTCTCTGCGAACTGGTTGAGACTGGCATCTTGATTGATCGTCTCCTTGAGAGTGAAGTCAAACTTTCCAGGAAGTAGCTTCTCAATGGTCTCAGTACGTTCACCAACTCGCTCTCGGAAGCGATGGAAGATGGTGTAAGCGATCGTCAGGTCGTGATCGGACAAGCGATCATCGAGCTGGCTTTCCAGCTTCAGAAACTGGTCCACATCGGACTGGTTAAAATAGAGCTTGCGAGGATCCAGTCGCTTGAGAAACTGGGCCAGGGTGCGTTTGGCGATTTCCTCGTCCAGAGGATGTTTGCTCAGGTGCTGACTTTCTAGCAAGGTGGTCACCAGGACGGTGATCTGGCGGTCCCGAGGCCGCGGTTCTGACGGGAGTTCTGCGGCCACCAGCGGCAGTGCGATGGGCCACACCAGCATGATGGCTAGAAATCGAAGTTTGCAGAAACAGGACATGATCACTTCCTTAAACGGGAACTACCAGCGGCCTCATTGCACTCTGTGACCGCTTATCATAAAGCCTGCAGGTTTGAGTCCCAAGCCAATTTTTGGTTGCTGCCGCCAGCACGTCAATTAATTTTCATTGCTTTGTCGGATAATTGCGGTGCGGATTATCACTACGAAAGAAACAACAATGATTTTGTAGAGAAGACATCGGCAACAGACGGGGCAGGTGATCAGGCCCGAGCATGTTGTGCCGTTTGAGCGGTTTGCAAGCATTGTACGAAACCTTTTGGCAGTGATGGGGTTTTTTAGTAGGTCCCAGGAATGCAACTCGTTTGCAGGACAGCTTGCCAGACGTCTGGTTCGTGGTTTCTTTTGAACGGCGATGAGGATTCGTGTCGAGGAAATAAACCCATGAAACAAATTGCTAAAGTGAGTCTTTTCTTACTGCACTTAACCGGTGTTCTGCTCTGCTTGAGTTGCACGGTAGTCACGATAGATCGAGTTGTTACCTTGATCCCACGTTACACGTCAGTCGGAGGGTGGCTGAGTCATTTGGAAGCCGATTCAACACACGTTCTGTGGTTGACCACGTGGAGTTTAGGACTGGCTGCAGTGCCAGCTATGGGTCTGTTTTGCCTAGAGAAACCGGTTGAACGGCAGCCGCGCCGGAGACGCCCGATAAGGACTCGGCAGACGGGAACTCGGCAGACGGGAACTCGGCAGACGGGCCCGCCAGCTTCATGGCAGAAAGACCAGGATGAACTGGTGATTTCCTGGATCGACGACGGACTGCCGGCGGATGAACTGATGCTGGCCGGAGCTTCCTCGTCAATGGTCAATTGAGGTGACGGTTTTTTCAGGGACGGACGTTAGCTGCGCCAGTCCAGGCCTTCGGGAAGCTGATTTAGATTGCGGCACCCGTCAGCGGTGACGATCACCATGTCTTCTACCCGGACGCCGCCGATCGAGCGGCAGTAGACGCCTGGTTCAATGGTTAAGGCATCACCGACAACCAGCGGCGGGCCACCGAAGTCGAGAAGTGGCGGTTCGTGGACGTCCAGCCCAACACCATGTCCGGTTCCGTGGGTCATGGCGCAGTAGTCGTCAGAATCCGCTGTTCCCGGCAAACCAGTCTGGTAGCCGTGCTGTTGGATAATTTCGATGGTTTTTTGATGCACCAGTTCAGCGCTGACGCCTTCGCGAACTGCTTGCGTGCCAGCCGCTTTGGCTGCCACGACCGCAGCATGCATGCTGGCGATCTGCGGATCAATCAGTCCCTGGACAACCGTTCGCGTGCAATCGCCATAGTAGAGTGTCTGGCGATTGCGTGGAAAGATGTCAATGATGACTGGTTCTGCCGTCCGCAAGACGCCAGTACCCCGGTTATGGCAATCGGCAGCCTCCGGGCCGCCGGCGACAATCGACTCCGGATTGGTGTATCCCCGTTCTAGCAGCCACAAGTCGATACAGGATCGCACTCGCTCTGATGTGAGGGGCGCTCCCTCGACAACTAACTCACCGCTGGCGTTTGCCTGGCTGTTGGCCACCAGTTCACAGGCCATTTGCATCGCACCTTCGGTGGCCTGTTGAGATTCTTGCAGCCACTCGACCTCTTGCTCATCCTTGGCGCGTCGTTCCTGAACGCCCATTTCTAGGTTGCATTCGACGTCGATTCCCAGTAACTGGAGGTGATGAGCGTAGATGATAGGTAAGGAGCGGTCCGTGATGACGCGCTGCACGCCCGAGCGGCGAACTAATTCTGCCGCCGCCTGTGCCGTGGCGGTTTCCCGATCACCGGAGAGTCCTGCAGTCGGTGCAAAATCGACCGGGCAAGCTACGTGATTGACCTGCGCGTGCTGACGTGCCCGGTCCATTTCAATGTCACGAAGAATGAGGGTGGCTTCCCGGTCTCCGCCGGAAGTAGGTAATTCGACCAGGGCAGTGGGGTCACCAACGAGAAATCGAATGCGATGATAGAGAGACAGGTTCGTGGC
>Ga0310342_100000572_pt1 | contig 21133 bp, 11 predicted proteins | sample S15DNA20500_MG_FD_206155 | JGI IMG/M metagenome (GOLD analysis project Ga0310342, IMG submission 206155) | Marine microbial communities from station ALOHA, North Pacific Subtropical Gyre - S1503-DNA-20-500_MG | ecosystem: Environmental > Aquatic > Marine > Oceanic | place: Pacific Ocean: North...
GAGACTGATGTAGAGAACCTCGGCCCACAGTTTGTCGAGATGCGCACGTTCCTCGTCGCCCATCATGAGGCGCATCAGGTGTTCATCTTCCCGGTGGAGTTTTTGCAGCGTGATGGTGTTGACGAAATGACCCGGGACCACCGAACGACAGCACATGATTCTGGGAAAGAGCTCACGAAAGTCGGTCAATGCGTCTTCGAGTTGTTGCCGCGCTGCACTCCCATCTGGAACGAAGATGGGCAGTCCGGGGGCGAGGCTGTCCACGACGTCCTTTTTGCCTGCGACGACCTCGAGCTGAACGCGTCCCGTTGCGGATTCAGCGATCTCGCCAGTGACGACGAGCGTTCTCCCTGTTGCGATGTCAGTCGGGATGGCAATATCGATAACGTTCGGGGCGTTGACCACGAGTGTTCCGTTTCCGTCGCCCTCGAAGCGTGCGGGGTCGATTCCCCAGGGGCTGTCCTGCGTGTTGTCACCCAGATCGGGAGCGATCTGGGTGAGTGTGGCCTGGTCAAAGCGTCTGAAGAAAGCTGACTGGCCTGAGAACGCTTCGCTGTAGAGCTTTCGGTCCGACTCCGGCGTGGCTTCGGTCGGGCCGCTCTTGAAGAGGACCGACACCTCTGCCGAGAGACGGGCCGCGTCCTCCAACTTCCCACTCTCGACGGCCTGCCGCCAGCGCGCCAGCAGAGAACCGTCGGGGAGCACGTTGGTACCCTTGCTGTCCTTTTTGGGTAGGTAGAAGTACCACACGTCCGGGTGGCCAAAAGAGTCGACGTGCGGGTTGCCCGCCAGGATGTCACCGGCGATATCAGCAGCCAGATTCCAGGAGCGGAGTTCGTTGGACTGCTCGGTGATCAGCAGATCGACTTGCGTCTGATCTCCCGAGTGGTTGCCGTCGTGTGCCCCGATCACCAGTGACACAACGTCGCCCGCGCTGACCTGCAGATCGTTGATGGCGGGGGGCCTGATGGAGCCTAACGCATCGATGTGCCCGCTTGCGAGTTGCTCGATTCGGGTTCCACGTTGGACCGTCAGCTTCCAGGTGACTCCGTTGCCACCGCCCGCCACACTCTCGATCGAGGCCTCGACACGAACAGGTCCTGCGAAGAGGCTTCGCCAACCGACCGCCACGTCGTTTTGCGGGTCGGGGTGAACGTGCACGGTCCGCGGACGGGTGATTCCGGGAATCGTGACAGTTTGATCGTGGGACATGTTCGCCACGACGTTTGGCGGGTTCGCACCCCAGCCAGACACGCTGTCATGTCCTGCTATCCCGGTAGCTTTCTCGGTGATGAGCCCCGTGATTTCCATACCGCGGGTCAGGGAAATATCCAGGAAGTCGCTCCACGCGCGGAGCAGCAGCTCGTTGACGCCGTGTGCCTTGGCGAGCTCGGGAATGGGAGTGAACTCTTCCTTTTGCGAGGAGGCCGCGATGGCGTTGAGGTATTCTTCAACACTGGCCAACGTGTCGCGACGGAAGGCGTTGAGCCGAGCCACATGCGTTCGGACGTCGCGCAGCGCAATGGGAGAGCTTCCCTCGGGTCCCTCGAGTCGAGCGTTCTTCCAGAGAGCTCTGTCCGCCTGGGGGCCGTCGCCACCCGGGCGGGTGACGAGCGAGAAGCGTGCACCTTCGTTGCCCGAGGGCTTGAGTTCGAGACGGAACTCCTGACTCTGGGTCACTGGACTCTGGGGCTGCTGGCCCTGGTTGAAGAGCTGCCCGACCGGGTCGATGCTCCACAGCTGGTCACGCCAGGTGTGGATCACGTTGGCGATCGTCGTTGCCTCGCTGTTGATGGCCGTCTCGTCTGTCAGCGTGGCCGCTTCCTCGAGACGTTTCTGAATCTCGGCGAGAAGCTCCGATTTGGCTTCGTCACTAACGAGACTCGTGAGGTGTCGGAGATAGTATCTGTTGAGCCCTGCTTCCTTCGCAACTGCGTCGACCTGAGCGCTGTCCGACCGTAATCGTTCACGCTGCTGGATGAGCGCCTGGCAGTAGGGCGTCAAGTTGACCCTTCCCCACTTCTCGCGGCTTCCCCACTTCTCGCGGAAGTGATACTCTTCCGTGTCGCTGTTGTAGATCTCGCGGATCTCGTCGAGAGGTTCCTCGCTCCAATCCGGACGGTTGCCGCCGGCGGAGAAACGGAACCCATCGGGCAGCAGGACGGCGTGGCTTGCAAGCTCCTGAGCCGCGTCGAGATACTTGTCAAGCAGGGCTGGCGACATGACCATGGACTCACCGGTGTTGGTGAACCCCTCACCCGCTGCGCTGTCCTCCGGAAACTCCCGGGTCGGGCGAAAGTCGATGCCGGTGAGGTCGCGCACGGTACGATCGAACTCGACGTTCGTCAAACGTCGTATGACCACGCGGCCCGGGTCACCAGCATTCGCGTGTGCTTCGGCGTCGAGGAAGGTGACGACCCAGGATCTGAGCGTTTCGTATTGCTCCTTCGTGAGCTGCTTGGATTTCTTGGGCGGCATCTCGGCGTTCTCGATCATGAAGAGCACCTTCTGCCAGATGCGGAGCTCACGGCGCACGGCCGTCAGAGACTCCATGCGCGCCAGATCAAGATCACCCTCGGCGAGGTCGTCATTGTGGCACTTGAGGCAGCGGCTCTCGAGCAGCGGGCGGATGGAGCTGTCGTACTGCTGCGCGAGCTGCTCGAAAGGATCCTGCTCCCCGAGCTGGGCCGGTGCTTCCTGTGCTTCGACGGTGCCCGACCGTATCCCTGCAAGGAGCAGCGCTGCGAAGGCGAGAGCCTTTATCGATTTCAAAAGCGATGACATGGAGTGACTTGTTTCGTTGAGGAAGTCGTAAGACTTCCGGGATTGAACTTCCAGGTTAAGCTGGCCTCCCCAAGCGACGCAGTGCAGACGGTAATGTGTCTCAGATTTCCGCCAACCGCTCTTTCGAATCTCCAAACTCGTCGACGTGAACGCCGACCTTGTCCATCATCGAAATGAACAGGCTCGCCATCTTACGATTCGGCTTGCCAAGATAGTCGAGGTTTCGACCTGTCTCGAGTTTACCACCGCCACGACCGACAATTGCTACGGGAAGCTGGCTGTTGTCATGATTTCCGCGAAGCATGCTCGATGTCATGAGGATCATTGAGTTGTCGAGCACCGTGCGCTCACCTTCCTGGATCGCATCGAGCTTCCGGGCGACGTAGGCCATCTGCTCCATGAAGAATTGGTTGACGCGGAGCCAGTCCTCAGTGTCCGAGTGCGACAGCAGGTGGTGAATCATGTAGTCGACACCCATGTGCGGGAATCGCAGCGACGAGTGATCGTTGTTGAGTTTCAGTGTGCAGATGCGGGTCGTGTCGGTCTGGAACGCGAGGACGAGGATGTCGCACATGAGCCGCATGTGCTCGTCGATGTCCTGCGGCAGTCCGTCGGCCGGCCGCGGGATGTTCGGCTCGGTCAGCGCCGGACGCCAGCCCTGGAGGCGACGCTCCTTGCCGGCGCGTTCGATGCGGGCCTCGACCTCACGGACGGACGAGAGGTACTCGTCGAGCTTGGCGCGGTCGAAGTAGCTGATCTTGTTGCGCAATCTCCGCGCGTCTTCGAGGACCGAATCCAGCGTGCGTCGACTGCTCTTGGTTGCCGTGTCGTCCTTGAAGAGGCTGTCAAACGCGAGCGCCGGGTAGAGCTCCAGCGGAGTCGGCGTGGTCGGGCTGCTCCATGAGATGTGCGAGCTGTAGAGCATGGAGTAGTCGGCATGCACCGCCGCGATCGACTTCTCGCAACCGAGCACGAGACTGGGCACCTTGGTCTGGTGTCCGAGTTGCTGCGCCACGAACTGGTCCACGCTCGTTCCCGAGCGGATCTTGCCGCCCGAGGCCAGGGGAGCACCCGAGAGGATGTTGCCGGTCTGGGAGCTGTGAATGTTGCCCTTGGTGGCGTGCTCGTGCCAGAGGCCGCGGATGAAGAGGAGTTTGTCCCGGTGCGGTTCCAAGGGCTTGAGTACCTTGCCGAGCTCCATGTTCGCGCCCTGGCCGTTCGCCCTCCACTCCTGGGTGTAGAACCCGTTGCCGGCGAAAAGGAAAGCCATGCGAATCGGCGGTTCGCTGCTGGGGTTGGCGGATGAAGTCGGCTGATCCCCCCAGACGGGAATGGACTCGAGCCACGGTAAGGCCATGCTGACGCCGACGCCGCGCAACATCGTACGACGCGAGATCCGATAGCGATTGAATTCGGGAGACGAGTGATCGGACTGCTTCATCGGGCTCTCCGTGGACTTTCAAGGACCCTGCCATTTCAACACAGTAAATCAGCGCATCAAATCAACGCTTCGTCGGTAGCTTCGAGACCGAAGGGTGTAGAAACTGAGCACTATGTACGATTGTATCAATCGCTGCTGCGAGTCATAAGTCCTTTTAATAGGCTGTTTGACCATTTTTTCGCTCAGGGGCTGGTCGAAAAACTCGAGCGACCGAGGGCAGCATTGTTCGAGGACGTCCTTCCATCGCGGAGTCGGGCCGTGGTGTCTACCGGTTGATCAAGGACGTCCCGCGTCCGGAAACGCCCGATGGCGTCAAAGGACTCGAACGCAAACCCGAAGAGGATTGACTCTGGCCCTAGAACGGCGAATAATCGATTGCACAGGACGCCCCGGACCGTTTCCGGGTGCACTTCGAGATTTCCCCTTCTCTGTGAGATCCAATGACTTCGTTTCGGTCCATTGCCCGAATCGGCTGCGCTGCGGTTCTCATGCTCACCTTTGCGCGAACCGGGTTTGCCGAACACCGTGTGGCGCTGCTCATCGGCAATGCGAGCTACGGTGAGCACTCGTTGCGCACGCCGCACTCGGACGTGCGGGCGGTCGCGGGAGCCCTCAAGCGACGCGGGTTTCGGACAACGGTCCGAACGGACCTCGACGGGAACCAGTTCGCAGAGACACTCGAGATGTTCGTCTCGAGTGCACCGACCCGCGGAACGGCGCTAGTGTACTTTGCCGGACATGCGGTCTCCGGGGAGAGAGACGGGGCTCTTGCCAACCTTCTGCTGCCGATCGATACGCGTCCAGGCGGTTCCGGCAGGCATGCCAGGAGTGTGCGCGACATTCTCGATTTGCTTCACGAGCAAAGTGGTGCCTCGATCAAGATGGTGCTCGTCGATGGTGCGTACTCCCGGACGGGCTTCTCCGGGGGACTGGTCGATATTTCCGAGATCGCGCGTGGATCGGTTGTCGGTTTTGCGGCTCCGCCTCGACGCATCGTCAAGGAGAGACGGAAGCTGTCTGCGATGGCGTCGAAGCTCGTCGAACAGCTCAACAACTCGGTGGGGTTGGTCGAGGCGATCCGCGTGGCGAGTGGCTGGTCCAAGAAAAATCTGGAAGACAGGTTGCAGGTCGCCGGTCGTGGATCCTGGGGAATCTCGTCAGTCGATGCGTTTGGCTTGCGACATGCTCCGGGAACCGAATGGGTCAACGACCACGGCATGGTTTTCTGCTGGTGTCCTCCCGGTAACGCGACCCGTGGTTTCTGGCTCGGTAAATTCGAGCTCACGCTGCGGGAGTGGGGGCCGGACGTTTCGAAGTCTCTTGCCACCGACAGCAACCATCCAATCGACCTTCTCCATCCGGATATTCTCCGTGTTCACCTCGCACGTTTGACCGAGTCAGAGATTGCCGCCGGAAGATTGCCGGCAGGGTGGGAGTACGCGTTGCCCACCGACACGGAGTGGGAGCACGCCTGCCGGGCCGGTACGAACACGCCGTTCTACTTCGGCGACGATCGCAGGACCCTGGCGCTTCACGCCAATTTCGCTGACAAGTCTCTGCTCGGCTGGGGTTATACAGAGCACACTCTCGACGACGGCACCAGGCGGCTCGCGCGGGTTGGCGATTACCTGGCCAATCCTTGGGGGTTGCACGATATGTACGGCAATCTCTGGGAGTTCGTTGAGTCCGGTACGGACGACTGGGTCGTTCGCGGTGGGAGCTGGGTCAGTCTCGCGACGCTGTGTGAATCATCGTCACGTCACGTTCTGGAAGATCAGCGACCGAGGAACTTCGTCGGCTATCGCGTGATCGTTCGCGAGAAAGCTTCGGTTTCCGACCGCACAGGTGGTTGAGATCCTGAAGGCGACCTGGTGACCACGAAAGGGTCGAGGTGTGGCGGTAGCGCTCCTGCTTGCTGCTGTTGTTTTTGCTCCCATCGCGTGCGAAAAAGAAGCCGACTATCAGATGCCTCGCACCAGCGGACTTACTTCATCCGCTCGACCTGTTGCTACTGTCTCCCCCATACACGAAACCAGAGTAACCAAAAGAATTGTGGCAGTTTTTCTGTACATCGTGTCTTGCTTTACATCGTTGTTGAGGGGCTAGTTATTCTCGCTTTTCGGTTACCAATGAAGTTCACACACCATCCGCCTCGAATGAACGTCCACAGCGTCTACCGCCGCAGCATGGTCTCATCCAATTTGACTTCCCACATTTCGTGTCCATCCATCTGAATCCATTCGGCCGACAACTGCGCCGGTTGGACAGTCGTATCGGCAACAATCCGCAGAAACACATTGGGTTCTACCGCGCTGTGGACCAAATTCGGATGGGGCACGTTGAGGATCGCGGCCGTCTTGCTGTGGATGGGGGACACCACAAACTGGTGCAATGGATAGCCAACTTGCTGGTCTGTCTCGTAGCGAAGATGTCGAGAGCAATGCACATCGCCACCGACCAACACGGCACCCGTGATGTCGTGCTCACCGAGAAAATCGAACAGAGCTTTTTTCTCTGCCGGGTAACTATCCCAATCGTCGGTATCCAATTTTTTGTCATCCCAGGTCATGCCGGTGCACAGTAACTTGAAGGGGGCCGTCGAGGCAAGCAAGGATCTCCGGAGCCATTTCCATTGCTGTTTTCCCAACAATGTCGGTTGCTGGGGATCGAACTCCGACGGTTCGGTGCGGGCGAACCAGCGGGCATCGAGTAGAAAGACTTCCAACGGCCCGTAGCGAAACTTGGTGTAGACGCCCTGACCATCCTCGCCATAGGAAGCATTCATACGATACTCCAGGAAAGCTCGCCGCGTGTGATGCTTGCCAGGGAAATTTCCGTCCTCTCCATTATCCCCATAGTCATGATCATCCCAGGTGCCCCACACGGGCGTATGGCGACCTAATTTGGCTAACTGAGGAATCATCCAGAACTCGCGATGTTGCCGACGTGCAAACGACAAATCACGGGAATTGATGTACGGTGTATCACCAAGCAGCACAATCCCTTGCGCCCCTTCTTCATTCATCATCCGCCACAATTCAAGCGGTTCGTTCCAGGCGCACGAACCGAGTGCCAGACAAACTCGGGCCGGCTCATCCGGTGGTGGTGCCGTACGAAAATGGTAGTCGTCACCAGACGCTATAATCCGATCTCCGCGTTCGATGCGATACTTGTAAGTCGTATCCGAACACAGGTCTTCCACTTGCCAATGCACACAAAGATCATTCTCTATGTCCGCATACGCTGACAACTCACGAAGAAACGAAGGATCGGCGGAGGAAACAACAAGTTTGTAATCCCCCTGGCGGACAGGTCGTGCCCAAAGGATCGCACTGTCGGCCGAGACGTCGCCAACGACAGGCCCGACCAGTGTCACCCGGGGAAACGGCTTTTTCCGTTCCGGCAACTTCCAGCGGACGACTTCAGTGACGAATTTCGCAGGCTGGTGCAGATAGGCCGTCAGTGCGTAAGCCGTAATCAAAGTGTTGTCGGCCAGTTGCAATGTGACGGGCCAACCGTTCTGGTTCAAAGCAGACACCGCCAACTGAATCGGATGCTCTCGATCCCAAGTCTGTCCGCCATCGGTACTGATGATGGCGAAAGTGCCAAAGGGCAGGTGATAGTTAGAGTAAGTAGCCAGGATTCTACCATCGTTGAGTTGCGTCAAGTAGACGTGGACTTCGGCGTTATTGGTGATGACCTGCGGCTTCGACCAGGTTTTTCCATCGTCGATGGAATGCGTTACCATACCGACACCAAAACCGTGGGCATCTTTGACGGCCGCGCCGGGCGCCAGGGTCCGCAATACGGCAATCAGCCGACCTGTTTTATGTCGCAGCGAGGCGACTTCGCTATAAGGCTGGTACTCCCAATCGATGATTCCTTCGGAAATATCCCAGGTCTTTCCCCCATCTTGCGAGCGGCATAGCTGCAGGTGAGGTGAGTCCATACCCTTGCCACCGCGGATCATCAACAGGCTACCATCCGCTTCGACGATAAGATTCCGCGGGTAGGCACGACCGGGAAGATAGGATGTTTCCCAAGTGACGCCTGCGTCGAGCGAGCGTGAAATGACAACTTTGTCCTTGGTACTCCCCGGGCCGAAATCCTGCGCGGTCAACACCACCGAACCATCTGGCAAAGCTGTCAAACTGGGCTCTTTTCCATACAAGCGTGTCTTATTGATTTTTTTCCATGTGCGTCCTTCATCGCCAGAGTCATAGACATCAATGAGAAATCCTCGGCGGGCTCCCTTTTCGTTGTTGTCGCGGCAGGCTGCCAGTATAAGTTTTCCGTTGGGCAATTGGGTCATACCGGCCTTGTAGCTGCCACGCGACCCCACGCGAATCCGCTCGGCGGGCTGCCAGGAGACAAAACCAATCCGCTGCAGATCTTGTCCGTTGTAACCGGTGATGGCTGCCGGGTATTTGCTGTAGTCATAACCTCGCAGCAAGGTGGCGTTGCGCTGCCTGTCAGACTCGGTCCTGCCCACCGGTGGTTCTTGTGCTGTTTCCTGTAGCTGGGCAGCAAAGCCTGCAAACAGGGAAACTAACCAGAAGCACAATCCCGTCAACGTCAGAGTCGCAACAGATAAACGTATCATCGTCTTACTCGCTTGGAAAAAAATCGAGGTATCTTGTATGCAGGGAGGGCAAATGAAACGTACGTCTAATGCGGAGTATATTCCATGTGGACCGAGGGCAGTAGAGGTGAGGGATGTCGTCACCGTTCCCTGGAATGGAACGTTCCTTAAACCGCGTCACGAGTGAACAACTTTTCACGTTACTGGCAGGCTTACAGAAATCTATTTTTTAAAGGATCGATGTACAAGATTGCGAGACAGTAAACGCTAAAAATGGAATTCAGTAGGCCTGATTCCTGTTTGCCCAAAATTTTTTGACGAGTCGCAAGGCGATGATTAGGTGTTGTTTGAACTTCACCATCGCCGTTCAAGATTGTTCGTCGGTCATAAAGTCGACCATGGATGCAATCGAAACATCCTTGACCGTCATTGCAACTGTATGATTGCAGCCGGCAACATCTTCTTTGGTGGCGTTCTACGAACACGAAACTGGCGACACGATAGGTAATTTACCTGGCGTGTTGAGTGGCGGAGCTGCGGTCGATAATGACCATCCACACACCTCCGAAACGGGATGAGGAATAACGATTGCCGCATTGCCGTTGAGCTTAGAGAAAGCCCCTTGCGTGATTGATCGCTCGCGACAGGACTACAATCACCATCGTGTCCACAGTGCCCTGGTGGATCAGAGCCTCGCCGCCTATACGGCTACGCCTCTAGAACACAGCCGCATTACCGAACACGGATTCTTTCACTCTTGTTGGACCCATTTTAGGGAGGGGAAAGATCAACTTGGTCCCGGATGCGACAACAGACCATCACGATGGCTACCGAAAACCACTGACTGTCTTTTTCACCTCTGAGTCCCGTGGCGACCGTTCTGACAGCTTCTTCGAAAGAACGTCGAGGCCACCACGAAGAAACCATGCCGTCGCCCACACTTGTTGACTGGCAGCGGGCGGCAGTGAGTGGATCTCCAACCCCAGATCAGTGCATGGATTCGAGTTCTTGCCGCCCAGAATAGCAGCGTGATCCGATGTCAAAGCCACGATGCGACGCTCGCCGTTGCGATCGATAATGGCCGCCCGTACACCCTCAACAGCCGGATGAGGACGAACTGTTGCCGCCTTGCCGTCGCGCTTGTTGAAATGATCGATTTGACGCCAGCCCGCTTTCGTGAGAGCCGATCCGCCAGCGCCCATGAAATTGAACTTCTGAAACTGGTCGCGCCACGGAAGGAATTTTTCGTCATGCCGGAAGTACGACTCACGCGACAGCCCGGGGACGGTAATTTGGTCAAATTCGGGCCCGCCCCAGCCTTGTAGAAAGCACACCCAGATCACCTGAGGATCGAATTCCTGTTTTGATTGGTTCTCGAGTTGGATGCGGATCTCGACATGATCTTCGTGCGCCCGCACCCACGCGTGCAGGCGCGCGGCATACGGCCTGTAGGGATCGATGACGTAAGGCTCGCCGGGGCGAAAGGGCTGGTCTTTTTTTCCGCGAACAAACTGCAGCGGCACGTCCATCTTCAGCCCATGGGGGCCGTCTGCTTGCCACTGATGTCCACACACGAATTTTATGGAGCCGTCGAGCAAGGTTGCGATAAATTCCGGAACGGAAAGCTGGAAAATTCCATCCGGTATGTCACGCCACTGAACAAAGATGCCCCAATATCGCTCGAAAGGTGTCGGATCACGGCCCAGGAGTTTGAGTTGTGCCGGCGTAGCCCGAGCCATGGGTGTCAATCGCAAAGCAGGCTCTTCCATGGCGAACACCCATGTAACAGTGAACGATAGAAGGACGACGAGGCAAAACACTACGAGTCGGAAGTCGAACAGCTTGGGAAACTCTGAGACGTCGCAGAGCGTCCCCAAGGGAGCGCGGAGGGCAGGCAATCCTTTCTCAGTGATCGACATAAGATCATTGTAGGCGGAGAGACGGTAAATGATCAATTGGTGTAAAAGTCAGTGCCGTCCGCTGCTGCTGATGGTTGTCCGCCATTGACACAAGCAACAGATGAATCAGAAATTGCCTTGCAAGGTTTGATTTGGACGATGATTCTCGATGTGGCAAGAAAACCCGTGGCAGGACTCCAATGACTCAAAAAACAGTGGAACAACCATATTCTTCAAATCCGGCAACTCGTCAAGTCATGAACGATGTGAACAATACAGGTGACAATAATCTTTGTCGGAAACATTGAGTTCTTCACGGTCGTGATTCTTTTTCAATCATTGGTAGTCACGATTGGAGAAGTGCATCCAGGCGAGACTGGTACACAACCGACTCCCTGGGCAGTTAGGAATTTTCTGTAGGGGGGGCTACGATGATAACGGAACGCTCAACATCGGGGCAGGCGGCGACCTCTCGCCTGGCAGCGGCAGTTGATGTGTAACACAGGTGCTCAGCTTGCCGATCACCGGACATCGTTCCTGAACGAAACCACACACAACATCGCTGGCATGACGACGGCCAACGTCGCTAGTTCGGAACATAAGCCAGGGGGGCCATGGCGTCGATGTCGCTCACGACGTCCACGACAGCCGGTTTGCCGGATTCCAGAGCCTGCTCGATTGCACTTCGTAAATCTTGTGGGCGATTGACACGGATACCGAACCCTCCCATGGACCGGGAAAACGCTGCAAAATCCACATCTTCAAAGACCCATAGCGCATGCGAACTTCCAGTGGTTTGTTTCTGGTAGGCGCGATCAAAACTCGGTTTGCACTGATTCAACGAACGATTGTTGTTAATAACGGTCACGCTGTTGATGCCTGAACGAACCGCCGTTTCTATCTCTCCAAGATGGTACCAGAAACCTCCGTCCCCGGTAAAACAGATTACCGGACGTTCCGGCAAAGCAGATTTGGCACCCAACGATGCCGGAAAGGCCCAACCTAGCGATCCCGCGCTACGCAGATAGTTTTGTCCCGGATCCCGCAGCTCAACCATTGCTGCGGTCCACATTCCCGCGTGCCCTGTATCCGAGACGAAAATCGCGTCATCGGGGAGCAGATCGGTAATCTCGTGGCAGAGACGTTCTGGTCGAATGGGCTCAGCTTCTGAATTCAGGAGCGCAGCGAATTCGATCTGCCATTGTGCGACGACTTGTCGAACCCGTGCAGTCCATTCGGCGTTTTCCTCCCTGGGCTCTAGGACATCGATCAAACGCCGAAGTGTTCTTTTGGCATCGCCGAGTAGCGCCACATCCGCAGGATAATTCCTCCCAATTTCCGCAGGATCGACATCGATCTGGATGGTCGGCGTTTGCGGTTGGGGTAGCTGCCAGAAATGGGTCACCTGTCCACCAGTGTGACTGCCCACAAAGAGCACCAAATCGGCCTCGGAAACGATTTCATTGGCACACCGACGCGAATAAGTGCCAACAACGCCCACAGACAAAGGATGATTTTCCGAGATGCTTCCCTTCCCATTAAGTGAAGTTGCCACGGGCATGGACAATAACTCCGCCAAACGGACGACCTCCGGTCCGGCACCCGAAGCGGTGACACCTCCCCCAGCGACCAACACCGGCCGTCGGGCCTGCACCAGATGCCGTGCCGCCGCTTCAACTCGCTCTCGCTCAGGTTCGGGGCGGAACGCCGGATAACTTTTAAACGATTCTTCAACAACCACCTCCAGGTTCGCTTCGGATTCCGCAGCCAGCTCACCGGTGAATCCCAGCATGTCCAAGTGTACCGGTCCCGGTGACCCTGAAGTCGCCTCCCGAAAAGCTTGCCGTAACAAAACCGGCAACTGCTGAACCCCATCCACGAAGGCGTTGAATTTGGTCAGGGAATCATACAGCGGCCAGTGATTGATCTCCTGATATGCGTGCCGATACTGATAGACAGGCGGCCAGCGTCCCGTGATAGCAATCACCGGCGAACGAGCCAGAAAGGCATCCTGCAGACCAGCAGCCAGGTTCGCAGCGCCAACCGATTGGGCCATGGCGATACCCGGTTTTCTTGTCGCGCGGGCATAACCATCCGCCATGTAGGCCGCCGCTTTTTCGGAATGGCAGAGCACTCGCCGGATTCCCAGTCTTTCCAGTTCGACCAGCGTGCCATCCAAAATGTAGGGCACGTGAAAAACGGAAGTAACATCATATCCGTGTAATGTCTCGGCAATGAATCTATGACCAGTCATTGAGGGCATCGGTCGTTTGGCTCCTGTCTGCAGTTTGTCATTTGTCGTGTTTAACAGGTAGTCGGTTCCTTGGTGTCCCGACTGGGTGAGACACTATTGAAAACTCGCCGCTTTGTGCTGAGCCAGGCGGCGAGTGTAGGCGCTAATCACCTCCTTGCGGCGCAGCATTCCCAGTAGCCGCTTGGAGTCGTCGGGTGCGACGACCGGCAGTTCATCGATATTTAATGCGGTAAAGCAGGTGAGTGCCGTGTTCAAATCGTCGTTCGGCGTGACCGTAATGACCCGCGTGACCATCACGTCATTGGCGTCGACCAATTGCCAAATCACGTCGTCGTACAGATAACCACGGACGTCCTCAGCCGAAAATATACCAACCATGGAACCGTCCGATTCAACGACCGGAAAATAACGTTGCGTTGTCTTCGCCAATGTGTGAACGATCTCGTTCAGTGTCGTGCCTTCGTGAATCTCGATCAACTTGCGGTCCACTTGATAAATATCGGCCACACGCATTCCCTCCAGAACGTCAACCAAGAAATCGCCCCGATGCGCCGGGGACTCCAGCCGGCTCGTTACCTGTTTGTCGAACAGAGTCCAACGGCTGCATAATAGAAAACACAGCGTGGAAACCCACATCGTCGGCAACAGCAGTGTGTAAGTGCCCGTCATCTCGGTGACCATCAAGATCGTTGAAATGGGAGCCCTTGCCGCACCGGCGAAGAAACCGGCCATACCCACAATCGCGAATGATTCTGGCTGAACGATCAGGTCAGGGAACCAAACATGCAACGACTTGCCAACCGCAGCGCCTAAACAGCCGCCGATCACGACCGAGGGACCGAACACGCCACCCGATCCGCCCGAGCTCACCGTTAGGGATGTGGTAATGACTTTGGCGAGAGCCACCAGTACCAGCAGACCGACACTCAACGAGGCCGCGGTCGTAAACGCTTTTTGCAATATGCCGTACCCGCTGCCCCACACGGCAAGCACGTTGGTGTCGCGCCCCAAAGCTTCGTACAACACCAGACCCACCAGGCCCGCCAGCGCCGCACCGGTCATCGGGCGAAGGTGTGGAATCGGTAACTTCTGAAACAGCCTTTGCATACCGGAGAGCGTCTTGATGTACAACACGGCCACCGCTACCAGAACTAAGGCCATGACGGTATACGGTACCAACTCCAGAAGAGATGCAACCTTGAACTGAATACCCTCACCGAACAGCGGCATGAACCGCATCGACGAGGGCAGCCAAAGCCCGTACACGCAATAAGCGACTGTCGACGACACGGCCGAAGGTACAATCACGTCCGTCTCTAGATCCGCGTCACTGTAGAGAATTTCGCCTGCAAACAACGCCCCAGCCAGTGGAGCACGAAACACCGCACCGATTCCTGCGCCCATCCCGACGACTAACATGATTCGGCGGTCGCGGGCTGAAAGCTTCAATCGGTTCGCCAACAACGAGCCAAGTCCTGCACCGATCTGCGCAATTGATCCTTCCCGTCCAACTGACCCCCCGGTGCCCAGAGTGATCGCAGAAGCCAGTGTTTTGACGATCGGAACGCGCCCGCGAACTTCGCCACGCTGATTGTGAAACGAATCGATAACCGCATTGGTGCCTGGTCCGCCCGCTTCGGGCGCCCACAAGTGGACCAGGAGCCCGGAGGCTAATCCGCCGAGGGCCATTACTGCCACGACAGCCCAAGGTAACAGCTGCCCGTTGGCCTCCGGAAATAGTGCATGTTCGACGGCAGCACCACCGGGTTCAAACCCTGTAAATTTTTCCAACACGACATACTCGATCGCCCGTCCCAGCGTTTGAAAGGCAACCGCGCCGATACCCGCTGCCACCCCCACGATAGCGGCTAGCAGAAACCACTTCCCAGTGGAATAAAGTTCAAAATCAGGAAATTTTTTTAATAACCACGACATAGTTTGAGTTACGGAAAGGAAAATGTCGAGTGAGCAATCATTGCACAAGTCAACTCGGCGGAGCCGAAGGAATCCACATTGTATGCAGATTCGGTTGAAACGCTTTAACGGATAGAAATTTTAACCCGGTTCAAAGTCTGAATGGACCGGGGCAGGCGAAATTGAGGGCAGGATAACGTTGCGTATCAAACATCTGGTCCGAGGTTTTCCAGTACTTTTGGGGACGTTTTCGTGAAAAGAGTGGCGCGTTTTTAGGGAGAACTCGCCTTGGATTGCACATGGAATGGTCTCAGGAATGGTCCGTCGGTCCAGTACACAGGCAGCAGGGGCGGACTCTCAAGCGAGTACGTAGATAGCCACCGCGTATCCCGGCAGGTGGTCACGGAAGGCATAGCTTCCTGAACCTTCGTCGGCAAGCCGCAGGGTGCGTTTGCGACGCGGTTCATGGATCGACAGGGACGACAGGGGTGCTGGCAGAGCGGACAACGTCAGTTGCAGGTCACGCGTGCGGCCCTCATTGTTGGTGACAATCAAGAAGTATTTCCTGGTGTCTGGATCGCGCAATAAAATCCGGCCCACTTTGTTGAACTTCTGGTGCGGACCTCCGGCGGAGGGAATCAACGTATCGGTCAGTTCATCCAAGTTGGTCCGCAGTCGCCCCACGTTAAATCCGTGTTCCATGGCGCGGGCAATCCTACGTTGCTCCAAGTTGACCGGTTTGACAGTTTCGTCTCGGAACGCAAAAAAACGATTCGGATCGTCTGCATAGAATCCCCCCCAATAGCTGTAGATCCAGTTCATCGTACCTCGAGCACCGGTGGTCGCGATGGCGGAGAAAACATTCCAGCGGTATTCGTCGGCGGTGGGGAAACGGAAAGCCGCATCGCCACATTTGCAACCGACGGCCTGCGTGACGTTGACGTTGCCGGACCAGCCTTCCGTTTGAATCAAGTCGGCCTTGGCCTGTTGCCAGGCCAGCACCCGGGCAGACGCCGTGTTTTCAAACTCGGGCTGCCCGTCGATGTAGGTGTAACCGTCATAGTTGCACACGTCAGTGCAAGCCATCAACTTTTTAACCTCCTCGTTTCCCCACGTGTGCGGATGCACCTGCCACGTCTGGTGCTTCGAGCCAAGCTGGCGGAGCAGTTTTACGGTGTCGTTGATTTGCGGCGCGGCGGAAGCCGAAAATTCATCGCCGAGTTGCCAGCCCAGCATTGCCGGTTGTTTGTTGAACGCCTCGACATAGCCGGGGATCACTCCATAAGTGTTCGGCTTGCCGAATTGCACGCCACCGATGACGTCTGCGTGCAGCCCGACCACGATCTTCACGCCGAGTTCCTTGGCGACGTCCATCCGTTTCAGCGTGTCGCCCAGTTGCCAGCCATGCAATCCCATCCCAGCATACAGCGCAGTGTTCGCGCCATTTTCTGCGATCTCCTCGATTCGCGCCGAGGGTCCAAACGAATATCAACCAATTGGAAAATAGGGAGAGAAAGTGTCGCTGCGAGGGTCCCATAACTGAATCGGCGGAATGTTGTAGGACACATTCTCTGACGCTTCGCCCGCCGCGGTAACCTTGGGTCCGCTGCTTGCTGCTGCTGCGATCGAGGAGGCGAGAAAATGCCGACGATTGAGAGCGAAACAGCAACTTTGATCTTGATACATGGCGTACTTCCCGAATGAACGGATAGGCGTCTGGAACGCTATTTCGAAGCACTGGGCCGACTTGGATCATCCGATGCGTGATTCTGCTAGGACGGTTGCTCACCAGCGCACTGCGAAATCACACTGCATCGTCCACACTGCATCGTCCACACTACATCGTCCACACTGCATCGTCACCACGGCCACCCTCACGTCCAGGGGTCATCCTCCAACCAGTTCAAATGCTTTACGGATCGCTTTGGCAGTAGCCTCGGCCGCCGGTTCGTTGTCCATTTGGTTGAGAGGCTGGTTGAATGGTTCGGCTCGAACCGGTCCGTCAAACCCAATAGCAACGAGCTCGCCCAGGAAGGATTTCACGTCAATGACGCCCGTGGCTGCAGGCAGTTCACGCTGGCTGTCGATTTGTTCGTCGATCGCCCGGCCGACGGGAGCATCGTTCAGGTCACAGGCCACAACGTCCGCGTTGGTTAACGTACGCAAATCTTCGACCGTTTCGTGTGCCGTGTACCAATGCCAACTGTCAAGCACCAAGCCCATGTTATCGACACCAATCTCAGCGATGAGCTCTTTCGCTTCACTCATCGAGTGCACAAAACTGTGCTGCTTCGATGCCCACGCCGTTTTTGGCCCGACGTACTCCAAGCCAAATCGCTGGCCATGATCGGCCAGGATGGTGGCACATTCCCGCAACCGCCGCGCATGCTGTCGAAAATTGGTGAGATACGTCAACTCCTCGTGACACGGCATCAACCACGTTCCCACTCGCGTGGCGCCCGCTTGTTGCAAGGCTGCCGCCAATCGGGGCAGTTTTTGAACATCCGACCGAAAAGTATTCTCATCCTTACGAAAATCAACCGGCAGGCCGGCGGCTCCCCAAACGAGGTCTTTCTGTTTCATCTCCGCCAGCAGTTCACGTCGCGATGCTGCCGAAAGCTGGGCGACGTAATGCGGATCAGGCGATAGGGATTCGAATCCGAAGCGATGCGCCAGCCCTATCGCCTGTCGTTGATCTGCCTGCACCCCAATCGATCCGCAGTTCAGATCAAGTGTAAACTTCCGTTGCCCGGCTGAGGCCGCTTTTGCCCGGCGGCCAAAAACCGCACCACCGATGGACATTGATCCGATGATGGAAACCTTGGCCAGCAAATCTCGACGTGAAATGGTCATGGGGAAGACGCCCGGGGTGTCGGTGAATGTCCGCTCAACGGATCGTCATTGTAGCTGATGGAAAAGCGGCCCGTCAGGGCCCAGGCAGAGGATGGCTGTGCCAGCTTCTTTTCGTGTACAGAACCGCCCCGGGCGACACGATCCAACGCTTCAAAACAGTCATCAGCAATGCTAAAAGCTCACCAACACCTAACGATCTGCTTGATTTTTAACCAACCAATACCCTACGGCCGCTCCTCTGCCAACAGTTTGATCCGCTTACTTCGTATCTTCATTTTTCTTTTTATCTGCCGGCGCACTTTCGCCCACCAGTCGGTTATCACGGACGTTCACCTCGATCTCATGGACCCCCAGCGCCTCGGTACCCACGCTCTTCGCCAGCCGCACCCGTAGTTCGTTGTCGCCAAACTTCGCCGGTGGCGAACCCAACGGCGTGTGGTACAGGTAGAATGGCGGGCCCCGTTCGTCATCGAATGTGCGCTCGAACTGGTCCGCCGGGATGACCTCTCCGTTGAGGGCCACCTCGAACTCGTCACCCTCGGCCAGGCCCGTCACCTTGAATTTCAGTATTGCGGACAGGTTGGGGTCCGTTAGATCTTCCGCCATCCGAAAGCGCATCGATCCGGATGGGTCGGGAAAGGTTGCGACAGGACTACCCGTTCTGCGCTGCAACACAAACCTCTGATGTTTGTCCACGACTCCAGGAAAATGCGGGTGAAATGGGTAAAACCTGTAGTGCCGATCCCCCCGCGATACCGCCGCCGGAGTCCGCAGCCCCGTCAGGTAGCTCATTGTCCGGGGCCATTGGTCGGTGTGATTCTCGACAACCCAGTGATCCTGGTAATTGTAAGCCGAGACCCCGTCGGCCCCAAAGGCATAGAAGTTCTTCGCCGCTGCACGGTAGCTCTCGGGGGTGTGCATGACGGGATATTCTCCGGTAGGGGTTGGTCGGAGGGTGTAATCAACGTACTGCGGATGGACCGTCGGGTACACCTTACGCTGCGTCCCCTTGGTCAAGGCGGTGAACTCCTCGGTGCCCGTGTTGTAGTCGGTCTTGGCGAAATCCATCGGGCAGATGAAGTCCACCAAACCTTGCTGGACCCACGCCTTCACGTCGTAGCCCAGCAGCCTGCACTCCTCCATCGTCGACGGGACGCGTACGCCCAAGAGAAGCTTGTCACGTCCGCGCTGCTTCGCGGCCTGGTCCAGCAGCTTGCGCAGCTCCGCCGTGAAGTCTGTCAGTATCGGGGCGTTCTGCACTGCCTCCGGACGGCTGAACATGTAGCAAAAACGCATCCAGTCCAACTCGATGCCGTCCACGTCGTACCGCTCCAGGAACTCCGCGGCGACGGCAAGCACCGCCTGACGCAGTCCCTCGTGCTTGTAGTCCAACCAGAAGTCTGGCGCGCTGGCCATCCACCCAGGATGCTCAATGCGGAAGGGCGTCGTCTCGGTTCCGCCATGGAGATCGTTCATCCTCATCCCAGCCAGGAACAGCATCCCGTCCTCGTGTGAGCGGTCCAGAAGCACCTGAATCAGATCGTAGCCCGACTCCTCAAATTTCCGGAGGCCCGTCTTCCCACCCGGGTGGAAGAGTGTCACATATCCAGGGTCCTTCATTCGGTTGAAGCTCTTAAAACCTGGGGGCACTGTCCCCCACGGGAGCACGAAGCCGCAATGGACAATCATGTCTACCTTTGCCCTGGCATGCTCGTCGACTATCTGCTCCAACGTGTCCTTGAACTCTCCCGCGTCCAGCTTGCGCTCCTGTTGAGCAAGGTAAAGTACCTCGTTCCACATGTTGCAAGTGTCCCAATTGATGATCAGTCGGCAATCCTCTAATTTCGCGACCGCCGCTGCATTGGCAACACCATGCAGTATCGCGGCGCTGAAAAACACAAACCCCAGCGCCATCCCCAATAACCATGCTGCTTTTTTCATCGCAGTCTTCCCCCTTCTCCCTGGTTTCATGTCACCAACCGTACACCTTTGAGAGACCCCGGCTACGCTTTCCAACTTGCACCCTGCGTCTAGCAGCGTGTGTCCCGCACCAGCAGTTCGATCTGGTCAATTTAATTCAAAATATTAAAGATCCATCCACCGGGTTGGATCTTCCCGGTTCCGCGATCCGGTTCCCCCACTCACCAGCATCCCCAGCCACTTGGTTTACAAAAGTCTGTCTACACACGAGGACACTGGATTCTGTTTGAAACCGCCCCGCACGTTAGTTTAGCAAGCATCGCAGCTTCGTGCTGCACGAATTTTCAGGTCCACGGCCATTCCAGACGTGCCGTTGGTCCAGGCATCTCTTCCAAAGAAGCTGCAAATGTCGCCCACGGCTACGACGAGTATTTCTCGCGAAGCCTTCGCGCGGCTTTGACCTCGTTTTTCAACTTGGTGTAAACTTCATCGATGTTCACGTTCGCCGCCGAGCCGGGCGCGAAACCGCATTCGGGGTTGAGTGTGATCCGTGCGGGGGAGACATATTCAAGAGCTTGTTCGACCCGGCCAACAATGGTCTCAACCGAATCGACCTCTCCCGGCAAGGTGCTCACACAACCCAGACCAATTTGAATGTTTTCAGGCAGTTGACGCAGGACCGACATCTCGCCGGAACCCGGCGTCGTAAATTCCATGGTAATGTGGCCGATGTCGAGACGTCGAAGTTGCGACATGATTGGTTCGTAACTTCCCTCGTGCCGGGCTTCACCCCGGGCGCGCGCCCCGGCACGCCGGCAGAGATGAACCGCCAGGCTGACGTCGTTGAATCCGGCGACGAGCTGGTTGTCCATGTCGACGGCGAAGTCGGCAGCCCGGTCAGGATCGCTGTATCCCGAGCGGACATCCGGATCGACAAACAAACAGAGATGCGGATCGTCCACTTGAATGATCGAGACACCTTCGTCACGCAGCAGTTCGATCTCGCGACGCAGAATGGGCACACAATCTCGCACAAAGTCCTCTCGTGCCGGATAGGCCTTCTTAGACGCCTCGGCATCCCACATCCGTTCTCCGAGCAGGGCGGGGGAGGGGAGGGTGGCTTTGATCTGCCGATCGGTCAGTGTTTTCAAAAAAGCGATCTCCTGCGCGATGAACCCGGGCGATTTCGGAGACAAGCGGTCCACGACGACGGTCCACGGGCGCCGGTCAGCAGGATTCAAACTCAATTCGAATCCATGTGCCAATTCGGCGATGACGCCGATATATGACTTGCGCCGCCACTCACCATCAGACACCACATCGAGCCCCGCAGCTTCTTGCAGGGCGACGACAGACCGGATGGCCGCACCCATCATCCGTTCAACCTCTTCACCGGAGAACGGGCAATCGTCAGTGATCAGGTCCTTGATGAAATCCGGACGCGGCATCGAACCGATGATCGATGCCGGAAAGAGCAGTTGATCAGG
>Ga0310342_100000573_pt1 | contig 21090 bp, 10 predicted proteins | sample S15DNA20500_MG_FD_206155 | JGI IMG/M metagenome (GOLD analysis project Ga0310342, IMG submission 206155) | Marine microbial communities from station ALOHA, North Pacific Subtropical Gyre - S1503-DNA-20-500_MG | ecosystem: Environmental > Aquatic > Marine > Oceanic | place: Pacific Ocean: North...
TTCCGACCCGTCTTGAGCGTTGAGGGCCACGGCCCAGCACCCCTCTCGCGGGAACAGGCCGCACGTGGCGTAGACGATCCCCTCCGCGGCGACGAGTCCGGTGCGGACCGGCCACGGAGAGATCATCCTTCCGTTGCCGGGGATGAGGCGGTCTGACGGACCCAGCCGTCGCTTCCAGATCAGTTGGCCGCGTTCCCGATCGAGGCAGTAGATGAGGCCGTCGTCACTTCCCACGTAGACCCGGTTGTCTACGACGTGGGGGGCGAATCGAACTGGGCCGCCGGTGAGGAACGTCCAACGCGATTCCCCGGAGCGTGCGTCGAGGCAGTGGATCGTGTCGAGCTCGGACGATCCATAAAGGACGTCGTCACCGACCGCGACAGGATGGAACGCGTGGTCCCACACGTTGCGCGGCTTGATGTCCTTGAGCCGTTGCCAGAAGCTGCCCTTCGCGGGCGGCGGCCAGGCGGATCGTGGACGGGAGCGTTGGTGCGACCACTCCCGCCTCAACGGGAGCTTGAGGGTCTCGCTGGTGACGCCGCTGCGTCGCACGTCGCGCATGGCGCCCGGCCAACCCGCGTTCGCGGGTTCGGGCGCCTCGACATCAGGGACCGCGCTTGCGAGCTTGCCGCGCGTCGCTCGCCACCGGCGTTGAACATCAGTGGCGGACGCGACCTCGTTCGAGATCCCGATGGCGTGGACGCGCCCGGTGAGCCCATAGTATTCGTTCGCGTCAAGGTACCCCGCTAGCGCGAACTGGTGCGTCCCCTTGTACTTGATCGGACCGGATTGGGCGGTGGACTCGGTGTCCAGCTCGCCATCGACATAGAGGCGCATGGTCTTGCCGTCGTAGGTGCCGACCACGTGGTTCCAGCGCCCCGCGCGCATTCGGGTCTCGCCGGTGAGATACGTGATCTTGCCGGTCTTTTGAGTTGCGATTCCCAGCATGAACTGGGCGCCGCGATATCCGAGGATGAAGCCGTTCTCATCGGCCCCGTTGTCTTCGAGGCAGCAGATGATCCCGCCCCAGTCCTGGGGGACATCGACCCGGACCCAGGCCTCGAGTGTGAGCGCTGTCGCCGGCAGCCGTTTTGAGTCGAACTTGCTCGCGACAATCAGGCGGTTCTGCGTGCCGTCGAGGGCGATGTGCTTGGCGCCAGACCGGATGGGCCCGCTGAGCTCTGCGTCGAGGAGCCCCGCTTGGTCGCGCAGCGTTGTCCCGTCGACGGATGCGTCGGTGCACAGCCAGCGTGATGAACTGACGGGAGCCTGAGCTCCCGCGGCAGCGCAGACAATTAGCAACGTGAGGGCGGTGCGCATGAGTTGAGCATAAAGCAAAGGCGCCCCACCGCGGAACGGTTGAGGCGCCATGAGTCGATCCCTTGCGCGGGTCGCTGCAAGAGCGGATCAGTCGCTGACCATTTCCTCCAGGATCCCACCGTCCGGGCCCTTGCGGAGCCGCTCGAAGGCCGACGCCTCGATCTGGCGAATACGCTCCGCGCTGACACCCAGCATCTTGCCGATCTCGGCCAGGGTGTGAGGTTTTGCGCAGTCAATGCCGAAGCGTAGGCGCAGCACCAGGCGGTGGCGGTCCGGGAGAAATTTCAGGCTTCCCTTTACCAGCCCCCGGATGTCTTCGCGGATGACCGGGTTGTCGGGCGAGGGGGCCTTGCCGTCGCCGACGAGGTCGCCCAGTCGGCTCTCGTCCTCGGGGCCGTAGTCCAGGGAGAGGACCGGTCGGGACACCGACGGGTTGGCGAGCATGTCTGTAAGGCGATTGCGCTTGGTCTCGTCCTTGATGCTCGCCGGATCGTCAAAGCCCTCGGGGTCGTCCTTCGCGACCTTGCGGAGACTCTGGGTGACGTTCACGGGCAGTCGGATCGTGCGGCTCTTGTCCTCCAGCGCTCGGAGGATCGCTTGCCGAATCCAAAGATAGGCGTAGGTCGAGAAGCGAACGCCGAAGCGCGCGGAAAACGACTCGGTGGCGCGGATCAACCCGAGGTTGCCTTCCTGGATGAGCTCGCTGTAGGCGAGCGGGCCACCGTCGAACTTGCGCGCCACGGACAGCACCAAGCGCAGGTTGCGTTCGATGAGGGGGCGGCGGGCGGCGACGAACAGCGAGCGTTCGCGACGGATGCCCTCGCCCACGGCGGCCGGGCCCAGCTCGATGGAGGCCTCGCGGTATCGCTTCAACGGTCCGGGCCGCAGCCCGACGAACAGCAGGACGCCCAACAGGCGGTCCGTGTTGTTGCGCCGGCTGATCTGGAAGGGACGACGTTTTCGTTTGGCTACGTGACGCGCAAAGATACGGTGCAGACGGCTGACGTGGTCTTCGCTGTCCTCGCGCCCGGGTTTGGGTTTAGGCGGTCCCGGGACGAGCGAGCGCGCCGCCATCTCCTCGTTCTTCCAGCGCTCGAGATCGTTCCAAACTGCTTGCAGGCCGTGCTCGGTGCCGAGGAACGAAGCGATCCAGCGGTTACGGGCGAAGATGAGGTCCCCGAGCAAGAGGTGTTCTTCCTCCGGCTCCAGCAGGTCGTGAGAGCCCACATCCTTGAGGTAGATGCCTAACGGATCGTCGGGGCTGGGCTCAGGGGCATAGGACTTCTTGCTGGACGCTTTGCGGTACGCGTCGGATTCGCGCTTCTTTGGCCCACCCTGGCGGAGGGCCCGCTCAAGGTCCGGGGTGGTGTCATCCACCGCGGAGGCTGCATTTTTATCGCGACTTGTCACCGTATTCATGGGGAGACGCCGTTTGACGGAGGGATGTGATTTCTTGCCCTGATCCAGCCCCGGCACGCTGCCGGGCCACGAGGAACGGTCAAAGCCGCCCCTACGGCATCAGGGAATGGGGACACTTGACCCCAAGACCGTGCTTACTGCGCCGCCCCCCGTCCCTTGGCGGAACTCCCGCGTGGGTGCAGTCTATCCCTGGTCCCTACTCTGGGTCCACCGGAAAGATGCGCCCAGGAGGGGAAAGCCGAAGTCTTGGTCGCTGATCTGACCCCTTTTGTCGGGCCTCGACCAGCGTGTGTCGGGAACATCCTACGCAACCTAAAGGGGGGGCCCCACTCCCAGAAGAGCGGGACTCGAGGAAGAGATCATCCGGCCCATTTGCCCCGCGGGCTGGACGATCGACGACACACCCCCGACGCTTTTGGCACCCTGATGCGCGTCACCCCGGGGTCTCCCACTGGGGCGCGGCAGCGTAGCATTGGCCACCGGGGCACTTGCGAGTTCCTCCTCGCTGGCCCACAGATCGACACAAGTTATTTCAGGCAATAGGTTTGCGAGATACTCTGGTCATCCACTACGACGAGATCGCCCTGAAAGGGAGGAACCGGTCTGCGTTCGAAGACCACCTGGTGAGGGGGGTGCAGAACATCACCAGTGACCTGGGGCCAGTGGCCGTGCAGAAGATCTACGGCCGCATGCTGGTCAGGGCGAAGGAGGCGGACCTGGGGGTTTCCCGCCTGGCGGCCCGGATCGCGTTGCTTCCTGGTGTCCGGTACGTCCTCGAGGGATGCGAGACGTCTCAGGACTTGGATGCGATTTTCGGGGCCGTTGAAGTCGCCTTGCCGCCCCAGGAGGCGCTCAGGACCTTCGGGGTTCGGGCGAAACGTGGGGACAAATCCTATCCGCTGCGTTCAAGTGAGATCGAGCGGCGGGTGGGCGCCCACGTCCTCGAGCGGCGTCAGTGGGATGTGGATCTGACGAATCCGGATTTCTGGGTGCGCATTGAGGTCGTCAACGGTCGGGGGCTGGTGTGTACGACGCGGCATGAGGGGCCAGGGGGGCTGCCCACGGGCGCGTCGGGGCGCGGCATCGTCTTGCTGTCTGGGGGCATCGATTCGCCTGTTGCCGCCTGGATGATGATGACGCGCGGCCTGCGGCTCAGCGGTTTGCATTTTCATTCAGCCCCGTACACCAATCAGCGCAGCCAGGAGAAGGTCCGGGATCTCGCGCGCCACCTCGTGCGTTTTCAGTCGCGCTTCGAGCTGACCATGATTCCATTCGCTGATCCGATCCAGCAGGCGATCGTCACGCTCGCACCGCAGAAGTACCGGGTGATCCTCTATCGGCGGTTCATGCTTCGCCTTGCGGCCCGCGCCGCCGCGGCGGCGAAGGCGTCGTGCGTCGTCACCGGAGAGGCTCTTGGTCAGGTTGCTAGCCAGACCGTCGAGAACATGGCCACGGTCGAGGCCACCTCGTCGCTCCCGGTCCTCCGCCCTCTCGTGGGTATGGGAAAGGCGAGCATCATCGACGTCGCCCGCCGCATCGGTACTTTCGACACGTCCATCGAGCCCCACGACGACTGCTGCAGCTACCTCATGCCACGTAGTCCCGCGACGCGCTCAAACCCCGATGAACTCGACGAGGTCGAGCGCGTCTTCGACGTTACGGCGCTCGTCGAGGAGACCTGGGCGAACCGCAAGTCTGAGGTCCTTCGTCTGGCAGACCTGCGTTAACTAGCGTTCTTGGCGGACCCCTCGTCGTGCCGCGGCTCAGGCCCGCACGGCTTCGTCGTGCTGCAGGAACCAGAGCTCGAATCGAGGCGGCCGGTCGAGCCTCAGCGCTTGCTGGACCGCCCCGACGTATGCCTCTCCCTGCGCGACGTAGGTCCGGGCGCGGGAGCTCAGGCCCTCCGTATCCGGGACGCTGTCGGTCTTGTAGTCGGCGACGACGTATTCACCCGAGTCCGGGTCCCGGTAGAGAAGATCGATGGCGCCGACGACCGTGGGCTCGGCCCCGTCTCCGCTGTGGAGCAGGGGGACCTCGCGTCCGACGATGTGATGCTTCAATGCGAAGAGCCGCGCTAGTAGATGGGAGCCCGCCAGCTTGTCCAGGAGCGGCCGGGCGGCCCGAGTCGCCTGATCGAGCGCCGCGGGAGAGACCAGATCCGCCAGGTCGAACGCGAGGCGCTTCTGCGCCCGAGCGCACTCGTCCTCCGGATCGCCGTCGAGGTTCAGCTCCTCGATGACGCGGTGGATCGCTGTCCCGATTTCGCGAGCGAACGGTCGACTCTCGCTCGGAGCGCGGCGGGTGAGGACCGGGTCCTGATCGTCTTCTTCGCGGTCATGGGCGGTCTCCACGAAGGCCTCGTGAGACCCCTGGGACGCGGCCTTGACTCGCGACATCGCTGCGCGCGCCGCGGCGGCAGGCGCGGCGCTCAGCCACGCCGCCGACCCCGCCGCGATCGCGGTCACGTCGAGCGCGTGAGCGGTCTGTTCGACGTCCGTCGGATCCAACCCGCTGGCTTCCGGGAGGATGCGCCAACGCACGCCGTGCTCGTCGTAGTCGAACGGCGGGGCCATGGGGTCGGTGATCCAGCGCCGAAGGATGATGTCCCAGCTCCCGGGGCGGCAGCCCACGAGGTCGGTCATGGACTTTTGCGCGCCGGAGCCGAACTTGTCCGGATCACCCCAGCGACCGAGCAGGACGATGCGGTCCTTCGCTCGCGTCAGGGCGACGTAGAGCAGCCTCACGGTTTCCGCGGTCCGGACGTCCCGTTCGCGGGCCTTGATCTTTCCCCAGAGGGGGGAGGGCATGCCCATGAGGCTCGCCTCGCGAACTCCTTCGGTCACCACCACGCGGGTCCCGTCGCTTACCCCGTCTTTGCCCGTGCGATGCAGATCTGGCAGGTAGAGGTGGTCGAAGTCCAGGCCCTTTGACATGTGGACGGTCATGATGCGAACCGCATCGACGTCGTCGTCGCCGACCGCGGCGGTCTTTTCGGGGTGGACCTCCTCGACGTGGGCCTTCAGTTCGCGCAGCACGGTTTCGGTGCCTGCCGTTGTCCGGGTCAAGGCCTCGAAGATCTTGCGGAAGACCTGGTCCAGGTTGGCTACTCGGTGCGCTCCCAGGTAGCGCGCTCCTTCCAGCGCTTCTGGAAGCAACAGGCACCGTAGCCGCTCGACGAACAGGTCCGCGGGCTCTTCCGTGAACGACCGACGCAGGGACGCGACCGCGCGCACGGCTTCGGTGAGCGCGTGTTCCCATCCCGCCACTTGTTCAACTCCGGCGGCGTCGGCAGGGACGGCCTGCGCGGCCGCCGTGATGGCATCACGGACGTTCGCCATGGCTTTAGGGTCGTGGTCGAGCTCGCTCATGTGCGCGGGGAAGCCGTTCCTCCAGAGAGGCATCAGGGCCGCGTCCGGTACGCCGACCATGGGCGAGCGGATGAACCCGACGAGGGCCAGGTGATCGTTGGGATCGAGGATCACACGCACCAGGTTCACGACGTCTACGACCTCGCGTCGGCGGTAGAACTCCCGATCGCCTTCCACCTGGAAGGGAATGCCCGCATCCCGGAGCGGTCTCAAGTACCTCTCAAGCGCTGAGCGGGCACGGAACAAGATGCCGAAGCTGGACCACTCGAGGTCGTGTTCGTCGTGGAGTTCTTTGATGTCTCGCGCGATGGCCTCGGCTTCCATGTCTCGCGCCCACTCCGCCGGCGTGCTGTCGAAGCGCTTCTGCGTTGCGCGGCTCCACGAAACCCAATGCTCTACGGGTCGTCGATCACCCTTCTCGAAGAGGTCTTCGCTCGCGCGTTCCTGCGATGCTTGCAGTGGCTGGAATGCCGGCTGCAGTCCTTCGCGTTTGTGCATGGTCGGCGTCATGATGCGCGCCACCTCCTGCAGGATGGGTGGCACGGACCGAAAATTGACCGACAGCACGAGAGGCTCCACGCCGCCGGTCTCGCGCAAGCGCGCGAGAAACCGGTCATAGGCCGCGAGGTCGGCCTGGCGCCACCCGTAGATGGACTGCTTGGGGTCGCCCACGAGGAAGAGAGAAGGGCGCCGCTCGCCCTCGAGCGCGATCCGGCCGACGATGTCATATTGCCGGCGATCGGTGTCCTGGAACTCGTCAACCAGGAGCAGATCCAGATCGCCGCGGATTTGATCACAGGTCCGCCCCTGCCCCAGGAGTCGTGATGTGCGTTCGATCAGGTCGCTGAAGGACACGACGCCGTGTTCGTTGAGGCGCCGTCTCACGTCCTTGAGCAGGGCCTTCAGGACGCGCGCGGCTCGGGGCATGAGGTCGGGTTCGAGGGTGCGCCAGATGTTCGCGTTCTGCAGGAATGTGGCCGCCGTCTCCGCGGCCGGAGGTCCATGATCACCGAGGGCCGTGGTTTCGCCCTTCGTGAAGGACCCCCTGGCCCACGCGCCGATGCGCTTCAGGGCGGCGTCGGCGGCTCCGCCCTCCAGGATGGCGCGCGTGGCCGCGAACCCGTCGGCTTCACCGAGCTCCTCGCGGACCTGGGCAAGCCATGTCGCGGCGTCGTGCCCGAGCTTGAGTCGCGGGCCAGCCTCCACGAAGGGCTGGGTAGACTCGACCAGGGGTTGGAGGGGCTGTTCCAGGTCTCGTCGGGCGTCAAGGAACCGGTTCTCGGCGAACGGGTCCGGGTCGATGTCTTCTTCGGCCACGCCCGATTCCACTAACGCCGCCAGGGCTTCCCATACGGCATCCGGCCCATGGCCGGAGGTGGCGAGGATCATGGCGTCCTCTTCTGGCTCGTCGCTGAACGCCTGCCCGACCCACTCGCCGATCACGTCGTCTACGACGGCTCGCTGGGCCAAGCCCTCGGCGTCCACTTCGAACCCCGGGTGAATCCCTGCTTCCACCGGATGGGTGGCCAGCACGTGACGGCACCAGGCGTGGATCGTGGTGATCTGAAGACGATCCAGATGCACGAGACATGCCGCGGCGCGCGCCCTTAAGTCTCCTGGGTCGACCGAAGGGAACGGACAATCGGGCATACCCAGAACGGGTTCGCCATCGATGATGTCCTTGAGCGCTTTACCGACACGCCGGGCCATCTCGCCCGCCGCTTTCTCCGTGAACGTGAGAGCTAACACGCGCTTCAGAACTCGCACGGCCACATCTTCCACGTCGCCACCGCCGTCGGCGTGACGGGACCAGCCCACGTCCAGTACCCACGTGATCGTTCGCGCTACCAGGACCGCGGTCTTGCCGCTGCCGGCGCCAGCCTCAACGACGACCGGAGTATCGAAGGTGGTGCGCGCGGCTTCCCGTATCTCGAAGTCGGCGGGCCGTGTCATGCGCCGGCCTCCTGGTCAACCTGCCATAGTCGCGCCAGGTGCCGTTCGAACGGGGACAACGTCTTGCCTTCCCGCGTCTCCGTGGCGCACCGTTCAGCCATGTGTTCGAGGCGCATCTTCAGCGCGGAGTCACCCTGAACGCAGGCCTCCATGTGTTGGCAGGTCCGGCACGCCTTGCCGCTTTGTCCCTTGCCGTCACCGAGGCGGGGAAACAGGATCCCGTCGGCGCGTGCGGTGATCAGGGCGCTTGCCGTGGCCGCGAACGCGTCGGCCGCTTCGCCGGTGGCATCGACGTACGCCGCGCGGTTGTCCTCGTCGATGTCCTCTTCGACATACAGGTAGCGGCCGCGTCCGCCCTCACTCGATTGCGCATAGGCGCCGGCTTGCAGAAGCTCGCCGGACCGGATCTTCTGCGACAGGTGTCTCGTCCGTGTCTGTGGAGTCTTCGCGTTGGAGACGGGTTTTCCAGTTTTGTAATCGGTGAAGAGGACCGACCCGTCCTGGCTGCCGTCGACACGATCTGCCTTGAAGTGCAGCGTCTCGGTCTTATCGCCGATTGTGATGGGTGTCTCGCCACGCAATTCGACGCCGAGCACGGCGACCGAGCCTCCCGACCAGTCGATGGACAGGGCGCGTCTCACGAGCGGCATGCAGATCTGAGCCAGGGCTTGGTGGAGCCCCCCTAGATGAAGTCCCTCTTCGGTGGCGTGCTCACGAACCGCATCTTCCAGGGCGCGGACGACCGCTTCTTCGTCAGGCATGGTCACGTCGGTGGTGCCGCTGGCGATGGCCTCTGCGATGGTGCGGGGGCGCGGGTCAGGCAGCGCGGCAGAGATCAGGTGTTCGAGCGTTCCGTGAACCACGATGCCGATGAGCCGACGGGAGAACTCCGGAGGTGATGCGAGCGGGTCCGGCGGCCGCTCCACGTTGAGGTCTCGAGAGAGGAACAGTTGCCACGGACAACGCGCCATGCCCTCCAGCGCGGTCACGTACAGGTCGTTGTTCCGGGGGTCGTCCACGCCGGCGCGGACTTTCCCGACGGACCCGAACCAGGGTGATGGACCGCGGTAGATCGCCTGACCCTCGGGGGTGTCCCGACTTGGGTCTACCGCCTCGAGGGTTCGCATTCGGGCGTCGGCCAGGGCATCGATGTCCGGCTCCGGTATCGCCTGGTCCATGCCGTCGTCGAGGCGAAGCAGGGCACGGGCCTCCGCCAGCGCCGGGGCTAGGGCGCGGTGGAACAGGGCGCGCGGCGCGGAGAGCGCCAGCGCCAGCGCCGCGTCGCGCGCGGTGACGGGGCGCTCCTTGGCGACCTTCACGAGGTCTCGGGTCACCTTGGACACCGTGAGGCGTCCAGCATGCAGCATGCGCTCGACGAATGGTGAAGCGGCGATCTCCCGTCCCTCCTCGTCGGATCGCTGCCAGGACAGCGTTACCCGGTCTGCTGCACCGAGGAGCGATGCGAAGAGGACCCGTTCTTCATCGTGGGAGGCGTCGGCGGTGGCCAGATCGGGGAGGACGGACTGCAGCGCATGCCGCTGCCGATCGGCCAGCAGGGGATCTTCGGAGATGCTGCGCGGGAAGACGTGCCGCTCGAGTCCCATCATGAACAGGTGGTCGAACGTGAGCCCACGGGCGTGGCTGACGTCCATCACCGCGACCCCGCCGCCCTGGCCGCCCATGGGTTCGGCCCCGCCCTGCAGCGCCGACTCCAGCAGGACGCGGAACTCGTCGTCGCTGACCTCGAAGGTGGGGTCGTGCTCAATGAGCTCATTCAGCGCGTCTTGCCAGCGGGCGGCAACGCGCGCGTCGGCAACCGGGTTCTCTTTCTCGTCCAGTCCCAGGATGCGGGCCAGGTCGCGGGCTCTCTCGGCGTGCGTTTGGAGCGGAGCTCGGGTGGGCCAGTCGGCGAGTAGTCGATGGATTTCTCTCGCGTTCGCGAGCGCCTGCTCGAGGACGTGGCGTTGGATGACTCGCTTCTCGTTGCGGACCCCGCGGGCGCTCTCGGGTGTGGCGTCTTCGTCCCCGGTGCCTTCGGACTGTCTCGGGTTTAGGCCACGACGCGCCGGCAAGGCCAGGGTGTCTCGCGAGCGGAGGAAGGGGTCGAGGTCGAGGGTCGTTGCGTGGATCAGGCGCGTGCAGCCGATCACGCGAAGGGCCAGGCGGACGTCTGAGTCGGAGGCGAACCCGCTGGTGGCGTCAAGCCAACGATCGATGAGAGCTCTCCCACGCGTGCGCAGTAATTCGCAGATCGCGCTGATCCCGCGCTGGGTGGGTGACCATGACGGCGGGAGCGTCCCGCCGCTGAAGGGGATGGCGCGCTCCCGCAGGCGCCGCCGCAGCGCCGCCGCGTGTCGGTCTAGCTGGCGGGCCACGATGGCGATCTTTTCGGGGGATGTGCCCTGGTCGATCAACTCGCGAATGCGGTGGGCGATCTCGCGGGCTTCAGCGTCGGTGCCCGACGTGGTGAACGCGTTATGCGGTGGACTGCCGGCTTTGCTCTCAGGGAAGGGATGGTCGGGGTGCTGCGCCTGGCCGAGGCGCTCGAGAAAACGGTCGACAAAGCGGCAACCTGGTTCCTCCCGTGAACTGTCGGCCGGATCGCATGGCCGGTCGACGTAAATCCGTGCGTTCTCCTGGCGGAGCAGCGCTCGCAAGAACGCGCGCGTCAGGCCTGGGGCATCGGCGAATCCGTAAACGAGGATGGCCCGGGCCGGCAGGGCTTTGCACCCTGCCTCTTGGAGCGCGGCGGCGGCGGCTTGCATCGTGTTCGCGCGGCGCCCGACGCCAAGCTCCCGCATCAGCCCGTGCGTCCTTGTCGCTGCGTCGACGACGGCCCGGGCTCGGGTGTCCCAGGCCGGTAGGGCGTCCTGGGCGGCCGTTCCGTTGTCGTCCAAGCCCGCAGATAGCAGGTCACGGATGGAGGAGGATGCCACGCCGTATCCGTCGGAGAGACCGGCCAACGCTTCGCGTAGAGATTCCTGCTCCTCGGCGGCGCGACGCGCCAGCACGTCGAACAGAAGTCCCCCACGAGGAGCGGTATGGCCTGCGCGGCGCAGGACGTCGGCGGCGACGTGACCGACGAGTTGGACTTGGACGCCGAGTACGGCGGCGCCGAGCCCCTGTGCGATGGACACCTGGAGGTGTCGTCTCAAGGATGCTGACGGCACGACCACGAGCACGGGGCGCGCCAGGAGCGAAGGGTCGTCGCCGACCAGCGTCTGGAGGTCTTGGAGCAGGCGCTCTTCGAGCGCTCGCCCGCTGCGAGCGCTGATGACGACACGGTTGTCGGACATGGGTGGCCGGTCAACCTACCACCAGAGGGGGACGGCCGCCGGGATGGAGGCGTCAGCCTGTTCGCATTCGTTGAAAACAGGCGCTCAGTCGAGCGAGAGCTCGTACAACCGACCTCCGGCCGGCCCTGCCCGCAAGTTATCGAACGCTTGCTTCTGCAGTTGGCGGATCCGCTCTGCCGAGATCCCGAGCAGGTTTCCGATCTCGGTCAGGGTGTGCTCCCGTGCGCCGTCGAGGCCGAATCGCAGACGGATGATGAGGCGTTGGCGGTCCGGCAACTCGGCCAGGGAGAGCCGGACGAACAAGTCGGAATCCTGTGTCTGGGGCGCCCGGTCGGGTGCCGGGCTCTTTCGGTCCGCGATGACCTGAGAGAGCTCGGTGTCGTCATCGAGGTTATGGGCGAGGCTGAGGAGCGGCCGACTCACGGTTGGATTACTGAGGGCTCTGGAGAGCGCCTTGCGGCCTGTCTCTGGCGCGCTGTTGCCCGCCGTCGCCTGCTCCTTGTCCAACTTCCGCAGGGCTTGGGTCAGGCTCACGGGCAGCCGGATCGTCCGACTCTTGTTCTCGAGCGCGCGGAGGATGCTCTGGCGGATCCAGAGGTATGCATAGGTGGAGAAGCGGACGCCGAAGCGTGGGCTGAATGACTCGGTAGAGCGGATGAGCCCGAGGTTGCCCTCCTGAATGAGCTCCGCATAGGGGAGGGGGCCGGGCACGAAGTTGTGCGCCAGCTTCATGACGAGCCGCAAGTTCTTCTCGATGAGCGGCGCTCGGGTGTCGAGGAATTTGTTCCGCGCGCGTCGGATCCGGGCCGCCGTCTTGTTGTTGGCGGTCTCGAGCGTCGCCAAGCGGTAGCGCTCGAACGGCGCCGGTCGGAAGCCGACGAACAACACGCATCTGACGAGCCGCTGGGCTACCTTCTTGCCGCGGAACGGTCGCCTTGGCTGAATGGCGATCTGTCTTGAGAAGATGCGATGCAGCCGCCGCGCGAAGTAGGTCGGCCCGCTCGATTCGTCCGAGGGCTTGGGCGGCCCCGGGATCAACGAGAGCGCGGACATGTCACCCCGCTCGCACGCCTCGAGGTCACCCCAGATCGCACGCAGGGCCGGTTCGGTCTCGAGGAACGAGGATAGCCAGTGGTCCCGTGCGGCCACGAGCTTTGAGAGCAGGGCCTTCTCCTCTTCGGGGTTGAGGAGGCGGTGGCTGCGGGCCTCGCGCATGTAGAGTTCAAGCGGGTCCGCAGGCAGCGGAAGCCTCTTCGGATTGACCTTCATCTCCGGTGTGTTCCTCGGGGCCGGCGTGGAGGGGCAAGCCGCCCGGCCCTTTTACTGAGTGCGCTCACTCCTGTTTGTAAACGGCCTCGTTCACCGATTACTTCGTGCCGTTCCCTGATTCGGTTCACCGTTTCGCCCGTCACTATTTCCTGAATTCGGGGAGATATGCCGTCAGTCTGGACCTGGGCACCTTCAGATCCGATCCAAGCACCTGGAAAAAGAGGGTATGAGGGCTTGCAGGCGACGGGCGCTGCCGGGGCAGGGGAGGGTCGGTCCGCTGCGTCGGCCCTACTCCTCGAACCGGAAGTGGAGCAACTTGTCGTCCGGCAGGGGCGGCACTCGGTCAGAGGCGAGCAGGAAGTTTCGGGCTTCGAGCAGGTCCCCAAAGATGCGGTAGCGGGTCGTCGTTCGATCGAGGTAGGCGACCCCCGGGCTGCCGCCCGACCCGGTGCGGGTGCCGATCATGCGCTCCACCATGCGCGCGTGTCGGAAGCGGAAGATACGAAACCCCTGCTCGAACTCGATGAGCGCGTCCACGAGGGCGGACGGCCAGCCCAGCAGGGGCTCGGATCGGTACGAGGCGATGAACAGGAACGCTTGATGTGCACGGTTCTGCGTGTCGTCGCCGGAGGTGAGGTAGCGCTGCGCGTCCGTGAGCTGCTGTTCGAACCGCACGCGCGCTGCCCGGCGCTGTGATTCCGCCAGATTCGGGTTGGCCTCCTGGTGCGCGGTCTGTTCTTCGACGTACGCACGGAAGGACATGAGGAACGCGTCAGCGAAGTCGGGGAAGATGCGATCGATGGGTGTGCGCGACAGCCAGTCGAATAGCGCGTCCTTGAGCGACACCTCGCTGCGGCGAGCGCTGAGGATGCTGCGTTCGGTTGCGCTGAGCTTCGATTCGTACGGCACCCCCTCGAAGTCCACCCGCAAGTCTTCGGGCAGCCCCGCGAGGATCTCGAGCTCACGAAACTGCGTCGATTGAAATCCGGATGACGGGATCAGCAGGTCTCGAAAGGCGAGGAACGAGGTCGGGTTCATGGTCTCCATCACCCGGAAGCCCTCCGTGGCGATGCGAAAGACCTCGTTGACGCGGCTGATGCAGGCGACCACGTTGGGCACATCCTCCTCGGCGACGTGGGCGCGGTCTTTGCCGACGTGACCCAACAGGTCGCGGGCGTGGCCGAGCTCATGGAGGATCAGCTTGAACCAGAGCTCGAAGACCTGGTGCACGACGATGAACAGCATCTCGTCGTGGTGTGCGTGCTCCCGCGTCTTCGTCGACGGACGATCGCCCGCGCGGAGCTTGTCGAAGTCGGGGGGAGCTTGAGCGGCGAGCAGGGTGCCGAGGCGGAGGTAGGCGCCGTAGCTCGGGCTGAATCGGTCCTGTTCGGACATGCGCTCGTTATAGCAACAACGCGTTCAGAAGCAGGCGGAAGGTACTCCACGTCTGGCAGCGAAACTGGGGGGAGAAAGCGAACAGGACAACCTTGCCCTGGCCGACCTCGCAGACCGCCGCGGCGGCCTTTCCCTGCAGGACCTCCGCGCCCTCTGCGAAGCCGCCGGCGACGAGGTCCTTGTCGGTATAGCGGACGGGAAAAGACACCTTCACGGAGGTCTCCCCGGGCCTGAGCGCGAACGGCCGGGCCTGACGGAGGAAGACAGGAGTGATCTCGTTGCATGCTCTCCCGAGGGGGTGCTTGGTGTCGACGAGGGCGCGCACCACGGAACCTGGGATGTAGGTCCGAACGCCTCGCCGGCCAGCGCTGCCGACCCGCTCGACCGGCAGGTCGAACGCCTGGAGCGCCAGGGCAGAGGACTTGTTCATGCACACCATGGTCCCGCCCGCGGTAACGAACTCCTGGAGCGCCGCCTTTCCATCGTCGCCGAGCCCTCCCTTGTAGACGTCCGGAAGACGACGATCACTCGGGCCTCCGGTCAGGCTGCGCGCGTCGACGCTGGCGAACAGGATGACGTCGACCCGGTCCTTGAGCTTCCCTGTTCGTACGTCTTCGGGGCGCAGGGGCGTGAACGGGATCTCGAGCATGTCGAACCAGAACCGCGTCCATCCCTCGTCCATGGACGCCGTCCAGGACCAGTAAACGCCGATCCGTTTGCCCGCGCTCCGAAGCCGGGAGATGAAGGCCCGCTCGTCATGGCTACCACCGCGCGCCACCTCGAAGGTCTTGGCTTCGACGGGCTCCGAGGCTGGCACCTCCCCGTCATGGATCTTCTCCAGTTCAAAGTCCATGAGCAGGGGCAGCGAGTGACACGTCATGTCGTAGGGCCGTCGGATCGGAGCCCCGGGGCGCGGACGGATCACCGGATAGGGAGCGTTCTCGAGCAGCGCGCACGCGTAGCCGAAGCAAGGCTGACCGTTCTTGATGACGAGCGCGCCAGCGGGCTCCTTGGCGACGCCGACCTCGACACCACCCAGGGTGAGCAGATCGACGAGCTTCTTGGTCATCAACGAGCGCCCGTTTGGCGGGATCACGTACGCCTTCGGTCCATACTTGCTGGCGCAGTAGTCGCGGTGGATCTGCAGGAAGTTCTTGAGCCAGGTCTCGCGCTTCGCGCTGCCGTGCTTGATCGCGAGGAGGGCGCCGCGGCTCGTGTAGCGGACGATGTCCGATAACGCCCACCGCCCCCCCTTCCACGGCGCCGGGTTGTCCTCTGTCACCGTGGCGGCCGCGCCCCGCGGCGGGCGCACCCGCGCGATGGGGTCGGCGAGTCGCGCGCTCGCGACCTCGGTCAGGATGCGGACGCCGCCGTGATAGTGCTGAAACGCGCGCGCAGGAGTCCATGCGTCAAACTGGTGGTTACACCAGACTCCGTGATTGCCCTCCGCCGTCATGCCCTTGATGACGCTGCGGCCCAGGTCGGTCAGCCCCTCCCTCAGCAGCGGGTGGACGTAGGGTTCGTACGGCTCCTGGTATGGGGGAACGAACATCCGCGCCCCGCTTCCACCCATCTGATGCTGATCGATGACGATCTGTGGACGCCACCGCATGTGCCCGGTCTCGACGCTGACGCGCGACTCCTCCTGCGTGAGCATGAACCAGTCGCGGTTGTTGTCGTGGCCGACGTATTTGTGATACAGGACGGGCAGCCCGACCCCACGGCGTTTCTTGTCGTCCTTGAACTTGCGCCACCACGATACGACCGTCGCGTAGCCATCCGGGTTGTGGCAAGGGGTCAGGACGAGCACGACGTCATCGAGGACCTTGGTCCATTGAGGGTCGTCGGTTGTCGCGAGGAAGTGGGCCGTGACCATCCCTGCTTGCGCCGGCCCGACCTCCGTGGAGTGGATCGATTCATTCAGCAAGATGATGGTCTTGCCGCGCTTGATGATGGCGGCGGCGTCCTCGTCGGAGAGCGTGCGCGGGTCCGTGAGCTTCAGATTGTCCGCGCGGATCTCATCGACGCGAGCGAGGTTCCCGGGGGCGCTGATCAAGACGCTGACGAAGTCGCGCCCCTCGGTGGTCTTACCCACGACCTGGTAGGAGACCCGATCGGAGGCGTCGGCGAGCTTGCGCAGGTATCCGAGGATCTCGGCGTAGTTCGCGAGGCGGCCATCGTCGCCGGGGGAGAACCCGAGGACGTCTTTCGGCGAGGGTATCTGGGCGGCGAGCCCCGAGGCGAGGGCGAGGACGAAGATCAGGCGTTTCATGCGTGGGATCCTCCGATGGATTAACCCAGGACTCTACAATCATCCCCATGTTCGCGAGGCGCATCGCCATTATCGGCGTCGTCGTGGTGGTCGTGGCCATGACGGTGTTCTTCTGGCAAAGCGATTTGTTCACGGCCGGGGTGCTCCTCGCGGTGGACTTGCTGCTAGGGCTCCTGTTGCTCGCCGTGTGGCGCCAGCTCGCGCAGCGGGAGCGCGACGCGCGACGGATAACGGAGCGCCGGTATGCGTCCGAGAGCCCGCGGGAGGACCGACGGTCGGTCACGACGCGGTTACCCCCGGCCTCGGATGGCGATGGCGATGCATAGGCCTCCGCCTCGGAGCATCGCCGGCATCCTTCAAAACCTGGGCCCCGGGCTGATCGTCGCCGGCGCCATCGTCGGATCGGGGGAGCTCGTCGCGACGACGAAGACGGGGGCGGAGGCCGGGTTCTGGCTGCTCTGGCTCATCCTCATCGGTTGCGTGATCAAGGTGTTCGCGCAGGTCGAGTTCGGCCGCGTCACCGTGACCGAGGGGAAGACCGCGCTCGAGGCGCTCGACTCCGTGCCCGGTCCGCGCCGCCGCGTGAACTGGATCGTCTGGTATTGGCTGATCATGACGGTCGTCGGGTTGGCTCAACTCGGCGGGATCGTAGGCGGTGTCGGACAGGCGCTGGCGCTGGCCGCGCCGTTGACCGACGAGGGCCGGGTGTTCAACGAGGTTCAGGGCCGCCGCATCGATGCGCAGGTCGAGTCTGCGATCATGAGCCGCCGTGAAGATGTGCCCGCGGATGAGGCGTCGCGGCTGACGCTCGTGCGTGACGCGGCGGCAGACGAGGCGCGTGCGATGGACGAACCGCCGGACCCGTTCTTGTGGGCCGCGTTGCTCGCGATTCCCACGGCGGTTCTCCTCGTGCTGGGTCGCTACAAGCTCGTCCAGATCGTCTCCCTGGTGCTGGTCGCGGCGTTCACCGCTGTGACCGTGTTGACCGTGTTTCTGCTGCAAATGCAAGAGGACTGGGCGATCAGCGGCGGCGACATCGCCGACGGAATGTCCGTCCGCCTGCCGCCAGAGCGCGGCGGCTTGAATCCGATGCACACGGCGCTGGCGGCGTTCGGGATCATCGGCGTCGGGGCGGCCGAGTTGATCATGTATCCGTACTGGTGCCTCGAGAAGGGATACGCGCGGGACACGGGGCGCGACGACGGCAGTGACGCGTGGGTGGAGCGTGCGCGTGGGTGGTTGCGTGTCATGCGATGGGATGCGCTGCTGTCGATGTTCGTCTACACGGTCGGCACCATCGCGTTCTACCTGCTCGGCGCGGCGGTCCTGGGCCGCTGCGGACTGAATCCTGAGAAGGGTGATTTGGTGCGGACGTTGTCCGAGATGTATGCGCCGGTGTTCGGTGAGTGGGCACCTGCCCTGTTCCTGGTTGGCGCGTTCGCGGTCCTCTATTCGACCTACTTCGTAGCGAGTGCCAGTTATGCAAGGGTGTGCGCCGACGCCGTACGGGTCTTCGGGGTCGGTGGTCGCACTGAGGCGGACCGTGAGTGGTGGCGGAAGTTCTTCTGCGCGTTCTTTCCGCTGGCGAGCTGCGTCATCTTTGTCTTCGTGCGTTCCCCTGGGGCCTTGATCCTCACGGCCGGGGTGTCACAGGTCCTGATGTTGCCGATGCTGGCGTTCGCCGCGCTCTGGTTCAGATACAAGCGGAGCCACCCGAAACTGCGGCCGGGGCGTACCTGGGATGTGCTGCTATGGCTGTCCAGCGCGGGGCTGTTCCTCGCCGGGACCTGGGCCGCGCTGACGAAAATCGGACTGATAGCCTGATGCTCTCCAGTTGATGGGGGCGCGTCGTCACGGCCGGTCCTTGGAGAGCGTACGAACCCGGACCCGTGTCGCCTCGATCAGGCCGGATACCGGGTCGGATCGAGACCGAGGTCGCTCCGAAGCCGGGCGAAGCCGGGCTTGAGGCTGTCGTAGATGATCTCGCACCGGTGGTCGTAGCGGATGAACGCCGACTTCATTCCGTTGATGACGATCTTCTCGAGACCCTTGAGGTCGACGCCGAAGTGCTGGTGAGCGAGCCAGTGCTCCTCGGTGCATGTCGTCCCCGACATGAGGCGGTTGTCCGTGTTCAGGGTGATCCGGAAGTTGTGGCGCAGCAGGTATCGGAACGGGTGCTCGTCGAGGGACGCCACGGCGCCGGTCTGCACGTTGGATGACAGGCAGATCTCGAGCGGGATGCGGTGGTCGAGGACGTACTGCGCGAGCCGACCCATGCGCAGGACCTCATCGTTCTGGATGACCATGTCCTCGATCAGGCGGGTGCCGTGGCCGATCCGGTGGGCGCCGCAGTACTGCAACGCTTGCCATATGGAGGGCACCCCGAAGGCCTCGCCGGAGTGGATCGTGATGTTGAAGCTCTCGCGCTGGCAGAGATAGAAGGCGTCGAGGTGCTCCTTGGGGGGGTGTCCGAATTCGTCACCGGCGAGATCGAACCCCACACACCCGCGGTCCCGGAACGCGATGGCGAGCTCGGCCATCTTCAGGCTGAGCGTGGGCGGGGATCCGCGCATGCCGCAGACGATGAGCCCCCAGCGGATGTCGTGGTCGTTTCCTGCGCGCTCCATCCCGCGCAGGACCGCGTCCATCACGGGCTCGAGCTGCAGTTCCTTGTCGCAGTGGAACTGGGGCGCGAAGCGCAGCTCGGCGTAGGCGACCCCATCCGCCTGCAGATCCTCCAGCGCCTCGTAAGCGACTCGCTCGAGGGCCGCCTCTGTCTGCATGACGCCGCAGGTCACCGCGAAGCCCTCCAGATACTCCGCCAGGCTGCCCCTGTTCGCGCCTCGCTCGAACCACTCCCGCAGGGTGTCGGGATCATCGGAGGGAAGGGTGACGTCCTGATCCCTCGCCAACTCGATGACCGTCGCGGGACGGAGGCCGCCGTCCAGGTGCTCGTGGAGAGCGACCTTGGGCATGCGGCGGACCATGTCCTTCGTGAGTTCGACCATGGTCTATTGATACGGTTTCGCATGCCGCGTGTCACGGGTCGTTGCGTATCCCGCCCCGATCCGCGAGGATCGCGGACCCCATGAGAGGCTCAGCGGTCCTTCTGGCGGTGGCCCTCACCGCTTGCACCACCGGATTTAACGACGTGACCTATCCCGAGACCCATCGCGGCGATGTCGTGGATCAGATTCACGGCGTCTCCGTGCCCGACCCGTATCGCTGGCTGGAAGATCCGGATTCCGCTGAGACGCGGGCCTGGGTCGAGGCCCAGAATGCCCTCACGTTTTCGTATCTGCGGGGCATTCCGCAGCGCGCCCCCATTCGCAAACGGCTTGAGACGTTGTGGAACTACGAGCGGTTGAGCGCCCCCTCGCGCCGCGGCGATCGCTGGTTCTGGTTCAAGAACGATGGGCTACAGAACCATGCTGTCCTCTACTGGCGTGAAAAAGACGGTGACGAGCGGGTGCTGCTCGACCCCAACATCCTGAGCGCCGACGGATCGATGTCCGTGGCGGGGGTGTCGTTCAGCGAGGACGGCCGATGGTGCGCCTACGCGACGTCCGATGGCGGCAGCGACTGGAACGACTGGCGTGTGCGTGAGGTCGCGACAGGGGAGGACACGTCCGATCACCTGAAGTGGTCGAAGTTCTCGGGCGTGTCCTGGTTGCCGGATGGAAGCGGCTTCTTCTACAGCCGCTTTCCGGCCCCGGAGGCTGGGGATGAGCTCGAGCAGGCGAACTACGACCACAAGCTCTTCCTGCATCGCCTCGGTACGCCCCAAGCGGACGACGAGCTGATCTACGAGCGGCCAGACGAGCGCGAGTGGGGATTCGATGGGGAGGCCACGGATGACGGGGCCTATGTCGTCATTCGCGCGTGGGTCGGGACGGATACGCGTTCGCGGATCTTCTATCGCCTCCTCTCCGGGGGGGAGGTGAAGCCGCTCATTACCTCGTTCGACGGCGCTTACAGCTTCGTCGGCAACGATGGTCCGGTGTTCTACGTGCGAACCGACGCGGACGCTCCCCGAGGCCGCCTCGTCGCGGTCGACACAACCAACCCGGACCGCGCGTCCTGGCGTGACGTGATCCCGCAGACGCAGGACGTCCTGAGCTCGGTGCGTATGGTCGGTGACCGGTTCGTCGCGCTGTACATGCGGGACGCGCATACGCGCGCGTGCATCTATGCGCCCGATGGTAAGTCGGAGGGCGAGATCCCGCTGCCAGGTATGGGCACGGTGAGTGAGGTCACCGGTCGCCGCTCGCAGCGGGCGATGCACTTCACGTTCACGTCGTTCACCGAAGCGTCGAGCGTGTGGCGCTACGACCTCTATTCGAAGCAGCTCGATGTCTGGGCGCGCCCCGAGATTCCGTTCGAATCGTCGGACTACGAATCGAAACAGGTGTGGTATCGCTCGAAGGACGGCACCAAGATCCCCATGTTCATCGTCCATAAGCGAGGCGCGAACATGGACGGCAGCAATCCCACCTACCTGTATGGATACGGTGGGTTCAACATCTCCCTCACCCCGTCGTTTTCACCTTCGGTGCTCGTGTGGCTTGAGATGGGAGGTGTCTTCGCCCAGCCCAGCCTGCGCGGCGGGGGGGAATACGGAGAGGCGTGGCACAAGGCAGGGATGCTGGACAGCAAGCAGAACGTGTTCGACGACTTCATCGCGGCGGGGGAGTACCTCGTCGCCGAGGGCTGGACCAGTCCGGAGAGGCTCGCCATCGGGGGCGGGTCGAACGGCGGCTTGCTCGTCGGGGCGTGCATGAACCAGCGCCCGGACCTC
>Ga0310342_100000574_pt1 | contig 21090 bp, 14 predicted proteins | sample S15DNA20500_MG_FD_206155 | JGI IMG/M metagenome (GOLD analysis project Ga0310342, IMG submission 206155) | Marine microbial communities from station ALOHA, North Pacific Subtropical Gyre - S1503-DNA-20-500_MG | ecosystem: Environmental > Aquatic > Marine > Oceanic | place: Pacific Ocean: North...
GGTCGTTGACAGCCCTGTATTTTTCTATCTGGAAACGGATGACCAACGTTCAAGTGTCACGGGTTTGGGTTCACTGGTCAGTTTTGCCAACCGGGCCCTGGAACATCATGAACCCTACTGATAACTAAAGAAATTTTCCGGGTCGAAGGCCGGTCATGCCTGCCCATTCACCGAGTAAGAGCATTGGCAAGCCACATGCGTGACCTTTGAAAATACAGCCGTTGCTCTGCTGTCGATAGCAGCACAGATAATCGTCTCGCCCTGAAAATGCCAACCAAGATACGATCACAACGAGTCAATTAAAAAGCATTACCATTGATTTGGTTTAACGATAGTACACGTTGAATCACAATTTCCGGGGCTAACGTCGCACCCTTGATCGCCCCATTAACAGAACCATGCCCAGACTCAGTAACATGATGCTCGAGGGCTCCGGAACCGCTGTACTACTGTCACTCAGAGCACTGGTGAAGTTGATGATCGAAGTGGTCAGGTCACTGGTGTCCACGTCACCATCACCATCCATGTCGCCGTTGGCCCAGGTCTTGCCTGTCCCGCCGGCGCTGGTGAAGTTGATGATCGAAGTGGTCAAATCGCTGGTGTCCACGTCGATGTCACCCGAGGCAATGTCCGTGTTGCCACGCAATCCGATCTGCGCGTCCACGGTCGTGCCCGTGTACGTCACGGCGACACCTCGCCGGCCATCGATTACCACGTTGCTGGCCGTTGCGAAATTGCCGCTGAGGGCGCCTGCGGTGACAATGCCGGCAAACGAGTCACCGATGGTGGGGCTGTACCCGCCATCCAGCTGCAAATCCAACGTACCGTCCAGGCTGGCCGCCAGGGTGACCGCCAAACGATCATGATCGGTCCCGGCAACACCGCCATTGGACGTCAGTTCGATCTCCAACGTACCGCCGGCGGACTGGGTATAGTTGCCATCCACACTCAAGATCCCGGGGCTGTTGCCTGGTGCTACCGCAGCGTTGTTGAACAAGTCGCCTCCAACGGTACCATTTCCGGATACAGAACCTCCTTGAACGTCGATTACACCACCGCCGGTAACCAAGTCGTTACGAATATTCATGTAACCTCCACCGAACTTGGTCAGCGTATGGTCATTCAGGCTCAGCGCGTTGTTAAAAGTGAGAGAGGTATCTGTGGAAAGTGTGACCTTGGTGTCATGATTCAGGATAACCGGTGTTTGAAATTCGTGATTACCCACAAACACGTCGATTTTGGGTACCTCGGAATTGGCCACAAAGTTCACGCTGCCCGTGCCCGCAATCGCATACTTGTTGCTGTTCAAAAATGTCACCTGCGTCACCAAGACGTCCGAGTTGGTGAAAACCGTTTGCGGCGTGGTTATCGCGTCGCCAAAAATGGCGGTTGTGATAGCGTCGTTGGGTTTGCCCAGCGAACCGTCCGGAACTCGCCCGGGTATCCAGTTGCTGGCCAAATTAAAGTCGCCCGAGCCATCTTTTTTCCAAGCAACTTCGGTAATGGGCGTGATCGAAACAGAACCCGACCCCATCAGTAAACCGTCGGGACCATCGTCGAGAGTCCGCTCACCCGACGAGATCCTGACTTCGTCAATGTTCGTAAACGTCCACGCATCCCACGGACCGGCTGGGTTCCATACCTGGCCACCGATGCCCCACGCAGAGAAGGGGGCCGAGCCTGATGGGTCTTCCTCGATGGCATCGAATGTATGCGCGTTTGTACCTGTCACTTCCACTCCGTTGACATACGCCTTGTTGCCAGCGGGATCATTCATCTTAAACACAATAGCGATGTCCACCCACACCGGTTTTTCCACCGAGGCCACACCGATGGCGCCTTGGTTTTGCGCTTCACCGAGGTAGACGTAACTATTGAATGTCTCATCGCCGGGCCCTGGCGGCTTGACTCGTCCATCAATACCAATCCGCTTGTCAACACCCAGGGTTTGGAGCCAGTAAGTGTTTTCGTGCGCTACGCCACTATTGGAACCCATGATCAGGTTCTGGCCTGGGTGGTTGCCGCCGTTCCAGAGGTATGAGAATTCTATCGTGTGATGTCCGCCCCAGTCCGCCCACTGAGGCAGTGTCGTACCGGCTGTGGTGGAAAATGCTGCACCGGTGCCGTTGGGCTGACCGGCACCGACCAGGCTCCCGCTGCCGCCATCTACTAGGTTGTTGGCGCCGCCGGCAGCGCGCAGATCAGTTCCATTAGCGGCGAGCGCGGCATTGTTATTGCCCGTCTCATCCATGTAGGGTCCGCTGGTTCCCTCGAAGCGGTAGTAGGCGATGGTCGTCGCCGCTGGTGACTGGGCCGCTAGAACGGCTAGCACAACAAAAGATATCAAATTGAGTAACCGAATCTTCTTCGTCATGACACATCTCCTTAACATTGGCTGTGCTGGACGACCGGTTGAAAACCGAATCATCCACAACTGCCGTGTCCGCGATACGGTGACTCGGCAGAATGTCTCTCTCGATTGACAGGCCCACTTAGGCAAACCAACTCCCCGCCTGAAAAGACTGTAGAACAATCATACATTCTCAAGGAAAGGCGACTGCACGATTGCGCATACCATCCTGCCTTGAAAAACCTCACGGCGATTTCCACTCGACTTCTATCGATAGGAATTTGAATCTGGATTCATAGCTTTCGTAAACCCAATTTTGGTCTGGATGAAGATCCCTGTCAAATATCTTGCCCGATATTTTCTGGTATCTGTGGAAATCTCTTCGTGAAACAACTCGGCGGGCCCCGTTTTCATGGAGAGATCTCCTCGGATCACAAATGAGCGGGTTCCAAGCCGATTTCGTACACCTCCAACACACATCAAGGACTCAGGGAGTTATCCAACCGAAAATAATCGCTGGCTGCGGAGTTGACCACCCATTGTAGCACGCCCGACTGATGCTCACACCGCCTGATGAAACGCATCGCGGATACGCGCCAGGCCGGACATTGGCAGAAGAATCATTTTATTGGACCAAGGTGCAGAAAATATTGCTCGCCGATTAAGTCCGGCCCGCGCAAGGACGTTAAAATACCTGATCAGGTTGAGCACAGCGTCCTGATACAGCCACCTCTACTCAAACCAGAACGAATACAAGGCCGCTTTCATCATCCAGACGTGAAGGCGAATCGACTGTCCCTTGAGCGAGTCAAAGCTCTCCTTCGTCTCCCACCGGAGCATCGCATCCGTCGAGTCACCGCTGAAGACGAAGTCGTCGCCCTCATCAAAGGTCCAGCCTTGGAGCCAATTCCCGTCCTGCTCACCGTCACCTCGACGCACGGCGACACGAACGAAACCTCCAGGTTGTGTCTTGGCATTGATATGCAACTTGCCACCGGGACACAACAGAGGCTTTGTCAACATATAACCCTGTGTTGGCGCATCCAAGGAAACAAATCCGTCCTTGCGTAATTTGGCGAGGCACAGTTGCCCGCTGGGGTTCTTCATGAGATCTTCCTTGCGATGTAGCGCCGCATCGGCGCGATAGTAGATGTAGATCTCATTATGAAGCTCAGGCAAACCCTGACACGCCCCGATCTGGCCGCTGTCGTAGCTTCCTGGAAGTCCGTTTCCCAGAAATATGGGACGCTGCGGGTGACGCTGCCAATGAATCCCATCTCGACTCCAGGCAAGCTGGATATCGATATGCGATTGCTTGGGCACAGAGACCTCCGGCAGTGCGGAGTCAAGAGGAGGACCGTAGAACATTTGCAACAACCCGATATACACACCTTGATAGCGTGTGACCGGCATACCGTAGAGCATGGGAGGATCGAGCTCGTCAGGACGCAGTATGACAACTGGCTGTGTCCAAGTGATCAGATCCTTGCTTTCAGAGTATGCGATCCTGCGGATCTGGTGGCCATTCACGCTCGCCCGTCGATACATCATGAACACGTCCCGCTCGGCATTGTAGACGATGTTACAGAATGTGTCGTTGCGGGCATGAAACACCGGGTTCTCGTCCTGATCCTTCCAGTGGATTCCATCATCGCTCCAGGCGATACGGTCCTGCATACTATGGTGCTCACCCGGAGCCAACTTTTCCCTGACAAACCCGTAGAGCATCGCGTACTTACCTCTCGACCGCAGACGTGGGGGAACCTTCACGACGCTTGGGTCACCGTAGATGACGCCTTTGTCACCCAGCATCAGGTTGTTGGCCTGGCTGCCATTGAACTCCACAAGTTGCAGGTCTGGGGCAGTCCAACGAATGCCATCCTCCGATTCAAAGTAGTTCTGCACAAGACTCTGGTCGTACTTCTCACGAGCCAAGTGCCATTGTCGGCTCCACAGCCGAAAGCCCCCGCGCATTGGATCGTAGCTAACCGTTCCTTGCACAATGGGATGTACCGTAAGAGATTCACTGCGAATCACCGGATTGTCCGCATGCTTGACTGGCGGATGAACCGTACGACGGCATCCCCAGACGTCATCCACCACGTGATCGTCCAACAAAAGTTGTCGCGTGTTATCTATGACCACAGGCGGAGTTGGCTGGATGTGGTACGAACCCTCGATCAGCATCTGCCTCATTTCGTAGTTGAAATAAGGTGGTTCCGGCTCGTCACCCAAGCCGACTTGGCAACGGCAGACGAAAACCAGTGCCACGACAAAGACGAGGGCAAACCAGGGACAACACTTCATCAACATCCTGTTCCACATTCCAGAATTGGAATGTGGAACAACGGAAACCAAAACGCTTATCGGAAATGATTTATGAACGACCAGCCTGGTACAGCCAAGATCATCGCCGCCTTTGCACAGCCCTCGCCGATTCAGGGATGCCGCCATTGCTGGGTAAAAATAGTGCTGACTTTGTTTTGTAGGCATCGCCTTTCTCCTTAGACTCGCTCGGGATGGATAATAGATTTCAAGATCAATCTTCGTTAATTGGTTTGATCACAGTCGGCTCGATAGAATCCATTCCTCTTGTCCTGAGCAATCGCTGGTATTCCTTTCTGAGCACGCATGCTGTAATAAAACCGGTTGTTTCGACAGTTCCACACGTTTACCAAACGAGTTGACTGTTGCCCTACTTGTTGACCAGCTGCTATCTGGATTGACATTGTAGCGATGCCGTTGACACACGGTGTAAGAAGGGCACGTTTTTTCACCGATCCAGTGTCACATCGCGTATGCGATGATCCTGCTTCGCTTCCATCTGACCATCGTTCATTGTGATAAAATGCCAGGCCGCTGAGACATTTGTGATTGCCAATTCATCGTAGGGAAGTTTACCAAAATGACCCGCCAGGAAGCACGTGTCACCACGGCTGAGCATGTGCGATTCACAGACGACGGTGTAATTCCGGTTCGGTTCGATGTCACTCTTAACGATTCGTTCTCCCTGGGGTCGATTCCGGTCGAACTCATAGCTACAGCCTGCAACCTGCAGCAGGAACTCGTCTTCGCTTTCGGAATTACGGATATTGTCCTCGAAAATTTCTAGGAGGATGTTTCCTGTGACCCCAAAGGTATACAGACATCGATTAGTGGGCCGAAGCCAGTTGAGCAGGTCGACCAGATAGACATCCTGGTTTTCCTGCAGCGGTATTCCACGATAGAATCGGCGATTGTAGATGGCGATTTCCGTCCCGCTGGCGCTGCGCATCGCGTCTGCCATCCAGCTTCCCATCGAGGTTTCAGGAGGTTCGGTTCTATGCTGGGGGATGGCGGTCATTTTGCCGCCGGAGGTGTCCCATCGTCTTGGCTGTGTCGGCGCAACGGTGACCACACCAATCTTGTGTGTGCGGTACGCCGTCAACGGCCGAACCTTTCGCTCTCCAATGGTACCCTTCCAACCAGAATTCTCCCACGAGATCCGGATTTCCTGCTTATTCGAGCAAATTCCAGTGAACGCTTGCTCATCGTTGATGACAACACGGATTGGCAGCGTCAAAGCCAATAGTTCAGGCACCGGTCGCAGTGTGATTCGTTTTGCATTCTTCAGCGAGACAGCAATTAGATTGCGTGATTCAATGGCGGCGTCGATTTGGGCCACGTGGCCAACCTTGGCAATTTCCACAATTTCGGTCCAGTAGGCCTGCCCCTGAGTGGGAAGATAAGTCCGGAAAGTCACACGCCGCGGATGCTTGACTCGCCGTTGCTTGATCGCCCAGTCGAGCACATCGCCGGTCGTGACATTCATCGTGTTGTGTCCGGCACCTGGAACCACCCAGAGCCGCCCCCGAAAGCCTAGCTCATTCATACGACGGGCCATCGGGATCGGACCATCCTGCGCATACATCAGCCGATCCTTCTCACCCTGCACATACAACATGGGAACATAACGCAGGTTTTCGACAAGCGAGACGTGACCGTACGTAGACGCCAGCGGAACACCTCCCGCAAACAGGTCGGGATGGCGACAGCATAGGTAAGTCGTTCCAGTGCCGCCCATAGATTGTCCACTGCAGATGACGCGATCTCGATCAACCAGGAATCGCCTGCACACCTCATCGAGCACTGTCAGCACGTCATGCTCGCCAATTCCTCGATATTCGGTCGTGCCTCGCCCATGCGGGCAGACGACCATGATTCCTCGTTTTTCGGCCTCCTTCTTATAGACTCCGTCATGGTAGGCAGGATGGTCGAAGTACTTGTTTTGATCACTGCCAGTTCCGTGCAGCGCGATGAGCAGCGGCAGTTGTCGCTGACCGTCATAAGCCGATGGCAGATAGAGCCGGTATGGCTGCATCGTGTTGTCGATACCAGAATGATAGGAAAGCAACAAATCGCGGGGGCCGCCGATCTCATTGTGATCGTCGACTACGCTTGCCACTGGCGACAGGGTGTCGCTTTGAAAGGTTGTGATTCGCAACCGTTGGTCGGATTGATGATTGTCGTCAGCGCAACATTCGCCTGGCAAGTCCATTCCCGCAATCAAGCAGTACAGCAGAAACGCCATTCGTCCCAGAGTCGTCTTCATGCTCCGTGGTAACGACCCGTTTTTCCAAAACACGGAAAATTCCTGTCGATCCGGCGTTTGCGAGGCCGAACACAGCAGACGTGTCAGAACAACTGGTCGTTGTTTACGACGAACGTCTTGGTCACTTGTTGGATGAACTGCCAATCGGTGTCGTGGTTTCATCAGATCAATCCATAGGAATGTGACGCGCCGGGTGCTAATCGACCCGGAAGGAGTACAGTTTGGCGCCCTGCACATGAAAACGCAAGCGGACCGCATTTCCAGCGAACTACGTAAGATCTCACGGTCATCCATTGACGGTAACAAAACCATGATTATGGCCCGCTTGTTCATCGCCTGGAAATCTTCTAGAAAACGCCGCTTTCGTTATGAAATTGCGTTGGTTTCCAAACTCTGAAAGTGTAAGATTCGCCTGTCCGCCGGGTACGGGACAACCAATGCGATGTAGAAGGCAACAACAGCGCAAAGTGTCGGTCGACTCATGCCAGTTCTCCGTTGAGGGCCCGTGAAAAAAGAGTATGAGGCGGGGCCGATTTCCATACAACACGTCACACCTGCCTGTCAGAAATTGCGGCCGGCAACGCATCGGTCACAGTACATCGAAGCCGTTCAATTCCCAACCTATCGAAAAGGTGCGACACCACCGAAAAAGACGACCCGATCAATGTCAACATCGCAATCAACGACGGTGAAAGGATACGACGGGAAACCATAGCATCTGCCCGGAGCAGTCAGGGAAACGTTGTCCAGGTTTTAATTTAAGACAATTCACCATGTCGAAAAAATCTCCTTTCCATTTTTGGAGGAGATTTTTTTCAGAACTCGCTCTCAAGAGTGCTGGATTTGTAGATCTCTACACCCCGTCTTTACAGAACGCACCATCGTTTTCCAGTACAATTTTCTGAACAGACAATCCGTTGCACAACATGACTGCGATGGCATGCGAAGAGGAGACAGCCGGTAAGATCCACCTAAATCCCTGTTGATGGAAGATTTAGGCGACCCAAAGCGAGCCAGTGCCAAGGTAAGAAAAAGAGGCGCCGCCCGGATTCGAACCGGGGATGGCGGATTTGCAATCCGCTGCCTTAGCCACTTGGCTACGGCGCCATGCTTCAGAAATTTAAAAAATCCGGCAAAAATGGTCAAGAGGAATAGGAAATTCAGAGAACCCTGATACCCGTCATATTTTGCCCACTCGTTCATCTCTGACTCTATCATGATTGGTTGAAGAGCCAGGCCTCCGGAACTCGATTTTCTAACAAGCGCTCGAGATGACCAGCCATGCCAAAAACTAATGGATGGTTCTCGGTCGGTTACCCTGTGCACGCGTAGGGTGCATTGGCCTTCCAATAGGCACGTTGGCGGTCCAAAGGGGACACGTAGGTGCCCTGCGTCGTTGGCTCGCAGGGCGTCCCGAGGCCTGTCGCACCCCGTGTGACGGCTACTTTGTAAAAAAGGGCTCAACCCATGCAATGGTTGCTGTATTACATTCGTCGGATTTCAGATACTCAGCTGGCTGAGATTGCACTGGAAATCGCCAATCGGCATCGCCAAACGATTTGGCAGCAAATCGAACAATACGACACGAGCATGAATTCGGACCAATTGCGGGGATACATTCGCTCTCGCACCAGCTTTCTCGTGCATGCCGAAGTGGATACTTTCCTGAATCAAAACGCCAACAAGGATCCAAGCCTTGGCGAACGATTCAGTGCCCAATTGATGGACTCTATCCGGCAATTGGCCACTCAGGACATTGAAAACATGCGGGTCAGGGAACGTCACGCCGCGTGATCCTTCCGATTGCTGGGCCAGGCAAAGACGATTCTCGGACTTCAGAACTCAGCCCCGCAGGTCGCGCTGCGCGCTACGAGATAAAGGGGTTCTTGTCGCAGCCGCGCGTCTTTCGGTAGAATTTGGATGATGTGCTACTGTAGCCGGTGCGATTGCTTTTTCTTTGGTTTAACCCGTGTTCTGCTGTTTTGATGAGTCGTCCCAAAAATCTGGTTGTTGCTCAAAGCGGTGGTCCCAGTCCCGTGATCAATAACACCGTGCGCGGTGTCATTGAAACCGCGCGAGAATTGTCAGAAATCGATACCGTTTATGGAGCCCAGCACGGCATCGAAGGTGTACTCAAAGAAGAACTGCTCGATCTTTCCAGCCAATGCCCTCAAGAGATCGCCTTATTACAATACACGCCTGCGGCAGGATCTATCGGCACATGCCGTTACAAGTTGCGAGCGGGCCAGGATGAAGATTTTTCGCGTTGTATTGACGTCTTCAAAGCACACAACGTTGGTTACTTCATCTACATCGGTGGCAACGATTCGATGGATACGGCCAACAAAATTGCGAGCCTCGCCCGCGAGCGTGGACTTGATCTGGTAGGTATCGGTGGCCCAAAAACCATCGATAACGATGTGGGAGACAGCCAGTTCAAATTAATTGACCACACACCCGGTTATGGCTCAACGGCCAAATACTGGATGCACATGATTCAAAATGCCAACCAGGAAAATGTCGGGTCCTGTCCTGCCGACCCCGTACTGGTAATGCAGGCCATGGGCAGAAAAATTGGGTTCATCCCCGCTGCAGCCCGGCTGGCAGATCCCCATCGTGAATTGCCACTGCAGATTTATCTAGCCGAAAGCCAGTGCTCATTACAGGAAATGACGGACAACATTAACGACCAACTCCGGAACGATCGACGTTGCATGGTCGTGGTAAGTGAAGGCTTTGACGTAGGTGAACTGGGCGCCTTAACCGACGCATTTGGTCATGCTTCCTACAGTGCCAGTCAGACAACCGTAGCGCAAAAAATTGTCAATTACCTGAACGAAGTAGGACTGGCGGCTAAGGGCGCTGCCCGGGCCAATGTACCAGGAACCGACCAAAGACATTCGATCGCCTATGCGTCAACAGTCGACCTGGACGAAGCCTATCGTGCTGGCAAAAAAGCCACGCTGCTGGCGGCTGCTGGGCAAAGTGGCTACATGGCTACGATTCTGCGTGATGAAGGGCCCGATTATCAAGTTCGCTACGATCAGGTGCCGCTGGAAGAAGTGGCCAATAGCGAACGGACTTTCCCATCTTCCTGGATCACCGGAAATGGTTACGATGTGACCGATGATTTCGTGCGTTATGCACGCCCGCTGGTCGGCGACGAAATGGTTCGTCTTCCTATGATTGATGGACGCCAACAAATGACACGATTGAAGCCCATCCATGCAGATCAAAAACTGCCAGCCTACCTACCGCAGGCCGATCGGCCATCATAAGATCGATTCGCAACGAACAACACCAACACGCACTCTCTCAAGCATTGATTATCGACAATGTATGAAATTACTCCTCAAAATGAATTCCTCGTCGGTATCGATTCGGACGGTTGTGTCTTTGACACCATGGAATTGAAACATAAAGAATGTTTCATTCCTCGTACGATCTATCACTATAACTTGCAAGGGATCAGCAAGTACGCGCGGGAGGCGGCCGAATTTGTCAATCTTTATTCCAAAGATCGTGGAATCAATCGTTTTCCCGCTCTGATCAAAACGCTGGAGTGGCTGCAACAGCGACCAGAAGTTACGGCAAGAAACGTGAACATTGAAGTCCCCGAACCGTTGCGAATCTTTGTCCGTGAAGAAACCAAGCTGGGCAATCCCGCATTGGAAGCCAGAGTGAAGGCTACGGATGATCCGGACCTGCGTCGGGCCCTCACTTGGTCCACAGATGTGAACGAAGGAATTGCGTCCATGGTCCGCGGGGTGCGTCCATTTCCACAGGTTCGCGAGTGTCTTGAAAAGCTCGGCAGCACGGCCGATATGCTCGTCGTTTCTGCGACACCCAATGAAGCACTTACTGCAGAATGGGAAGAACACGGTGTCGCACAGCATGTCGCTGCCATTTGTGGACAAGAATCGGGCACCAAAAAAGAAACGCTTGGTAATGCGACCAAATACGCCCCTCACAAAACACTCATGATTGGCGACGCTCCTGGCGATCAGCGAGCTGCGTTGGCCAACCATTGCCTTTTCTTCCCAATTAATCCGGGCGAAGAAGAATTGAGTTGGCAGCGATTCTACACAGAAGGAATCGACAAATTTCTCAATGGCCAGTTCACCGGCCCGTACCAACAGTCGTTGTTGGACGAATTTGATCGAAAATTGCCAGAGATTCCACCCTGGCAGGTGAAGTCTTAGAACGACTCCACCAACCTTGCCAGCAAAGCTGAGCCCTACTGTGTTCGCAGGTTTTAAATGAAACACTGAAGCCTGAAAGCGTCCCTGCGGGCTTGCACGCCAGTCGCCGAAACGTAAATTAAACAATGTGCGTGTTCTTATTGAACAGTGCCGGCTGGATCTCGCGAAGTTAGCGGGAATCACAAGTGAGATTACGCTTTGAGGTAGATTCCGCTCGCTGGCACATCGGGCTATGATTTCCGCAAAGCTGTCAGTCCGATTTCCCGTGCAGGCTGCAATCATGGGGAGTTTATTTTTTTGAAAAATCATCCAGCATGATTGAAAAGCATCCTGGCTTCTTCACTCGGAGCAACCGTAACGAATCACTGGCAGGAGATTGAAGATGAGTGACCTGTGCGATTTTGGACTCGTCGGACTCGCCGTGATGGGCGAAAACTTTGCTCTCAATGTCGAGAGTCGCGGATACAGCGTCGCTGTCTATAACCGCACCACAGAGAAGGTCGACCGATTGATCGAGGGTCGTGCTGCAGGCAAACGTTTTGTCGGTTGTTATTCGCTGGAACAACTCGTCAAAAGCTTGAAACCACCACGAAAAGTAATGACACTGGTCAAGGCTGGGCCGGCAGTCGATTCGATCATTGAACAACTCATCCCCTTGATGTCACCTGGTGACATCATCATCGACGCCGGGAATACCCATTTCACCGACACCGAACGTCGTACGCAGTATGTCCAGGAACAGGGGCTGCTGTTCATTGGCACAGGTATCTCCGGGGGTGAAGAAGGTGCGCTCAAAGGCCCCAGCCTGATGCCCGGTGGTAGCCTCGATGCCTGGCCGGCAGTGAAACCAATGTTTCAGGCCGCTGCTGCAAAAGTTGGTCCCAATCAAGATATCCCCTGTGCCGAGTGGGTTGGACCAAGGGGCGCTGGCCATTATGTGAAAATGGTGCACAACGGTATCGAGTACGGCGACATGCAACTGATCTGCGAAGCCTATCTGATGCTGAAGGAGGCATTGGGGCTCAACAACGACCAACTCTATGATGTCTTTGACCAATGGAATCGGAGCGAACTCGAAAGCTACCTGATCGAAATCACACGTGACATTTTTAGTGTCGAAGATGACACTCCGGGTTCAGGAGAAGAAGGAGGAAAAGAGCATCTGGTCGATAAAGTGCTCGATAAAGCTGGAGCCAAAGGAACGGGCAAGTGGATGAGTCAGCTGGCCTTGGATTTGGGGGTACCCAGCACGTTAGTCACAACCGCAGTGTACGCCCGTAGTTTATCGGCAGCGAAGGATTCTCGTACCCGTGCCAGTAAAATTCTCAAGGGGCCTACTGGATCATTTTCTGGCGATGCAAAATCGTTTGTCGAAGATATCCGCCAGGCACTCTACGCCTCCAAGATTTGTAGTTACGCCCAGGGATTTGTCCAATTGCAAGCCGCAGCTGCAGAACATGACTGGCCTTTGAACTATGGCGACTGTGCCCTGTTATGGCGAGGTGGCTGCATCATTCGGGCACAATTTCTCGACCGCATTAAGGAGGCCTTTGACGATCAGCCTGAATTAGAAAATCTACTGCTTTATCCCTATTTCACGGCAGCCGTTCACCAAGCCCAGGATTCCTGGCGGCGCGTGGTCACCGTGGCCACGGAATTGGGCTTGCCAGTTCCCGCATTCAGTACGGCCCTTGCCTATTTCGACAGCTATCGCCGCGCCCGGCTACCCGCCAATTTACTTCAGGCACAACGAGATTACTTTGGTGCCCATACCTACCAGCGTGTTGACGTGGAAGGTGCATTTCATACCGAATGGCTGGAAAAACGTCGTCAACCAAAACCTTAATGGAGACGTGATGTCCTCTTCTTCCGAATATCTTCAATCCTTGTTTGGCATGGACAACCAAGTGGCCGTCGTCATTGGAGGGACCGGTGTTTTGGGCGGCTCCCTAGCGGAAGGTTTGGCCAATGCTGGTGCACACGTTGTCGTGGCAGGCCGGTCCGCTGAACGTGGTGAACAACGGGTCCGTCAGATCATCAGCAACCAAGGCAGCGCTGATTATCATGCCGTGGACGTGACCTCCCGAGCTTCCATCGAAGAACTGCTGGACGGCGTTTTGGCCCGTCATCAGAGAGTGGATATGCTGATTAATTGCGCCGGTGTTAATTCGGCTACGCCTTATACTGAAATCTCTGACGACCAGTGGGACAACGTGATTGATTCGAACCTTAAGGCAACTCATCTCGGATGCCAGATTTTTGCACCCCACATGGCGGGGAACAACGAGAGAGGCACAATCCTGAATATTGGCAGTGTGACAGCTCACCTTCCGCTCTCGAAAGTATTCGCCTACTCGGCATCAAAAGCCGCCGTTGTTAATCTGACTCAAAACGTGGCTCGTGAGTTTGCGAGTCAAGGCGTGCGGATCAATTGTCTCTGTCCTGGATTCTTTCCAGCGGAGCAAAACCGTAAGATTCTCACAGAGGAACGCAAGGCAATGATTTTCCAGCAAACTCCGCTGGGTCGTTTCGGTGAGTCTGAAGAATTGATTGGTTGTGCACTCCTGCTCCTGTCACGCACTGCCGGTAGTTTTATTACAGGTGCAACCTATTATGTGGATGGCGGTTTTACTGCAATGCGTTTGTAAGGCCAACGGACACCATAGCGCCAACGGGGAAAGTGGCTCACGCGTTTCGGCCATTTCAGGGTCCACCAGAAGGTTGACGTTGAGGCGATTTGCTGAATTTTCACATTGGCCAAGCGTAACCAAGACAGCCTTGTCACTTAGGAAAGTGCCATGCCACATACGATGGTAATCTTCGGAGCCTCGGGAGATCTGACGCAAAGAAAATTGATTCCCGCCCTTTATCAATTACATCAAAAGGGAAGACTTCCTGAAGAAACACGAGTGGTTGGCTTTTCACGTACCGAGTTCAGCCATGACCGGTGGCGCTCTAAATTAGCTAAATCGACAGCGAAATTCGTCGGTGATCGCTTTGCTCCGGAAAGCTGGCAGGCATTTGCTGAAAACCTCTTTTATCAACGTGGTGATATTGGCAACGCAAACGACTTTTCTAAACTTGCGCATATGCTTAATGAACTGGAAAAAGGTGTTTCCAGTACACGCGTCTATTATTTGTCGACGATTCCCCAACTCTATGTTGACGCGGTCAACCAACTGGGAAAAGCCGGGCTGGCCGACGAGTCCAATGGGCCACGGCGAATGGTAATCGAAAAACCATTTGGGACGGATTTACAATCTGCTCGGATCTTGAACGATAACCTGCATCGTGTGTTTGTCGAGCATCAGGTTTATCGCATCGATCACTACCTGGGCAAAGAAACAGTCCAAAATCTGCTGGTGCTACGCTTCGCTAACAGCATTTTTGAACCCCTCTGGAATCGCAACTACGTCGACCACGTGCAGATCACAGTTGCCGAGGAAGTCGATGTCGGAACTCGAGCCGCTTATTACGACTCTTCCGGTGTCTTGCGAGATATGTTCCAGAATCATTTGCTGCAACTCATGATGATCACTGCCATGGAGGCACCCGTGCAATTCAGCTCGGACCTGGTTCGTGACGAAAAAGTGAAAGTCCTGCGAGCCGTGCGTCCCATATCAGAAGACCAATTCGAGGAAAACACCTTTGGTGGCCAATACGAGAGTTATTCGCAGGAGAAAGGCGTTCCGCCCGACAGCCGCACGGCCACCTTTGCCGCCCTCAAATTCTGGATTGATAATTGGCGGTGGAAAGACGTCCCCTTTTATCTGCGCAGCGGAAAGGCAATGTCATGCCGGACAACACAGATCGTGATCCAGTTTCGCGAGCCGCCACACATGTTGTTCAACCTCGGATCCAACCGTCACTTTGATGCCAATCGTCTAGTCATTCAGGTTCAACCAGCTGAAGGAATCCAGCTGCATTTTCAAACTAAAGTCCCCGATGCGGGCATGAACCTGCGGATGACCGATTTCGATTTCAGCTTCGCACGTGAGTTCTCAGGCTCACTGCCAGATGCCTACCAGCGACTCCTGCTGGATGTATTAAACGGCGACGCCAGTCTGTTTGCTCGTAGTGACGAGGTCGAGTTAGCGTGGTCCATTATCGACCCAATCCAATCGGCGTGGGACGGTACGATGGCTCGCGAACTGGAGAAGTACCCCAACGGGCAATGGGGGCCGACAAGTTGTTCTGCATGGATGCGCCGTCAAGGGCGCGAATGGTTTGATGTTTGTCCTATCCTGCATTGATTCCGCAAATCGCAGCAGCACCATCAGGGATTCACAGCCGGCAGTCTCGGTCGACGATTCCAATGATCAACAACTTGACCGTTCAACAAAATGGCCTCACTGGTAAGCCTTTCAGAATTAGCAGTAATGAGATGGACATGATGACCACGCGATGCCATTCCGGGTGGCTGCAAAAACCAACGACCTGCCTTAGGAGTGCGTTGTGGTACTCCTAAACCACCTTCACCAATATAGACGACTCCCGTCAAGTCTGGCTTGAAATTACGAATCGGAACAGTTCGTTTTATGACATGGCCATCCGCTTCACACACCAGATCGACATCGTATTTTTCAAATAGGGGCACCCAATGCTGTAACGCTCCACTCGGCTCCTTTACTGCGGGCCAGGCCGGACGGTGGTATTGAACAACAATCCAACGACATGCCGGCCGCTGAAGAGACAGGACATTGTCGAGCCACCTTTGTTGTCGACCAGCCATACTGATTTCAGTATTCAGCGTGATCCATTGCATTTGAGCGTTAAGCTTCAAGCCATAGTAGTTGTGACCATCCCTATTTTCAAAACCGAAAACCTGGTTGAATTCGACTCCGTGATCATGATTGCCTCGAGTTGGAATGATGGGCAATAAACGTCCCTGATGCGATAATGTTAGCTGATGGTCAGTCAACCAATCACTCCACTGCCCTACATTGCTGCCCTCCACGATGTAGTCGCCACCGTGAGCCAACGCGATGATATCGGCCTTTCGATCAACAAGCTTCGAGATCAGCATGTTGATTTTCTTTCTCTCTTGGCGCCCCGTACGAGAATCGCCGCCAAACAGGATGCGAATTTGACGATCATCCCGCGGTGCCGTTAAAAACCAAAACTCGGGCGATCGGTTTCCATCACTGTCCAAGACCAGTTGATATCGGGTTGCTGGTTCGAGTGAGCTCAAACGGCAATGGTGGTAGGAATACCCTGTATGGTTCTGGTTGCTCCCATAGCGACCGTTCCGCTGGCATTCAATCGTTGTAAAACGATCTTCTCCTGTCTTGCGAACGTACACTCGATGTGACCGGCCAGTTTGCCGGGTACTCCATGAAACAATGGCTTCTGTTGCTGGATTGGCAATCCAAATCAACCGCCATTGGAAGGGCACATTCGGCTGTTGATTTTCTGCTCCAAGTCCGCTCGAGCCGTTCACCAGAACAAACAACATCCATCCCGTTATGGATAATGCCAAGTTCCTCAATTGACCATTCATCGTCTTACCTTATTCAATAACACGTCTCTAAGATTCCGTCAGCTCAGTCAACGATAGACAATTTTTCGTTAAAGCCAAGCTTTGTCTCGTGAAAACCTGCACCTTTACCAAGCTCGTGGCAATACCAACGACTTCCATCAAACTCAGGGAACGACTGACTCATTCATTTTCAGCACAATTTCAAACGACACTTCCGGTGTAATTTCTCTGCTCAATCCTCTTGTTTCTTCAGGACTCTATTACTTCTCGACAACCAAAGCAACAACACCAATGGAACACAGTAGTTGGGAGCTCGAACAAGCACTTCATGATACGCTTCTAGCCCGCTATGCATGACACGACTTCCCGCGGCAATCGCCGCCCAAATCGTCATGTAGACCAGGGGGAATCGCGTCGGTCGAACCATCACCCATAAGGCAACGGCAGCGTCCAGCCATCCGATGGTCCACAAAAGATGATGGGCCATCGTCTCAGAAACATCCCAGGAAAACCGCTTTGCCCCCATCAAAAGATAATCGAGATAGGTACCGTAACCGCAAATCGCTTTGATCCCATGTCCCAAAAAAGTGGCGGCCGCAGAAACCCTCAAGAACCAATCAACCAATCTGGTACCGGTTAAATGCTGGTACAGCAGAATAATGAGTACCATGGGCGCAGCAAATCGGGACGCGTGGCTTAAAAAGACCAACGGAATCCTCCAGTCATCCAAATCAAAGAATGACCATCGAACGAGATATTCCGATCCACGATACCAGGCAGCTGTGGTCAGAAAAAAATGCCAGATGACAATGTAAACTAAAGGTACCAGCACAAAGTATCGAAGGTGCGTCGTTAAAAACCGATGGTCGACAGGAAACCACCGGCAATCAAAATGCACAGCTAAAGCGATCGTTAAACCGCTTGCAAAGTAAATCATCATCCCCCAATCGTCAACCGACTGGGCAATCCTTTCAGGCCAACCCCACTCGAACAACAGTTGACCATAAACGGGGGACTCGATTTCCAATTCGACCCAGAGATGCTTTGCCGCGAGTCCCCAACAATGCAGTGCAATGCAGATCGATAACAATCGGACAATCTGCATCGTGTGTTTCTGACTGGATTTGGAAAACGGCAATCGCCACCTACAATTGTTGAGCCACATCGCGAAATGGATTTCCGTCTTCATAGGTCACCAGACGAGCTGCCATTTCCTGCTTCGAACTGTTAGGTCGGACATGTTCGATTGCCTTTTTTTGCCAATCTACGGCCTCTGCAAATTCTCCCATTTCAGCACATGCCGCAGCAAGTGCTTCCAATGCATCACAATGCTTGTAGGAAGTCATCTCGCATGCCTTCTCGGCAACAGCAAATGCCTCTGAACCATCCCGTATTGAATCCAGCGGGCACGTTGCCAAAATCCAAGCCTTCCGATAATAAGCCTGAAAGTGCCGGGGTTGTTTTCCAATTGCGGCTTCAAATTCAGCCAGAGCCATCTCAAAATTGGCCAGTTTCAAATAACACAGCCCCCGTGAATTGTGCCGCAAATGATCTTGCGTCGAATAGACTCCCAGAGTTAATCCGTAGTCATCAGCCGCTCCGGCAAAATCTTTTATTTGTTCTCGACAAATCGCTCGTTTCACGAACAAATACACGTTTTTCTTGTTTGGTTTTTTACCTGACAGGACAATCGCCTGATCGAGATCGCTGATTGCCTCACGATAGACTTCACGTTGTTTGCGAAAATCGCTTCGCATGACCCAAGTCGACTGATGTTTTGGATCGACAGCCAAAATACGGGTACATTCTTCTTCCGCCTTGTCCAACTGCTGAGTCTTTCGGTAAATGTTGATTCGCTGCCGATAAGCCTCAATGTATTTTGGCTTGATCTTAATCACCGTATTTAAATCCGCGAACGCTTCCTCGTATGTTTTTCGAAAAATAAAGTATCGAGCTCGCAACATACGCGACTCGATCTGGCGTGGCCACTGCTGAATAATCTCGGTCAACTGTTCAATCGCTGCATCATATTTTTGATGTCGATAAAGCATCTGGGCTCGAGCCATTCCCTGATAGATGTACAACGGGGAGTAGACCTGCATTGCGCGATCCAAATCGGCAATGGCACGATCTCGGTCACGATCGAGTTCATACATTTTCGCCCGGCGCCCATAAATCAAACTCAATTCGTTCGGCGAATGTTGAAAAATTTTGACCGACTGCGTCAGGTCCTCAATCCCTTTTTTGTATTCTCTTTTATCCTTCCAAAGCATGGCACGAAAGCGGTAAAGTGTCGACAACTTTCCTTCTGTCAGTAGACGATTAAAGATCTCCAGGGCATCATCGTACTGGCCAGTGACATGTAGTTCCAATGCTTGGTGGATCTGTTGTAAATCAGGTTCTTTACGATAAGGCAACGAAAAATATCTGTCTGCGAGAAAAGTTTTGATCACTGCTGGTGGACGAAAACCTCGCGCACGAGCTTCCACAAAAACGGCCAAGGATTCGGCAAGGTTTTTACATCCATACAGGCTCGGTATCCCCTGGCTTTCAGCCAATTTATAGAACCGTTTCGATTCGTCCAAAAGAACACGATAGGTGGCCACGTCCTCTGGCATCGTGAAGTATTTTCCCCCTCGCCGGTCGACTTCATGATGAACCCATTCCAGTCGATGAAACACTGCTTCAATCCACTCTGGATCACATTCGTTGATGCTCACCACATCAACCAGATGTGCCATTTCATGAACAAGAGAGTCCGTGAGATTTTTTCGGGTTCGCGGTTGAAATGCCAAGTCCGTCACGTAGATGGCATTTTGCGGAGTAACAGCCATCGCCAGTGCCATTGGACGACTCGCTCCACCGGTCCGAAAAACTTTGACCGGGCGGTAAGCGGTGGCCCGGACGGCGACGCCTTCAGCTTTGGCCACCGCCATACGAAGTGCAAACCGAATGCTGCTCTTTTCCCTGATCGTCCACGCCTGCGCACGCGGAACTCCATAGCCCCCAGCTCGCTGGTGCACGTCGCAAAACTCAAAATGCGCTAAAAGTTCGCTTGCTAAAGAAGTGTTGCTTGCAGCGAAAAGAAACAGCAGCGCGTAAAACAAACACATCCTGACAAGCCATTTATATGTTTCAGAAAGCGAATTCGACATTTTGCCCATCGCATCTCAGGTTCCGCCGGGGGTACATCTCGCTGAACCACGACCCCAGAACAACGTTTGCCAAGATCCCCGTGTCGTTTGACAGAGTCCCCTTGCTCGCCTTCACACCGTTGGAGAGCTCACCCTTAATTATACGCACTCACAAGAATGACACACTATGTAGAACTTAAAAACTACTCGCCCAAAATAATCGACAGGCGATCCTGTTACTCCAATCGCCCAACCAACCTTGCCTTACGTAGCCTCGTCAAATCCACTACAACATGAAATCCTCGCGGTTTGTCTGCAGCAGAAACAATCCGTCATCGATGTCACGAGATCCAATGCTGGTCGTTGACTGAAAAACACGACCTATCAATCAACGGGATATTTCATTTGTGAAACGAAAATCCCCAGCTGACACCCGGACGGCGGCGATGGTGGTGATGTCCATAGCCCCTCCAGGAAAACGGAAAGGGAACCCCGTAGTAATGTTCCTCAACAACGACCGGCGGCGCTCGTCTCGGCGGTGAGTTCTGAGATTGAATAGTACGAGGAGGAGGCGCCTGCAGAGATTGGATCACGGCGTCACTCACGCCTTGTTCCTTAAGGGTGATCAGATCTTGAGCGTGCAAGGCGCGCGCCACACCATAAGCAGCAATGTGAGTACGAATGACTTCATCACTAAGTCCGGCTTTGCTCATGGCAATCGCATCATCAATCGTGACGGCACCAGCCATTTGCCGTCCCAACTGCTGTTCGATTACCGCCTGATTCCGCGCTTCAGCTTCATCAAGATGATCGCCAACCACAGCGCCGGTCAACGAACCGATTGCTGCACCAACCAACGCACCTTCAGCCGATTTCCCGGTGACCTCCCCCACAGCAGCTCCCAATCCGGCACCCGTCAATCCTCCGAGAAGACCCAACCGGTCACTATGATACGGCGACCGGCAACCGCTGATGACAAACATGATGACCAGCAAAACGAGAGAGATGAATTTTTCTAAAACACTCATCGCATATCACCTTAATTGGTAAAAATGCCTGCCCCACAAAACGTTTTGACTTAAACAACACCCCTTCGCTTCCCAGCAAGAACGAGGAGCGCCATGATGTATCGATAGCGACACACGATCGCCAAAAACCATCAAGCAAAATCCTGCTCCAAGGGACTCATACTCTTGCCGGAAAAGGGCGATGAGTCGCCGATGGTCTCAGCAAAAATGAAATGGGTCAAGCCAGAAATTTTCCTAGAACGCCGCTTCAAATTCTCAAATTTCACTGCGGGATTAAGACCCCTTGGCAATTGGGCCAACCATTTC
>Ga0310342_100000576_pt1 | contig 21018 bp, 13 predicted proteins | sample S15DNA20500_MG_FD_206155 | JGI IMG/M metagenome (GOLD analysis project Ga0310342, IMG submission 206155) | Marine microbial communities from station ALOHA, North Pacific Subtropical Gyre - S1503-DNA-20-500_MG | ecosystem: Environmental > Aquatic > Marine > Oceanic | place: Pacific Ocean: North...
TGGAGTGATTTTCTTGCTGACCATCTCGGGTTTTTCTGTTTACGGTCTGGCTTTCGGAGGTTGGGCTTCCAACAACAAGTACTCGCTTCTCGGTGGACTGCGTGCGTCCGCCCAGATGATCAGTTACGAAGTGGCGCTAGGCCTCTCCGTAATTGCGATTTTGATGACAGCCGAAACAGTAGACCTCAACCAAATTGTACGACAGCAATGGGGAGCAAATACTCTCGGACTGATGCAATGGAACATCTTCCAACAACCAATAGCTGCTGTCATTTTCCTTGTGGCTGCATTCGCTGAAACCAACCGACTCCCCTTTGATCTTCCCGAGTGCGAAGCAGAACTGATCGGCGGCTTTCACACTGAATACAGTGGTTTGAAGTTTGCTACTTTTTTCATGGGTGAATACATCGCGATGATCACCATGTCCGGACTGATGGTAACGATGTTCCTCGGCGGTTGGAGCCTCCCGTGGGTCGAAATACCGACCTCACCCACCTTCGGTGACGTGGCGCTGAGCGTCCTGATCTTTAGCGTCAAGATTCTAGTGCTGTTGTTTCTGTACATCTGGGTTCGTTGGACCCTTCCCAGATTCCGTTATGACCAGTTGATGAATATTGGCTGGAAGGTCTTCATTCCTCTTTCACTCATCAACCTGGGTCTCACTGCAGTCTCGGGCGTGCTTGGCTGGAACTGGCTGATCCCCCTTCCCTGGTAGCTATAGAGTAAGAACGGAGTTCGCATGGCCAATCAAAACGATGCCAGCGAGGAAAAACAACCCGCAGAAACCGGCACCACAAGTGCCCGGGAAAAAGCCAGTTTTGCCGTCCCCGTAATCAAGGGACTTGCCAACACCTTGGCTCATGTTCTGCGTCGTGAGCCAAACACGATCCACTACCCTGACGAAAAGAGAACTCCGTATCCTGGCTACCGCGGAGAACATCGACTGAAAAGGGATGCACTGGGACGGGAAAAATGCGTGGCTTGTTTCCTGTGCTCTACCGCTTGCCCTGCACACTGCATAGAAATTGTCGCTGAAGAAGCGCCTTGGAGTGATCGAGAAAAGAGGCCAAGGCTTTTCAATATCGACATGATGCGTTGTATTTACTGCGGGATGTGTGAAGAAGCGTGCCCCTGCGACGCTATCGAACTCACCCCCGTGTACAACATTCCTTCGAGAACCCGTGGCGAAAAGATCTACGACAAAGAGAAACTCCTGTCCCTGTGATGTGTAACGAAACATCGAGGAACAGAAGAGGGGGATGAAGTGCTGAGCCCTTGGCTGGAACATCTGATTTTCAGTATCGTAGCCATCGTAGCGGTTGCGGGTTCGATACTCGTGGTTACACGACGTAACCCCATCTATTCGGCCCTGTTTCTCATCGTGGTATTCGGAACGGTATCAGCAATGTTCATGTTGCTCGATGCCCCTTTCCTCGGATTCATGCAACTCCTGGTCTATGCCGGCGCCATCATGGTGCTGTACCTGTTCGTCATCATGTTGATCAACCCGCGAGATGGGAACCTACCAAAAGAAGGTGGAGCCATCGAAAATTCTTTTGCAGGAGGAGTTTCCCTGCTCATATTTTCATTGCTGGCATTCGCCATCTCACACTCCGGTGAAGTGGAACGGCTCTCAAACGCCGGCGGAATCCCTGCCCTGCCTGAGGTACCTCTGTCACACGGTGGAATCGCTGGGTTCGGACTCGAATTGTTCCACAACCATCTGCTGGTCTTCGAACTTACATCCGTACTGATCCTTGTCGGGATCATCGGTGCAGTGCACCTGGCCATGCGCAGGAAGAGCACCGCTCTCACTTCTGAGGAGGCCGCGGAAGGAGCGGTGACCGCTGATGTTTAGCCTTCCCGCCATCCTCTATCTGAGCGCGTTTCTGTTCAGCATTGGAACCTATGGGGTTCTGGCAAGACGCAACATCCTGGTCGTCTTGATGTCACTCGAATTGATGCTCAATGCCGTCAACATTGCACTGGTTGCATTCGGTAGGGTCCATGCATTGAGTGCCGCCTCTGGTGAACACGGTGGCCAGATATTCACTTTGATGGTTCTTGCTGTTGCTGCTGCAGAAGCGGCCATTGGCCTGTCGCTACTGTTGGTGATCTGGAGACGTTGGGAAACCATTGATCTTCGCGAACTTTGCCAGTTGAACGGCTGAGGGGGACGACTTGGATACCAATCTGCTCTGGATACCTCTTCTCCCGTTTTTGGGTTTCCTCATCACCGGCTTGCTCGGCCGTAAGCTGGGGCACAAATCCGTTTCCATCATCGCTTGCCTGCTACCGATACTGTCTTTCGTCATCTCATACGCAGCCTGGAATCGACTTGTTTACGGAGTAGATGCACTTCACTGGAGTGGATTCAAATGGATCTGGATCGAGGGAGTCCTGGAGGTTCCCTTTGCTCTCCATTTCGACGGTCTTGCAGCGGTGATGTGCATGGTGGTCACCGGAGTGGGTTCGCTGATCCATCTCTATTCCATCGGGTACATGAAAGGGGATCCAGGCTATCACCGGTACTTCGCTTACCTGAATCTCTTCACCACGTTCATGCTTCTCCTGGTGCTAGGTGACAACCTTCTTCTGATGTTCATCGGCTGGGAAGGTGTTGGACTCTGCTCCTATCTCCTGATCGGATTCTGGTACGAGAGCGACGCCAACTGCACCGCAGGAAAGAAAGCCTTCCTCTTCAACCGGGTTGGCGACCTCGCCTTTCTCATCGGCATGTTCCTGTGCTTGCAACACTTCGGTAGCCTCGACATGTCGGTACTCACCGGTGCTTCAGGCATCGATCGCGTTTCTGCCGAAACCATCGCTTTTGGCTGGGGAAGCGCCGGCGTGATCACCACCATCGCCGTACTGCTATTCATCGGAGCTACTGGAAAAAGTGCTCAGATTCCGCTGTTTGTGTGGCTACCGGATGCGATGGCGGGCCCGACACCGGTCTCAGCGCTCATCCACGCCGCTACCATGGTGACCTCCGGTGTCTACATGTGCTGTCGGCTGATGCCACTGTTTGAAGCCTCCCCTGCCGCAATGGGGCTGATTGCAGCAGTCGGTGCCTGTACTGCGCTACTGGCAGCTCTCATCGCCTTTTCCCAGAACGACATCAAGAAAGTACTCGCCTACTCCACGGTCAGCCAACTGGGCTATATGTTCTTCGCCATCGGGGTGGGTGCATTTTCCGCAGCTTTCTTCCATGTTGTCACCCATGCTTTTTTCAAAGCGCTGCTGTTCCTCGGCTCAGGGTCAGTGATCCATGCCATGCATCACGAACAGGATATGCGCAAGATGGGTGGATTGAGAAACCGCCTCCCCTTTACTCATTTCACTTTCCTGGTCGGCACTCTGGCCATCGCAGGGGTCCCACCGCTGGCCGGTTTCTTTTCCAAAGACGAAATCCTGTTTGCCGGGTACCAACAAGGATTCCTCAATGGAAACAGCAGTACGCAGATCTTCTGGTTGATCTCTTTCCTTACTGCAGGGCTGACCGCTTTCTACATGATCCGCTGCGTCTCGATGACCTTCTGGGGTCAAAGTCGTGTCGAAAAGGATCTGGAAGAGAAAATCAAAGAACCCGGTGGCTGGATCGGCTTTGCACTGTTTGTACTGGCGATTGCCAGCGCTCTCGGTGGATTCCTCAATGTCCCCGAGTTTCTCGGCGGGCACGCCAGTCTCGGTCATTTCACAAAACTGCATCACACTGCTGCCAACCTCACAGCTGAACAAGCTCAGGCCCTTCATGCTTCCGAGTGGCAAAGTCTGTTGTTGAGCCTGTTGATCGCAGGAACCGGATTAGTGCTCGGAATCTACTGCTATGGCAAGGGAAGTAAATTCCGTGAAACTGTCACGGACAGCCCGGCTGGACGTCTTCTCGGTCGTTGGTCGTCCAGAAAGTTCTACGTCGATGAGATCTATGATCGAATTTTAGTACGGCCTTTCGAGACCCTGAGCCACCTACTTTTCATCTTGTTCGACCGAATCCTGATCGATGGGATTTTCGTCAACGGCCTGGCGCTCCTGACACGAGGAATCGGAGATGTATTTCGAAAATTGCAGACCGGTTATATACCAGGATACCTGCTCACTTTCGGATCCGGCGCTCTGGTGCTTCTCTACATATTGCTGAACTTCCTCAGGGAAGGCGGCGCCCAATGATCCCTGAACTCAATTCCTTCAACCTGCCGATCCTTAGCCTGGTGGTACTGACACCGACGATTTGCTCTTTGCTGCTCTTCTTCGTCGACCGAAACAACAAAGCGTTGATTCGCCAGATCGCTTTGATGGGAAGTTTCCTGACTCTGTTCTTCTCGATCTTGATGGTCGGGAACTTCGATTCAAATACGGGAACGATGCAGCTGGAAGAGCAACACAACTGGATCGAATCACTGGGAATCTCATATCACCTTGGAGTGGACGGGATCTCCATTCTGCTGGTACTACTAACCAGCTTCACGATGCCATTCGTGCTTCTGAGTACCTGGTCATCGATCAACGACCGTGTCAAAGAATTCCATATCGCCATCCTGCTGCTCCAAACCGGCATGATCGGTGCCTTCCTCGCTCTCGACCTGATTCTCTTCTACCTCTTCTACGAGGCGATGTTGATCCCGATGTATCTCATCATTGGCATCTGGGGTGGCAAGGAACGGATCTATGCCGCCTTGAAGTTCTTCATCTTCACGATGGTCGGCAGTTTGCTGATGTTCCTTGCGATTCTCTACCTTTACCAACATACCGGTACCTTCGATCTACCTGTTCTTCTGGACAAACTCAAAACCACAAACCCACTTGATTCGGGCCAGCAGTTCTGGCTTTTCCTGGCCTTCACCCTTTCCTTCGCCATCAAGGTACCCTTGTTCCCATTCCACACATGGTTGCCGGATGCGCATGTCCAGGCCCCCACAGCAGGCTCTGTGGTACTGGCAGGTGTGTTACTGAAGATGGGCACCTACGGCATTCTCAGATTCGCCATACCACTATTTCCGGAAGCAGCGTTCGATCTACAATCGATGATGTGCTGGCTCTCTATCATCGGAATCATCTTCGGTGCTTGCATGGCACTGGTCCAAAACGACATCAAAAAGCTGATCGCATACTCCTCTGTAAGCCATCTGGGTTTTGTAGTCCTGGCCTGCTTCATACCCAATTTGGAATCGCTCACCGGTGCAGTGCTCCAGATGGTGAATCACGGTCTGTCCACAGGGATGTTGTTTTTGATGATCGGAATCATCTACGAGCGTCGCCATACCAGAGAGCTGGCCGACTACGGTGGCATTTGCAAGGTGGTTCCGCTGTTCAGCATCTTCTTCCTGATCGCGGTCCTTTCCAGTATCGGATTGCCCGGGCTCAATGGTTTTGTTGGCGAATTCCTGCTTCTTTACGGAGTTTTCAGTTCAGTTCCACTGTGGGGAATTTTGGCCAGTACCGGTGTCGTGCTGGGTGCGCTCTACATGCTGAATATGGTCAAGAAGTTCCTTTTTGGCCCGTTGGTTCATAGCGAGAACAATGACATTTCCGATCTCAATACTCGCGAAGTGATCTACTTGCTGCCATTTGTTGCGATGATGATATGGCTCGGCCTTTACCCCGCCCCCTTCATCAAACTTGTGCAGCCAACCTTGACCCTTTACGTCGAGATGTTGAAAAACTAGGAGCCAAAGATGGAACTCACGATTTCTCGAGCTGAGATCCTCGCCATTCTTCCAGCAGGGATGGTTTTCATCACTGGTCTGATGCAGCTATTTGTCGATCTTGGCAAATCCTCAACCGATACCCGTTCGGAAAAAACACATCTGGCCATGATCGGTGTCACCGGAATTCTTCTTGGTTTCTCTGCTCTGTTCATTCAGGGAGTGGAATCTTCCGCAGGAGCACTTTACGCCGGCGCAATGACGGATGATCTCTTCGGCCGGATGGGTGCCGGAGTCATCCTGGTGGCAGCTCTCTTCTGCACTCTGATGTCCGGTGGCTACCTGGCAAGTAGCGGAAATAATCGAGCCGAGTTCCATAGCCTGATCTGCTTCAGTGCCGGAGCGATGGTTTTGCTTTGCCAGGCCACCAACCTGATTTCGATTTTCGTGGCGATAGAAACTCTTTCTCTGGCCGTATATGTCCTGGCGGGATACTTCAAAAACAATCGATCCGCCAGTGAAGGAGCCTTCAAGTACTTCGTTATTGGTGCCTTTTCGAGTGGATTCCTGTTGCTAGGAATGGCCTTCATCTACGGAACATCAGGGGGCTCGATCTCGCTAGCAGACATTGCCGCCTCGAATGCTCACGCCGACCCTTTATTCGCGGTCGGCACGTTGCTGATGATCATCGGTTTCGCCTTCAAAGTTGGCGCGGTCCCATTTCATTCCTGGGTTCCAGATGTCTACCAGGCCGCTCCTGCCCTTTCCGTTGGCTGGATGGCTGTGGCCGTCAAATCGGCCAGCTTTTTCGCCTTTTGCCGTTTCCTTCTGTTTGCAGAAGGAGGTCAGGCACTGACCCAGATACTCTCGGCCATCGCCGTCATAACGATGCTGCTGGGCAATCTAGCTGCTCTTAACCAAACCAGTCTCAAACGGATGATGGCCTACTCCGGCATTGCCCATAGCGGCTATTTACTGATCCCCCTGGTCCTTGCCGTATCCGGTGCCGGGGCCAGTGCCGGTGCCAGCATCCCCTTCTACCTGTTCGGTTATGCCGCCACCACTCTGGCGGCTTTCGGGGTGATTGCGGCCATCAGCGTCGTTACCGACCGAGATGACGTGAATGATCTCGATGGACTGGCTCGGACCCGTCCGCTGCTGGCAACCGGCTTCACCATCGCCCTGATCTCGCTGGCGGGAATTCCGCTCACTGCCGGTTTCATCGGCAAATTGATGATCTTCAGGGATGCGGTCGAAGGTGGATTCCTGTTTTTGGCCCTGGTCGGAATCATCGGCTCCATCATCAGTGTTTACTACTACCTGAGACCAGTGGTCGCGATGTGGTTCAGAGAGCCCCGGTCCTCGTTCGATCTGATCCCAGCCTCATGGGGCGTCCAGTTCACCGTGGCGATCTGTGGCTTCGCTACGATAGCTCTAGGACTGTTCCCGAACTGGTTGGTAGATCTCTCCAAGATGTCGGTCAGTGCAATTCTCGGATAATGTTTCCCCAACTGGCGACGACTCTATTACCGGCCTAGAATGTCCAACCGCATCTCCGCTTCTGGAGGTCGAAGCGCCGGTCAGGAAACGGCAAAAGGTGGCTTGAGGGAGTTAGGGGTAAGATGCGTACTACGATACTGTTCCTGATCATCGGTTGTGGGATTTGGTGGGGTTACAACAGCTGGGTCGCTGGTGAATCCGATGACACTACTACCACAGGGGTCACAAATGCAGCCGCAGGTTCCCAGGAGCCGATAGCTCCGGAATCAGTAAATCAGCCCGACAATCCTGAAACCGCACTGCAACAGTACGAAATCCAATCCTTGCGCAAACAGCTCGCGGCCGATCCCGATGACGGAACCCGCATTCTCCTGGCCAATGCGCTGCTGGCTACCGGCGAAGCGAGCGAACGAGGCGAAGCGCTTGGAATTCTTGGCTCGATGGAAAAATCAGACCGTGAACTGTCGGGGACTGCCCGGGCTGTCTTGATGCGTGAATCAGACGGTCAACAACGGTCCGCTTTCGCCCACAAGATTATCGAGAACGGATCCCAATCGCCCGGCTACGGTGAAAGCTGCTTCCTGGTCGCCGAAGAAGTCGGTTTCCTGGATGACTCTTCTGCGGCTCGAAGTTGGAAACTGCTGTCTGCCGCTTACAACAGTTCTGACGAGAACTCCTGGCGTCAACCGATCCGGATGCGCCTGCGTGATCTGGTTGAACAGTGGGTGCTCTCGCATCGCTCATTTTCGATGTGCAACGGAGCGACAGTAGTCAGTGGTGACTCCCTCCACAAAATCGCCAAACAAAATCGAATTTCTGTAGACTCACTTCGCTTATTGAACAACGTTCGAGGGAACACGATTCATCCGGGGCAAAAGTTGAAGTTCCTCGGTGGCCAGGTTCACGCCGAGATAGACAAAAGCGACTTCTGGATCGATGTCTTCATCGATGGCTACTGGCTACTCGGTTATCCGATCGGTCATGGCAAGAATAACTGCACCCCCCCCGGCGAATTCAGTGTCGACATTCTGCAGAAGAAACCGATGTGGCAACCCAGGGATGGCCGAGCCCCGATTGAATACGGCCAGGAGGGCAACCCTCTCGGTGAACGCTGGATCGGATTCAAAGATGGAGCCCAGCACTTCGGGCTCGGAATCCATGGCACTTCGGATCCTGAGTCCATCGGTTCGCTGGCTTCCGAGGGCTGTATCCGTCTCAGAAACGAGGACGTCGTGCAGATATACCCATGGATGAACAGCGGCGCGAAGGTCTATGTCCGCGAATGAGCCGGCCTCGATGGCTCAGGTACGTAGTTTCGCCTGGAGGCGGTCCTGGAGCCTCTCGATCAGTCCCTGAACCGTTTCATCGACTTCATCATGGGTCAATGTTCGATCACCTGCGCGGAACGTCAGGTTAAAGGTGACGCTCTTGTGCCCCGTGGGAACCTGTTTTCCACGGTACATGTCGACGAAGGTCAGATCCTCCAGGTTATTGAGTTCGGCTGCCTCCACCTCGGAAGAGATATCCCTCCACAGAATCTCATCGGCGATCACAATATTGAGATCTCTGCGTACCCCAGGTTGTCTTGAGAACTCTTCAAACCGTTGTTCAATACTTGCATGATCGATCAGGCTGCCGAGATCGAGTTCACCGCACCAGGTTTCTCCTGTGACACCATCCAACTTCACGGCACCAACAATTCCCAATCGATCGGTAGAAATATGAAGAGCAGCAGTGGACCCTGGAATCATCGCTGAATCCTCTGGCACCGGATTCCAGGTCACCGAGCTACGGAGGTCTTTATCAATTCGAAGAAGATCAAGGACAGCATCTGCCACTCCTCGAACCTCTCGATAAGCCTCAGTCCCCGAAAGCCCTTCGAAAATGCTGTGGACCCATGCCAGATGAATCTTCTCGATGGGACGGTCCACTCCCTCACGCCTGTGAAAAACCCTTGCCACCTCAAATAAGCGTACTGACTCGACGCCATGGACTCGATTTCCTCGAACACAGGAAAGTAACCCTGGCAGAATACTACGTCGAAGAATCCCCTCATTGGAACGGACTGGATTCCTCACCACCCACGGTTCTCCGACACACCACCAGTCTTCGATTTCAACGAACTCTTCAGCAGATCCGAACGAGAAGGTCAGCGATTCGTGATGCCCTGTCCCTTCTAAAAGAGATTTGACACGCTCCACCAGCTGCGCTTGCTCGTCCTCGGGAACAGTCCGAACTTCCATCTGCCGATCAGGAACCTGATCGAGCCCGTAAATCCTACCAATCTCTTCGATGAGGTCGATTTCACGAGTGCAGTCGGCACGCCAGGAAGGAGCTGTCCAGGTACCCGTCGAGCTGTCAGTGGCTTCATGCTTGAAACCAAGACCCGAGAGCATTTTCGCCATTTCCGGCTCGGGAATCGCTACTCCCAGAATCAGTTCAGTTCTTTGCGGTCGAACGGTAATTGGCGGACTTGATTTCATGAGCCCATCCCGGACCGTTTCGAGACAACCTGACAACACCTGAGTTTTCGTTTCCTTGCACAACAGGTGAAAGAAACGCCGAGAAGCGATATCTGCTCCATCGACATCGACACGTCTCTCGAATCTATAAGAAGAATCGCTGTTGAGAAGCAATCTGCGAGAGGTTTCACGGACCGGTACCGGGTCAAACCAGGCACTCTCGAGAAGAATTCGCTGAGTGGTGCCGCTGACCTCGGTCTGCGTTCCCCCCATCACCCCTGCCAGTGCAACAGCACGGGTACTATCAGCGATTACCAGATCCTCAGAATCCAGTTCGTGCTGACTGCCATCGATAGCTTCAAATTTTTCACCATGCAAAGCTCGTCTTACAACTATCTCTTCTCCAACGAGAAGGTCGAGATCAAAAGCATGCAGCGGTTGCCCAAGATCCATCAATACGTAGTTGGTGAGATCCACAACCAGATTGATCGATCTCAGTCCAACTGCCAGCAAACGCTTCTGAAGCCAAGGTGGACTGACGACCGGTTCCAAAGCCACGGCGACCCTGACGGTATATCTACCACACCGATCTTCGTCATCGACCACCACGGTAGCCACCTCATCAAGGCTCCTACCTTGAGGGTCCTTGTCGACCACCGGGTAATCGAGATTCAATGGTTTGAGATCGATTCCGAGCAGGCAGGCCAGTTCCCTGGCGACCCCTCGATGACCCAGATGGTCGGGTCGATTCGATGCGACTTCTAGCTCAAAAACATGGTCGTCCCCGTGTTTCTCAATCGCTTCGCAATTGAGACCACACATGGTCAGACGATGGGCGACATCTTCTACCGGAAGATCCACCTTCACATGATCCTGTAGCCACTTGAGAGATACCTTCATCTACACTTCCCTGTTTCGAATTCATGAGTTTCTGCTCAGGAAAACTGTTGGAGAAAACGTACGTCATTCTCACTAAAGTACCGGATGTCGGGAATATTGAAGGTCGCCATGGCGACACGCTCAATTCCCAAACCAAATGCAAAACCGGTCCACTTCTCTGGATCGACCCCTACCGACTCAAGCACATTGGGGTCCACCATCCCGCAGCCCCCCATCTCCATCCATTTTCCTCGCCAGTAAAGATCCACCTCTGCACTGGGTTCCGTAAAGGGGAAGAAGGATGGTCTGAGTCGCAATTTCATTCCATCGTCCTGCAAAAGTTGCTGGAAGAAGGTCAGCAGAGTGGACTTCAGATGACCAAAGGTGATCCCTTCTTCGATGACCAATCCCTCTAGTTGATGAAACATGTAAGAGTGGGTCGCATCGACAGTATCAGGTCGAAAAACCTTACCTGGAGCGATGATCCTCAGTGGCGGTGGAGTGCCTTCCATGACACGGACCTGAACGGTGGATGTCTGGCTTCGCATCAAAAGATCATCCTGCAGGTAAAAGTTCTCGGACGGATCTCTGGCGATGTGATCGACAGATATATTCAGCCCGGTGAAGTTATGCCACTCATCTTCAACCTCGGGGCCATCAGCGACCTGGAAACCAAGGTTTCCAAATATCTTGATCATTCGAGCGGAAACTTGCTGGACCGGGTGACGACTACCACGCGGTACCCGACGACCAGGAAGGGTCACATCCGCTCCAGAAACACTCGCCTTTTCGCTTTGAGATGCGGTGGAAACAACACCGAGCCGTTCTTTCGCCTCGGTCAGGGCCGCTTCGACCTTCTCTTTGACGACATTGGCACGTGCTCCAAAAGCGGGGCGCTGATCAGCAGGAAGGCTACCGAGGTTGCGAAGGACACCCTTCAGGGAACCCTTTTTCCCCAGCACACCAACGCGAACCTCCTCGAGAGCAGAAGCATCCACAGCCGATTGGATGGCCCTCAATGCCTCTAATTCGAGTGTGTCCAGATCCTTCGAGGATCCTTGGTTCATGACTGGTTGCCGCGAGCGATTCCGACGAGGGCCACGAAGGCCTCATGATTACGGATCGCCAATTCGGAGATCATTTTCCGGTCGAGTGCAACTTCTGCACACTTGAGACCATGCATGAAACGGCTATAGGAAATGCCATTCTGACCACATGCCGCGGAGATACGGGTGATCCAGAGACGACGGAATTGTCGTTTACGGTTACGGCGATCCCGGGTGGCAAAGACTTCGGAGCGAACAATTGATTGGCGGGCTGTTCTGTACTGACGACTTGCGGCGCCGAAGAATCCACGAGCCTTTTTGAGAATACGCTTCTGTTTACGGTGACGTGCGACGCCAAAACGTACGCGTGCCATCTTGTTTCCCTTCCAGAGGACATTCCGCGGGAGGAATCACTGTTGACTCGCTAAGGGCCCAGAGGCCCGTCTACCCCGTGAACGTCGGCCGGTGCGCCTATCTGGCGCATTTCTAATTGACCGTTCTACTGCACTCAAAAGTTCTCAGACAAGCGATTCTGGCCAGGGATTATCCAACCCCCAGCAGAAACTTGATGGTCTTGGCTTCGCAGCTTGGGCAAATCTCGGATTTGCGGCCACGCCGGATCCGCTTGGCGCTCCAGCTGTACATCCGGTGGCTTTTCCCTGCTCGGTGTCGTTTCACCTTGCCAGTACCTGTCACCTTGACCCGTTTCTGCAAACCTTTATGAGGTTTGTGAGTCTTCCTGGCCACGTCGGGCCCCTTTCCGCACAAGACACTCCAACCGGAGCGTCAAGTAATCTTATTTTTTCTTGGCCAGCACCATTGCCATACGATTACGAGCTTCCTGCAACGGCTCTCGCTCCATTTTTGCCAGATCTTCCAGGTCAGCGAAAAACCTCAACAAGACTTCTCTGCCCAGTTCTGGGTGTCTTTGCTCTCGTCCTCGATAGACCATCGTCACCAACACTTTATGACCTTCATCAAGGAAGTTGCGAGCTCTCCGGATCTTAACATCAAAATCGTGTTTCTCTGTCTTCGGTCGTAGTTTTACTTCTTTGATCTTCAGGACCTTCTGGACCTGTTTCGAGTTTTTCGACTGATCGTATTTGAACTTTCCGAAGTCCATGATCTTGCAGAGAGGAGGATCAGAGTTCGGATTCATCTCGACGAGATCGAGCTCCTTCTCATTGGCAAGATCCAGTGCCTCTGCCAGCCGCACGATCCCTACCTGAGTACCCTCCTCATCGATGAGGCGCACGTCTCCAGGTCCGGGGCGGTCGATCACCCTGTACTTGGTCTGATCAGCGATGTCGGTCCCTCCTGTTCGATCCTAACAAAATCACTCACTCATCCAGAAGACCTCGGCATCATGACTTCGAGATGGAGAAGGTCCAGATGCCAATCTTCATGACTTCCCGGGAACCCACCGCCAAAAACAGCTGCTGGGGCTTCCTGGGAGCTCCGATGGATACACTGGAGGCCCCCCCGATGGCAAGGCGGAACCGCTGAATTCTGCGCGAGATGGGCAAAAAAACACCGATTCCCGGCAGTCCAGGGCCGCTAGACCCGTTTGCTCACGACTCCTCGGCAGGATCACGCGGTTCCAGCTGCAAGCCTACCTCTGAAAGTTGTGCTCCCGAGACATGAGTCGGTGCACCGGTCAGGGGGCATGTTCCCCTCTGAGTCTTCGGAAATGCGATCATCTCGCGAATCGAATCGACCCCGGCCAGAACCATGGCAAGACGGTCAACCCCCAGGGCGATACCACCATGAGGAGGGGCACCGAAACGGAGCGCCTCGAGCAAGAAACTGAACTTCGCCTGCGCCTCTTCCGTGCTCAGACCGATCGCCTTGAAAATTCGCTCCTGAAGATCACTTTGATGAATACGAATACTGCCACCAGCAAGCTCAAATCCATTCAAGACCAGATCATATGCCTGTGCCCGGACCGTCAGAGGTTCACTCTCTAATCGATCCAGATCATCAGGATGCGGGGCTGTGAATGGGTGATGGGAAGGTGTCGGGCGACCACTCTCTTCATCTTCATTGAAGAGGGGGAATTCCGTCACCCAGCAAAACTCCAGAGCCCCCGGCACGTTGTGTCCCAAACGCCTGGCCAGGTCCTTGCGCAAAAATGACAGCGAACCCTGGACCACCTTCTTTGACCGATCAGCCACAAAGCAACACAGGTCTCCCACTTCTACGCACGCCCGATCGAGCAATTGCGCACCCACTTCACCTTCCAGAAAACGTGCCATGGAACCGCTGGTGCCATCCTCGGTGCGCTTGAACCAGGCGAGTCCCCCGGCTCCTTGATTCTTGACTACATCCTCCAGTGATTCGATCTCCTTGCGAGACCAGGATCCGGCGCCAGGAACGCGAATTCCACGGACCAATCCACCTTCTTCGACTGCACTGGAAAATACCTTGAATCCCAGCTGGCTGACCAGGTCCGAGACATCGAAGATTTCCAGATCACTGCGCAGATCGGGTTTGTCGGTGCCGTAACGAAACATCACTTCGTCATACTTACAGCGCCGAAATGGAATCTCGATTTGCTCCCCGGTGAGAGTTTTGACCACGTGCACCATCAAGCCCTCGATGATCTCCATCACATCGTCTTCCTCGACGCAGGCCATCTCGATGTCGAACTGAGTGAACTCCGGTTGGCGATCCGCACGAAGGTCTTCATCCCGGAAACAACGTACCATTTGCATGTATCGGTCAAATCCGGCGACCATGAAGATCTGTTTGAAAATCTGTGGAGACTGCGGTAGTGCGTAAAACTCACCCGGATTGAGTCGGCTAGGAACAAGAAAATCTCGAGCCCCCTCCGGAGTACTCTTGGTCAACGTCGGAGTCTCCAGATCGATGAAATCCAGCTGATGAAGATAGTTCCGTAGTGCTTGATTCAAATCGGATCGCAACTTGAAACGACGGCTTACCTCATCGCGTCTCATGTCGATAAATCGATACTGAAAGCGCAGCTCTTCGTTGACCTGGTCGCCCCCGGATGGATCGAACGGTAAAGGCGGACAATCTCCCAGCACCTCAGCAGTAGTGGCCACAACTTCAATTTCTCCAGTATCCAGATTGGAATTTTTCATCCCATCCGGGCGAACTTCGACTTTTCCTGAGACCTGGAGAACCTGTTCTGACCGAAGTGAATCGAGTGATTGTCCAGCAAGGGAATCGGGGGAGAGAGTCACTTGAGTACGGCCATAGCGATCACGAAGATCAACGAAGCGAAGCCCACCGTGATCCCGGATCGCGTTGATCCAGCCAACGATGGTGGTTTCAAGTCCAACATGCTCCGCACGCAGTTCGCCGCAAGTGTGGCTTCTCAGCAAATCGACACCCCTTCCTCAGAAGTCTCAACCGTCCTGAGGATTCTACGCCAACGCCGCGTTACAGCCACCATTCCCTAAAAGAGCTTCCGATCCAAGCCCCGGAACTCCCAACAAAACCGCCAGTTCGTTCCAACGAGTGCCGGGGGGACTATTGCGCTGCCAACGATCAACCTCTCGCAATGCCGCCTGTCTCAACCTCGATCCAGATTCCAGTTCGCCACTTTGTTCACGACTCCGGGCCCACCACAGCAGCACCGCAGCTCGTCCCTCCCGGGATTCGATACGCACCACTTTTTTCCAGGCGCTGGATGCGACACGATCACGCTCCGACGAACTCAAATCGCCACTACGTTCCAGTGTCAGCCAGGTAGAGAGCGGCTGAGCTCTCAATCTCAGCACGTCCAGTGCCGCAGATTCCAGGTACCTGGCCGCTTTTTGCATATCACCACGTTGAAGCAGCAGAGCCCGTCGTCGCCCCAGAGCTTCCCTGGCCCTTCTCAGGCCAGCAGGCTCAGGATCTGTACCCAGCTCGTGAATCGAATCCGGGGCGATTCTACGCCGTTCTGACTGGGCCATGGCGATATGCCCGAGTCGTTCAAGGATATCGACCCTCTCACGTCGAAGGGGCGACACATCTCTTGCCGTTCCTCGTAACCGAAGTCGAGTGATTCCACAGTCGATGACCTGAAGCGCCTGTTGCGGATCTCCGCTGGAAAAAGCGCAACGACTCTCCAGGATCGCATGGCGACAATGAACATCGATGCATTGACGCTCATGGGGTGCCCGGTACGAAGGAGTCGATTGTAGAATTTTCCTGGCAATCCTCGATCGACCTGCAGCCCATTCAGAAGCTGCCACCAGCAGGTTCCCTTCCCAGGCTACGATTCCAGCCGGACCATCGAGAGAGAGAGCCTCTTCCAGATAATTGGCAGCACTACGTATCCAACCAGCACCAGCCTCACAGCGAGCCAATAGCAGTAGAGCTCTCGGTAATTGTCCTCGGCAGTGCACCCGAGCCTCATCGACCAACAGAGAGATCTCCTGTCTGGCCATCTTCTCATTTCCGAGCCGTAACGCCGATTCAGCAGATTCGATCCCAGCAACCACTGCCGCTTCACGGTAGGACTCTGTGCGACACAGACTCTGGTGCAACCGGCTCCAGATACGTAAGGACCTGAGGTCCTCTGTCGATCTGGCTCGTAAACACTGGGCCTCAGCAACCCACCGGGCTTGCCGATCCGCGTTCGCTTGCTCGATCACCTGATCGGCAAGATCGGTGGCCTGGAGCCGTGCACCGCGGGCCAGAGCGCAACGGCACTTCTCCAGACGCACCTCGGTGAGAAGATCTCCGCTACCACCAGGATCTTTGAATTCTTGGATTGGGGCCAGGCCACGTCTGGCCAGAGTTCGCAACACCCTTGAATACTCGATGGCCATTCGAATGTTCTCATCGACAGTCTTGGAAGTTTCCAGTTTTTCAGTTTCCGAAATATTTTCGAGAATACGGAGCGCTTCGACCGGATCCCCATCTCGTCTGGTGGTATGAGCACGCAATCGAGCCAATCGAATCGCAGTCGAACTACCAGCTTTCAAGAAAGAGGCGCAGATGCGCCAGGCACGGTCTCGACGTCCTGGTTGACCGAGCAGATCCTCGGTCCGTCCCAGAAGTTCGGCCCAGGGAGTCTTCAGTTGGTCCGGGAGAATGTCGACCAGTGGAGTCAAAACCTCGACCAGGTCATCGGCATCCGCCTGGATTCTATCGTCTGCATGCAACCAGGGTTCGAGACAAGTCGCCGCGGTTTCAGCATCCCCTGCACTCAATCGGTGTCGTGCTTGTTCGAGCGGATTCAAGCCAGTCAATCCGGCCGCTCTCTGGTGGAGTGTTTCTCGCAACGGCGCAGCGATTCCACCCAGGATCCCATCGGCCTGGAAAGGTTCGCACCAGTGGAGATCCCCGTCGATTCGAATCCAGTTCTTTTGCACCAGCTTCGATGCCAGACTCGGCAGCTGCCCGGGCTCAATTCCTGCCACCTGAGTCACATCAGAGGGAGTCGCTGGAGCCCTGAGAATGGCAAGTGCCTGGAGGATCTTGAGCTCGTCTTGAGGAAGACCGCTGGCTTGCTCATGTACCCGAATACGCCATCGATCTTCCGGATACTGTTCCAGTTCGTGCCAGCACCAGCGAAGGCCGTCATGAGTCAGCTGACCTGCCTTGATCCTTCCGAGCAGAATACGCTCCCAGATGGCGGGACTACCCTGGCCCCAACGAGCGAGACGACTACGCAACTTGGAGGGCACCACGGTCGCTGGAATCGCTCTGTCGAGCCAGTCTTCCAGTTCCATCCCAGCGTCGGCATCGGTTTGAATCGTTCGAGTGGAATCCTTCGCCAGCACAACCCCGAGGTATCCTGCCGGAACGGCACTGCAGTTGACCCACCAAATAACCCTGGATGCTCCGATATGCCGACATTCCATTGCTGAGCGCAGTTCGGAACTGCCAAGTCCGGGCTCTTCGAGCATCGCGACGACAAGCTCTGTCCCCTCAACAATCGCATGTGACAAATCGCTTTGAACATTCTCGGATGAGGGATCGATGGAGATCACCGGAATCCCATCACTCAGCAACTGAGTGCGGACCCCTTGCATGATTCGACGTCGATCTCCACCTCTGCGATGCAAATGAAGAACGATTCCAGGATTCCCCCCAGCAGCCAGTGCACCATGCAGCTCTTCAAGTAACGATGACGTCTGAGCAGCGGCAGGACCGGCATAGCGAACCTGAGCTGCAAGCGATTCGTACGATTCGCTTTCACAATTTCTGTCCACCTGGGGTAGAAACTCCTGGAACAGATTCCATAGTTCGCCCGCATCTCGTGGACGATCGTCAGGTCGTTTTTCCAGCATCTTCTTCAAGCAGCAAATGGCCTGTTCGGGAAGACCGGGGCGTAACTGGTCGATGTCTGGCGGATCGTCCTGGAGATGGGCACGACCGAGTCGGGAACGATCATTCCCGCAAAAGGGAAGACGACCACACCACCACTGGTAGAAGAGGACTCCTGCTGAATATACATCACCACGGTGATCCGGTGGTTCCCCGAGCCACTGTTCGGGAGGCATCGAATGGGCAGTGCCCAGGATTTTTTCCTCAATCGGATGACCTTCTCGATGACTGAGGCCAAAGTCCAGCAGTACTGGATCAAGGGGAAGATTCTCATCCGGCTGATTTCGTAGCCGAACATTGTCCGATTTGATGTCTCCATGAACCCAGCCATTACGGTGCAAGAATGCCAAGGCACTGAGAAATCCGCGGCACATTTCAGACCAGCGCTGAATCGAGATGTCTTTGCAAATCTCAGTAGAAACAGGACCCCGGAGCACCTCGCTGCTGAACCAGCGGGCTCCGTCCTGGGAATCGATCCCGTACTCATCGATATGCAAAATCGACGGATGCCGAAGTCGAGACAGGTTCAGAAATTCTCTCCGATGGCGGGTTCCTACCGGTCCCGGCGAGTTTTCAGGAGAGACCCGTTTCAGCGCCACCTCGACACCGTTGGAGCCATCCCGTGCCAGCCAAACTTCGCCCATACCGCCCCGGCCCAGCAGTGAAACTGGAGTAAATCGACCCGCGATCGCGGTTGGGGGTTTGCAATGAGACACAGGACTCCACTTCCGGGCAGGGGAACGGCAGGTTCCCATACAATTGTACGACGAATTGGCCAAATCGGCCGGTCGAGCAGGCCGTTTTGATACCGATCAATCCCAGGAATAAATCCCCAGACGACGGATCTGCGGTACGATGGAGTACCGCCGCGAGTTCTCTGGCCCCATCCCCGTGATTGGCTAGAATGCAGCAGGCTCTCTGCAGTCCGCCTGAAAATGAGTGCGCCCGTTGGAAGGCAAGGTTTCCTCATGTCGTGGAATTCCAGGCTCCTGAGTAAATCCATACTTATCGGCCCTGATTCTCTCCCCAGCACCACCCCTTTCTGGATCTGCCTGGTGTGGTCGCTGCTGTTGTCGAATCCGGTTCCGGGTCAGGTTTCAGGCACTGTCTTTGACAGTAGTACCGGACTGCCGATTGCTGAAGCGAGGGTGACCCTCCAGGCAACGGTGCAACACACCACTGCTGCAAGTGACGGGTCCTTTACCCTCACCGGCGTCAACGGCATCAGCCTGGTCATCGCGGGCGCCAGTAAAGGTTACTACAACGGTTCCGTGACCGTCACGACTCCGGCAAACAACGTCGATATCTTGCTCGACCCGGTCCCCCCCTCTGATGATCCGAACTACAACCTCATGAACCCCTTCCAGTGTGCGTCCTGTCACGATTCACAGTTCCAGCAATGGGACACTTCTCGGATGGCATCCACTGGCCTCAACAGTTGGGTCTACGACCTCTTCGATGGAACCGGGACGGTTGGCGGGTCCGGTGGTTTTGTCTACACGGAGGATTCAGTTCATTCGGTTGCCGACCCCAGTGGTAGTTGCGCCTCGTGCCATCAGCCGGAAGGCTGGTTGTCCAATCCCTTCCAGCCGCTCGATCCGCTGACAGGCTCCCCCACCGATGCACAACTGAGAGGAGTCTCCTGCGAGGCATGCCACAAGATCGCAGATGTCGACGAGGCACAGATCGATGCGACCGGTTTCATTCCCGGCGCAGTCACCGTGACCCGTCCCGATTCCAGTGGCCTCGTCGAGCAGGTGATGTATGGATTGCTGGGAGATGTGGATTTCGTCATCTCCAACGTAATGCGGGGTAGTTTCCAACCGCAACTCGCTGCTGAAGCCTGCGCCGTATGCCACGAGTACAACAACGATCCCGATCACGACAACGATTTCAACGAGGCCAGCAGTATCCCGGCACAGGAGACCTACTCGGAGTGGAAGAACTCACCGTACGGAGATCCGGCCGACCCTCTCTACCAGAGCTGCGTCGATTGCCACATGCCTCCTTTCTCCAGTGTGCCGGTCGAGGCGTGCCAGGTGATGTTCCCACCCCTTCTGCGGGATCCTTCCACCGTTCATGGTCACGACATCCAGGGCACCTCGGCAACCTATCTGGAAAACGCCGTCAGCCTCTCCATGAGTGCTCAACAGGTCGGTTCCGAATTGACGGTCGAGGTCGTGATCGACAATGATCAGACCGGCCACTCGGTGCCGACCGGAGTGACCCTTCGCAACATGATTCTCCGGGTCATTGCGAGCGATTCTTCCGGCGCTCCTCTCTCACAGCTCTCCGGAGACACCATCCACGAACTCGGTGGCATCGGCGCTCCAGCCCTCGGCAACTTCTCCGGGCTGCCAGGGAAGTTGTTTTCCAAGATCAACCGAGATGCAGCAGGTAATGAGGGGACCGTTTTCACCGAGGCGATCGAAATCGTCAGTGACAATCGGATCCCTGCTTTATCTTCCGACACCACCAACGTCAGCTTCGATGTCGCGGGTCTCAATGAAGACGTCAACATCGAAGCCCGCCTGATTTATCGGCGCGCACCCAGAGCGATGGTCGAGGCCAAGAACTGGACGGTCGGTGGTCTCGGCGATCCACTTCCAGACGCACAAGCTCCGGACTTCGGTTTCTTGATGGAATCGGATGCAACGACAGTGAATGTCAGCTCCGGAAGTCCTGCTTTCCAGTTCAAGATCCCGGCGTTGGTAGTGGGTGCCGATTTGCACGCCGACGTCGAAATTCTACAAACCGGAGGCAGTTTCATCGAATGCGGAGCGTTCTCCCTCGGCGTTCGGAATGATCCGACCTTGATCGCTCCTGTGCTGGTTACTGAGGGTGCTGCTGTGTCCAACCTCAACTCGGGAACGGGCCCCGCCTTTCACCAAATCAGCTACTTCTCCGACGGCTTCACCTCCGCTCTGGTGACCGATTTCCAGCTGAATGAAACTCTCACCTTCAACTCCCCGACGCCGGTCGTCACTGTCACCTACAACCAATTGGCTCTCGATCCGACCAATCCCCCGGCTGGAGACTTGCTCTATTTTGCCGACAATCTGGGATTACCACCGGTTCAGAATTTGGTCTCCTCCAGTGGCGGTCAGGCTTACACACCCTCCTTCGTCAACGCCTCGCAGATCATTTTTGATAATCCCAGCTTCACCCGAGGTGACTGCAACAACGATGGCGGAGTCG